>Ga0209795_10000070_pt1 | contig 99541 bp, 87 predicted proteins | sample AgamicOrMarz_FD_187166 | JGI IMG/M metagenome (GOLD analysis project Ga0209795, IMG submission 187166) | Agave microbial communities from Guanajuato, Mexico - Or.Ma.rz (SPAdes) (version 2) | ecosystem: Host-associated > Plants > Phyllosphere > Phylloplane/Leaf | place: Guanajuato, Mexico... | reverse complement strand
ATTTTCCTTCAGCGAAAGTGGTCAAGCGCTACAGGAAAGAGGGATATGCCTGGTTTGATACGCCGCATTCCGGGCAAATTTCGGTAACATTTTCGCTACATGGCACGCAAATCCGACGGTTACGGGATGGCTGTTTACCTCGTTGGTATCATCAGTGGTTTGGCGTGCGCGTAGATAACGGGTAGAATATGCGGCTATTTCAACAAATGCTGGTTTTTTGAATGCATAACGACAAAGATCTCTCCACGTGGCAAACGTTCCGCCGACTCTGGCCGATGATTGCACCTTTTAAATCAGGCTTGATCGTGGCGGGCGTAGCGTTAATCCTCAACGCAGCCAGCGATACCTTTATGCTATCGCTTCTTAAACCGTTACTGGATGACGGTTTTGGTAAAACAGATCGATCGGTGCTGCTATGGATGCCGCTGGTGGTTATTGGCCTGATGATCCTGCGCGGTATCACCAGCTACGTCTCCAGCTACTGCATCTCCTGGGTATCGGGAAAAGTGGTAATGACCATGCGTCGTCGACTGTTCAGCCACATGATGGGCATGCCGGTCGCATTCTTTGACAAGCAGTCTACCGGCACATTGCTGTCGCGTATTACCTATGATTCAGAACAGGTTGCCTCTTCCTCGTCCAGCGCGTTGATCACCGTGGTGCGTGAAGGTGCTTCGATCATCGGCCTGTTTATCATGATGTTTTACTACAGCTGGCAGCTGTCGATCATTCTTATCGTCTTAGCGCCAATTGTTTCGTTCGCTATCCGCCTTGTTTCTAAGCGTTTCCGCAATATCAGTAAAAACATGCAGAATACGATGGGGCAGGTGACTACCAGCGCAGAGCAGATGCTCAAAGGTCATAAAGAAGTGTTGATCTTTGGTGGCCAGGAAGTCGAAACCAAACGTTTTGATAAGGTCAGCAATAAAATGCGTCTGCAGGGGATGAAGATGGTGTCGGCCTCTTCCATTTCCGATCCGATTATTCAGCTGATTGCTTCTCTGGCGCTGGCCTTTGTTCTGTATGCGGCGAGCTTCCCGAGCGTGATGGATACCCTGACGGCAGGTACGATTACCGTTGTCTTCTCGTCTATGATTGCGCTGATGCGTCCGCTGAAATCGCTGACTAACGTCAACGCGCAGTTCCAGCGCGGGATGGCGGCGTGCCAGACCTTGTTCAGCATCCTCGATTCCGAGCAGGAAAAAGACGAAGGTACGCGCGAAATTGTCCGCGCCAAAGGAGACCTTGAGTTCCGCAATGTCACTTTCACCTATCCTGGCCGCGAAACGCCTGCGCTGCGTGATATCAGCCTTAACCTCCCGGCGGGTAAAACCGTTGCGCTGGTTGGGCGTTCTGGCTCCGGTAAATCAACGATTGCCAGCCTGATCACCCGCTTCTACGACATCGACCAGGGCGAGATTCTGCTGGACGGTCACGATCTGCGGGAATATACCCTGCAGTCGCTGCGTAACCAGGTTGCGCTGGTTTCCCAGAACGTACACCTGTTTAACGACACGGTTGCCAACAACATTGCGTATGCGCGCACGGAAGAGTACAGCCGCGAGCAGATCGAAAACGCCGCTCGCATGGCCTATGCCATGGACTTTATCAACAAGATGGATAACGGCCTGGATACGATCATCGGCGAGAACGGCGTTCTGCTCTCTGGTGGTCAGCGCCAGCGTATTGCCATTGCGCGTGCCCTGCTGCGCGACAGCCCAATCCTGATCCTTGATGAAGCCACCTCTGCGCTGGATACCGAGTCTGAGCGTGCCATCCAGTCCGCGCTGGATGAGCTGCAAAAGAACCGTACGTCGCTGGTCATTGCGCACCGTCTGTCGACCATTGAAAAGGCTGACGAAATTGTTGTCGTTGAAGATGGCGTACTCGTTGAACGCGGCAGCCATGCGGATCTGCTGGCTCACCGCGGCGTGTATGCCCAGCTTCATAAGATGCAGTTTGGTCAATGATTGCACGCATCTGGTCAGGTGAATCTCCTCTCTGGCGACTGCTGCTGCCGCTCTCCTGGCTGTATGGCCTGGTGAGCGGTGCTATTCGCTTGCTGTACCGGTTTGGGCTGAAACGTGCATGGCGAGCGCCGGTGCCGGTTGTTGTGGTGGGGAATTTAACCGCAGGCGGAAACGGTAAAACGCCGGTGGTGATCTGGCTGGTGGAGCAATTGCAAAAACGCGGTATCCGCGCCGGGGTTGTGTCGCGGGGGTATGGCGGAAATGCGGTGCAGTATCCGTTGCTGCTGACCCCTGATACCACTACCGCCGAAGCGGGTGATGAGCCGGTGCTGATTTTTCAGCGTACCCACGCGCCGGTAGCAGTCTCGCCGGTGCGCAGCGAGGCCGTGCAGGCCCTGCTGGCAGAACACTCGGTTCAGATTGTCATCACTGACGATGGCCTGCAGCATTATGCCCTCGCGCGTGACAAAGAGATTGTTGTCATTGACGGTGTTCGCCGTTTCGGGAACGGCTGGTGGTTACCGGCCGGGCCAATGCGTGAGCGAGCCTCTCGTCTTAAAAGCGTTGATGCGGTTATTGTCAATGGCGGTGAAGCCAGAGCGGGGGAGATCCCGATGCACCTTCATCCGGGGCTGGCGGTAAATCTGCTTACCGGTGAAAGGAAAGCGGTCGACCAACTGACCTCACTGGTGGCGATGGCGGGCATCGGCCATCCTCCGCGTTTCTTCGCGACGCTGGAACAGTGCGGCGCAAAACTTGAAAAGCGTGTTCCGCTGGCCGACCATCAGGCGCTGGTACTGGAGCAGGTTAACGCCCTGGCGTCGCCTGAGCAGACGCTGATCATGACCGAAAAAGACGCGGTGAAATGCCGTGCCTTCGCGAAAGAAAACTGGTGGTATCTGCCGGTTGACGCTGAGCTTAGCGGCGAGCAACCGGAGCAACTGCTTAAAGAACTGATTGCGTTAGTGCATTAACAGCAACTGCGGTTCTGGTGGCGCTTTTACGGACAGGAAAACGCATGTCTTTACCGCAACTCTCGCTTTCAGCCGCACGTCATCTTCACCTTGCCGCGCAGGGGCTTTTGAAAAAGCCGCGTCGCCGCGCTCAGCCCACTGATATTCTCTCTACCGTGCAGCGCATGTCGCTACTGCAAATCGACACTATCAATATCGTGGCGCGCAGCCCTTATCTGGTGCTGTTTAGCCGTCTGGGGAACTATCAGCCTCAGTGGCTCGACAACGCCCTCAGGCAGGGCGAGCTGATGGAATATTGGGCGCACGAGGCCTGTTTCCTTCCGCGCAGCGACTTCGCGCTGGTCCGCCATCGGATGCTCTCCCCGGATAAGATGGGCTGGAAATACCGCCAGGAGTGGATGCTGGAGCACGCCGCTGAAATTGAGCAACTGATCGCGCATATTCAGGAGAAGGGGCCGGTACGGTCCGCTGATTTTGAACATCCCCGTAAAGGGGCCAGCGGCTGGTGGGAATGGAAGCCGCACAAACGACATCTGGAAGGGCTATTTACTTCCGGCAAAGTCATGGTGATTGAGCGGCGTAACTTTCAGCGCGTATATGACCTGACGCACCGCGTGATGCCGCACTGGGACGACCAGCGCGATCTCCTCACTCAGGAGGCGGCTGAAGCCGTCATGCTTGAGAACAGCGCCCGCAGCCTGGGGATTTTCCGCCCGCAATGGCTGGCGGATTACTATCGTCTTCGCCAGCCAGCGCTGAAACCGCTGCTGGAGAGGTGGCAGCAGGAGCAGCGCGTCGTCCCCGTTTCGGTGGACACGCTGGGCGAAATGTGGCTGCATGCGGATCTCCTCCCGCTGCTGCCCCAGGCGCTTGATGGCAAACTGCAGGCAACCCACAGCGCGGTACTCTCGCCATTCGACCCGGTAGTCTGGGACAGAAAACGGGCTGAGCAGCTCTTTAATTTCAGCTACCGGCTGGAGTGCTATACCCCGGCACCGAAACGCCAGTTCGGTTACTTCGTGTTACCGCTGCTGCACAAAGGGCAGCTTGTCGGGCGGATGGATGCCAAAATGCACCGCAAAACCGGCACGCTTGAAATCATTGCGCTTTACCTTGAGGACGGCGTGAAAGTCACGGCGACCTTAGAAAAAGGATTAACGTCCGCGATTAGCGAGTTTGCGCGCTGGCAGGACGCCCACCGCGTGACGCTGGGGCGTCTGCCCGACGGGCTGTTTAACGCCTGTCGACATGGCTGGGAAACAGGCACTCCCTGAAAAAGGAATGTGTTAAGATTTAGCGATTACCCCTACGGAGGAACTATGGATCACCGTTTACTTGAAATCATTGCCTGCCCGGTATGCAACGGCAAGCTGTACTACAGCCAGGACAAACAAGAGCTGATTTGCAAACTGGATAGCCTGGCGTTCCCGCTGCGTGACGGTATTCCGGTCCTGCTGGAAAACGAAGCCCGCTCCCTGGTCGCGGAAGAGAGCAAACCATGAGTTTTGTTGTCATCATTCCTGCCCGCTACGCCTCAACGCGCCTGCCGGGTAAACCGCTGGTGGACATCAACGGCAAGCCGATGATTGTGCACGTTCTTGAGCGTGCCCGTGAATCGGGCGCTGAGCGCGTGATTGTTGCCACCGATCACCCGGACGTGGCGCGTGCGGTGGAAGCGGCAGGCGGAGAAGTTTGCATGACCCGTGCCGATCATCAGTCCGGTACCGAACGTCTGGCGGAAGTGGTTGAAAAATGCGGCTTCAGTGACGACACGGTTATCGTGAATGTCCAGGGCGACGAGCCGATGATCCCGGCGGTTATCATTCGTCAGGTGGCGGAAAACCTGGCGCAGCGTGAGGTGGGGATGGCGACGCTCGCCGTGCCGATTCACCACGTAGAAGAAGCCTTCAATCCGAATGCGGTGAAAGTGGTGATGGATGCCGAAGGGTATGCCCTCTATTTTTCACGCGCCACCATTCCCTGGGATCGCGATCGTTTTGCCGTCTCAAAAGAGGCGATTGGCGACACCTTCCTGCGCCATCTGGGCATCTACGGCTATCGCGCCGGTTTCATTCGCCGTTATGTCACCTGGGCACCAAGCCCGCTGGAACATATCGAGATGCTGGAGCAGCTTCGCGTCCTGTGGTACGGGGAGAAGATCCACGTTGCGGTTGCCCAGGAAGTACCGGGTACTGGCGTAGATACCCCTGACGATCTTGAGCGCGTTCGCGCCGAAATGCGTTAATTTTTCCGTCGTCCCCCCGCCTGGGGGGACAGTTTCCCGCCAGGTTATTTCCCTTTTCAGTGCCTTAATTGATCTCTGTCGGGTGACATCTTCCCCTGACGCGCTCATTATAAAAGCAGTAGTCTTAATGGGGGTAATCTCATATGGAACAACTGCGTGCCGAACTCAGCCATCTGCTCGGGGAGACATTAAGCCGGGTGGAGTGCGTGAATGAAAAGGCCGATACCGCGCTTTGGGCGTTGTATGACATTCAGGGAAACCCGATGCCGCTAATGGCGAGGAGTTTTTCCTCGCCGGGCGTTGCCCGACAGCTGGCCTGGAAAATGTCGATGCTGGCGCGCGAAGGGACGGTCCGTATGCCGACAGTCTACGGTGTGATGACCCATGAAGAGCATCCCGGCCCGGACGTGTTGTTGATTGAGCGGTTACGCGGTGTCCCGGTGGAAGCCCCGGCGCGCACGCCAGAGCGCTGGGAGCAGTTAAAAGACCAGATTGTGGAAGCGCTGCTCGCCTGGCACCGGCAGGACAGCCGTGGTCTCGTTGGCCCGGTCGACAGCACGCAGGAGAACCTGTGGCCGCTCTGGTATCGCCAGCGCATTGAGGTGCTGTGGGGAACCTTAAACCAGTTCAACAACACCGGCCTCACCATGCAGGACAAACGCATTCTGTTCCGCACCCGGGAATGCCTGCCGGCCCTGTTCGAAGGTTTTAACGACAACTGTGTGCTGGTACACGGTAATTTTACCCTGCGCAGCATGCTTAAAGATCCGCGCAGCGATCAACTGCTGGCGATGGTCGGGCCGGGCATCATGCTTTGGGCACCGCGTGAGTACGAGTTGTTCAGGCTAAGCGACAGCGGCGCGGCAGAAGGTTTGCTCTGGCACTACTTGCAGCGCGCGCCGGTGGCAGAGGCCTTCCTGTGGCGGCGCTGGCTCTATTTGCTCTGGGATGAAGTCGCGCAACTGGTCAATACCGGGCGTTTCAGTCGCGCCAACTTCGATCTTGCGGCAAAATCACTCCTGCCGTGGCTCGCCTGACACACCTTTGAGCCACTGCCAGATCCGCCCAAGCGTCTCATAGCCCACGCGATCGCTGTGCATTAACCACACCGGGGAGGGGATCGCCCGCTCCCACGGATTCAGCGGTGCGGTGATGGCCAGTTGGTTAGCCGGTGCCGGCAGCGGGTGTAGCCCCTGGCTCTCAAAGAAAATCATCGCTCTCGGCAGATGGGAAGCAGAGGTTACCAGCAGGAACGGAACGTCGCCGATGGCTTTTTTCACCGCGGCGGCCTCTTCTTCAGTGTCTTTGGGGCTGTCCAGCGTGATGATTGACGAGCGCGGTACACCCAGTGATTCCGCCACTCTCGCCCCGGCTTCCGCCGTGCTGACCGGGTTCGTTTTCGCGGTGGCACCGGTGAAAATCAGTTTGGCACCCGGATTGGCCAGCCACAGGCGAATGCCTTCATTAAGCCGCGGCAGGCTGTTGTTGATCAGATTTGAACTGGGCGCCCAGTCCGGGTCCCAGGTATACCCTCCGCCGAGCACGACGATATACCCCACTTTCTGATTGCCCTGCCAGGTTGGATATTTATTCTCAATGGGGCGCAACAGCCCATCCGCCACCGGCTGCAGGCTTAACAGCAGCAGCGCCAGCCAGCCCAGGGTAATAAGCGATTTTCCACTTTTCTGGAAACGGCTAAACCACACCAGCGCCAGACCAAGCGCGATGACGAGCAGCAGCAGGGGAAGGGGAAGCATCATGCCGCCGATGTATTTTTTTAGGGTAAAAAGCATCCTTTTTGGTTCCTTTTTTAACCATATAGCAGGTGAATGCCAGTGATATTACACCAGAGAGGTTCATTCTCCGCTCGGGTGTGACAAAATAGCGGTTTTGCAGTTAGCGAGTGGAACTCTCCCAATGCGGGATCGCAATTTTGATGACATCGCGGAAAAGTTTTCGCGCAACATTTATGGCACGACTAAAGGCCAGCTGCGTCAGACGATCCTCTGGCAGGATCTCGACAAGCTTCTTGCCGACTATCCGGGCCAGAGATTGCGTGTGCTTGATGCGGGCGGTGGCGAAGGCCAGACTGCCATCCTGATGGCACAGCGGGGTCATCACGTCACCTTGTGCGATCTCTCTGCTGAAATGGTGGCGCGTGCCCAGCAGGCGGCAGACGAGAAAGGTGTGAGCGACAACATGCATTTTATACATTGCGCCGCTCAGGACATTGCGCAGCATTTGGAAACGCAGGTTGATCTGATATTGTTTCATGCTGTGCTGGAATGGGTGGCCGATCCGCAGGCGGTGCTAAAAACGCTGTGGTCGATGTTGCGCCCGGGCGGGGCGTTATCGCTGATGTTCTACAACGCAAACGGCTTGTTAATGCGAAACGTGCTGGTGGGCAATTTCGGCTACGTTCAGCAGGGCATGTATAAAAAGAAACGGCGCACGCTGTCGCCGGATTTTCCGCGTGAACCGCAGCAGGTCTATGGCTGGCTGGAGGAGATCGGCTGGGAGATCACCGGTAAAACGGGCGTGAGGGTGTTTCATGACTATCTGCGTGATAAACAAAAACAGCATGACTGCTTAGACGCCTTAACAGAAATTGAAACGCGGTACTGCCGCCAGGAGCCTTATTTAAGCCTTGGCCGCTATATCCACGTCACCGCGCGCAAGCCGCAGATGCAAGGATAATCTATGAGTGAATTTTCCCAGACAGTCCCCGAACTGGTTGCCTGGGCCAGAAAAAATGATTTCTCCATCTCGCTGCCGGTAGACAGACTCTCTTTCCTGCTGGCGGTGGCTACGCTGAACGGCGAGCGGCTTGATGGTGAAATGAGCGAGGGTGAACTGGTGGATGCCTTCCGCCATGTCAGTGATGCGTTTGAGCAAACCAGCGAAACCATTAGCGTGCGTGCCAACAACGCGATCAACGATATGGTGCGTCAACGTCTGCTGAACCGCTTTACCAGCGAGCAGGCGGAAGGAAACGCCATTTATCGTCTGACGCCACTGGGTATCGGCATTACCGACTATTACATCCGCCAGCGTGAGTTTTCGACGCTGCGCCTCTCTATGCAGCTCTCGATTGTCGCGGGCGAGCTGAAGCGTGCCGCCGATGCTGCAGATGAGAATGGCGATGAATTCCACTGGCACCGCAACGTCTACGCGCCGCTGAAATATTCGGTAGCCGAGATCTTTGACAGTATCGATCTGACCCAGCGTCTGATGGACGAACAGCAGCAGCAGGTGAAAGACGATATCGCACAACTGCTGAATAAAGACTGGCGGGCGGCCATCTCCAGCTGCGAACTCCTGCTGTCAGAAACCTCTGGTACGCTGCGCGAACTGCAGGACACCCTCGAGGCGGCAGGGGATAAGCTGCAGGCTAACCTGCTGCGTATTCAGGATGCCACGCTTGCCCACGACAATCTGCACTTTGTCGACCGTCTGGTATTTGATTTACAAAGCAAGCTTGACCGCATTATTAGCTGGGGCCAGCAGTCGATTGACCTGTGGATTGGCTACGACCGCCACGTGCATAAATTTATCCGTACCGCGATTGATATGGATAAAAACCGCGTCTTTGCTCAGCGTTTGCGCCAGTCGGTACAGACCTATTTCGATGCGCCCTGGGCGCTGACCTACGCCAGTGCCGATCGCCTGCTGGATATGCGCGATGAAGAGATGGCGTTGCGTGATGAAGAAGTGACCGGTGAACTGCCACCGGATCTGGAATTCGAAGAATTCAACGAAATTCGCGAGCAGCTTGCGGCGATGATCGAAGAACAGCTCGCGGTCTACAAAACCAGACAAGTGCCGCTGGATCTTGGTCTCGTGGTGCGCGACTATCTGGCGCAATATCCTCGGGCGCGCCATTTCGATATCGCCCGCATTGTCGTCGACCAGGCCGTACGCCTGGGCGTCGCGCAAGCAGATTTCACCGGGCTGCCGCCGAAGTGGCAGCCGATTAACGATTACGGAGCCAAGGTACAGGCGCATGTCATTGACAAATATTGAAAACGTGATGCCAGTTAAGCTGGCACAGGCGCTGGCGAATCCGTTGTTTCCGGCGCTGGACAGCCAGCTACGTGCCGGTCGTCACATTGGCCTTGACGAGCTGGATAATCACGCCTTTTTGATGGACTTCCAGGAGTATCTGGAAGAGTTTTACGCGCGTTACAACGTTGAGCTTATTCGTGCGCCGGAAGGTTTTTTCTATCTGCGCCCGCGCTCCACGACGCTCATTCCGCGCTCCGTGCTTTCCGAGTTAGACATGATGGTCGGGAAAATTCTCTGCTATCTCTATCTCAGCCCGGAACGTCTGGCGAACGAAGGTATCTTCACGCAACAGGAGCTTTACGATGAGCTGCTGGCGCTGGCGGATGAAAGCAAGCTGCTCAAGCTGGTGAACAACCGTTCGACGGGGTCAGACCTTGATCGTCAGAAATTGCAGGAAAAAGTTCGCTCTTCTCTGAACCGTCTGCGCCGTCTGGGTATGGTCTGGTTTATGGGCCATGACAGCAGCAAGTTCCGTATTACGGAATCGGTCTTCCGCTTTGGTGCCGACGTGCGCGCGGGCGACGATGCGCGCGAGGCGCAGCTACGCATGATCCGTGATGGTGAAGCGATGCCGGTGGAAAACCATTTGCAGCTCAATGATGAGCATGAAGAGAATCAGCCGGAAAGCGGGGAGGAAGAGTAATGATTGAACGCGGTAAATTTCGCTCACTGACGCTGATTAACTGGAACGGCTTCTTTGCCCGAACCTTCGATCTGGATGAGCTGGTCACCACGCTCTCCGGCGGTAACGGGGCGGGTAAATCCACCACCATGGCGGCGTTCGTCACGGCGCTGATCCCCGATTTGACCCTGCTGCACTTCCGAAACACCACCGAAGCGGGCGCGACAAGCGGCTCCCGTGACAAAGGCCTGCACGGTAAGCTGAAAGCGGGCGTCTGTTATTCGGTGCTGGACGTGATCAACTCCCGTCATCAGCGCGTGGTGGTTGGCGTGCGTCTGCAGCAGGTGGCAGGCCGTGACCGTAAGGTTGATATCAAACCTTTCGCCATTCAGGGCCTGCCGACTTCCGTGCAGCCGACCGCGCTGCTGACGGAGACCTTAAACGAACGTCAGGCGCGCGTGCTGACGCTTCAGGAGCTGAAAGACAAGCTCGAAGCTATCGAAGGCGTGCAGTTTAAGCAGTTCAACTCCATTACCGAATACCACTCCCTGATGTTCGATCTGGGCGTGGTTGCCCGTCGTCTGCGGACTGCATCCGACCGTAGCAAATATTACCGTCTGATCGAAGCGTCCCTCTACGGCGGTATCTCCAGCGCCATTACCCGCTCGTTGCGCGACTACCTGTTGCCAGAAAACAGCGGCGTGCGTAAAGCCTTCCAGGACATGGAAGCCGCACTGCGTGAAAACCGCATGACGCTGGAAGCGATCCGCGTGACCCAATCTGACCGCGATCTGTTTAAACATCTGATCAGCGAAGCCACTAACTACGTGGCGGCAGACTATATGCGTCACGCCAACGAGCGCCGCATTCATCTCGATCAGGCTCTGGAGTACCGCCGCGAGCTGTTCACATCCCGTAAGCAGCTGGTGGCTGAGCAGTATAAGCACGTCGAAATGGCGCGCGAACTGGGTGAGCACAACGGTGCGGAAGGGGATCTGGAAGCCGATTACCAGGCCGCCAGCGATCACCTGAACCTGGTGCAGACCGCGCTGCGTCAGCAGGAAAAAATCGAGCGCTACGAAGCGGATCTTGATGAGCTGCAAATTCGTCTTGAAGAGCAAAACGAAGTGGTGGCCGAAGCCGCCGATCTGCAGGAAGAGAACGAAGCGCACGCCGAAGCGGCCGAACTGGAAGTGGATGAGCTGAAAAGCCAGCTCGCCGATTACCAGCAGGCGCTGGACGTGCAGCAGACCCGTGCGATTCAGTACACCCAGGCGCTGCAGGCCCTGCAGCGTGCGAAAGAGCTGTGTCACCTGCCGGACTTAACGCCAGAGAGCGCGGAAGAGTGGCTGGACACCTTCCAGGCGAAAGAGCAGGAAGCCACCGAGAAACTGCTGTCGCTCGATCAGAAAATGAGCGTGGCGCAAACGGCGCACAGCCAGTTTGAGCAGGCATACCAGCTGGTCGTGGCGATCAATGGCCCGGTTGCGCGTAGTGACGCCTGGAGCGTTGCCCGCGAACTGCTACGTGACGGTATGAACCAGCGCCATCTGGCCGAACAGGTTCAGCCGCTGCGTATGCGTCTGAACGAACTGGAACAGCGTCTGCGCGAGCAGCAGGAAGCCGAGCGTCTGCTGGCCGATTTCTGCAAACGTCAGGGCAAAAATTACGATTTCGACGATCTTGAAGCCCTGCATCAGGAGCTGGAAGCGCGAATTGCTTCGCTTTCTGACAGCGTTTCCAGCGCCAGCGAACAGCGCATGAACCTGCGTCAGGAAATGGATCAGCTCCAGTCCCGTTCGCAAAAGCTTCTGCAACGCGCGCCGATCTGGCTTGCAGCGCAGAGCAGCCTGAGCCAGCTCAGCGAGCAGTGCGGGGAAACGTTTGAATCCGGCCAGGATGTTACGGAATACCTGCAACAACTGCTGGAGCGTGAGCGTGAAGCGATCGTTGAGCGTGATGAAGTCGGTAACCGTAAACGTGAAGTTGACGAAGAGATTGAACGCTTAAGCCAGCCGGGCGGTGCAGAAGATGCGCGCCTGAATGCGCTGGCGGAACGTTTTGGCGGCGTACTGCTGTCGGAAATTTATGACGACGTGGGTCTGGATGACGCGCCGTACTTCTCGGCGCTGTACGGCCCGTCGCGTAATGCGATCGTCGTGCCCGATCTGTCGCAGATTTCTGAGCAGCTGGCCGGTCTGGAAGATTGCCCGGAAGATCTCTATTTAATCGAAGGGGATCCGCAGTCATTCGATGACAGCGTGTTCAGCGTGGACGAGCTTGAAAAAGCGGTGGTGGTGAAAATTGCCGACCGCCAGTGGCGCTATTCTCGCTTCCCGGAACTGCCGCTGTTTGGCCGTGCCGCGCGTGAAAACCGTATCGAAAGTCTGCATGCCGAGCGTGAAACGCTGTCAGAGCGTTTTGCCACCCTGTCGTTCGACGTTCAGAAAACCCAGCGCCTGCATCAGGCCTTCAGCCGCTTTATCGGTAGCCATTTGGCGGTGGCGTTTGACGCCGACCCGGAAGCCGAAATTCGCAAGCTCAACACCCGCCGGGGTGAACTGGAACGCGCGCTGGCGAATCATGAAAATGATAACCAGCAGAGCCGCGTACAGTTCGAACAGGCGAAAGAGGGCGTTGCCGCGCTCAACCGCATTCTGCCGCGTCTGAACCTGCTGGCGGACGAGACGCTGGCCGACCGCGTCGATGAAATTCAGGAACGTCTGGATGAAGCGCAGGAAGCGGCACGTTTCATTCAGCAGCATGGCAATCAGCTGGCGAAACTGGAACCGGTGCTCTCGGTGCTCCAGAGCGATCCGGAACAGTATGAGCAGTTGAAAGAAGATTACGCCTGGTCTCAGCAGGTGCAGCGCGAAGCCCGCCAGCAGGCATTTGCCCTGACGGAAGTGGTGCAGCGTCGCGCCCACTTTGGCTACTCCGATTCCGCTGAAATGCTCAGCGGTAACAGCGATCTTAACGAGAAACTTCGCCAGCGTCTTGAGCAGGCGGAAGCGGAACGTACTCGCGCCCGTGAAGCCATGCGTACGCACGCTGCGCAGCTGAGTCAGTACAGCCAGGTCATGGCCTCGCTGAAAAGCTCCTATGACACCAAGAAAGAGCTGCTTAACGATTTACACAAAGAGCTGCAGGATATCGGGGTTCGCGCCGACAGCGGCTCGGAAGAGCGGGCGCGTATTCGTCGCGACGAACTGCACGCCCAGTTAAGCAACAACCGCGCGCGCCGTAATCAGCTGGAAAAAGCGCTGACCTTCTGTGAAGCGGAGATGGACAACCTGACGCGTCGCCTGCGCAAGCTGGAACGTGACTATCACGAAATGCGCGAGCAGGTTGTGACCGCCAAGGCGGGCTGGTGCGCGGTCATGCGCATGGTGAAAGACAATAACGTTGAGCGTCGTCTGCACCGTCGCGAGCTGGCCTACCTTTCCGGGGATGAACTGCGCTCCATGTCGGATAAGGCATTGGGTGCGCTGCGTCTGGCGGTGGCGGATAACGAACATCTGCGCGACGTGCTGCGTATGTCCGAAGATCCAAAACGTCCAGAGCGTAAAATCCAGTTTTTCGTGGCGGTTTACCAGCACCTGCGCGAGCGTATTCGCCAGGATATCATCCGCACGGACGATCCGGTCGAAGCCATCGAGCAGATGGAAATCGAGCTGGGTCGCCTGACGGAAGAGTTAACCTCCCGCGAGCAGAAGCTGGCAATCAGCTCCCGCAGCGTGGCAAATATCATCCGCAAAACCATTCAGCGCGAGCAGAACCGTATTCGTCAGCTGAACCAGGGACTGCAGAGCGTGTCGTTTGGACAGGTTAACAGCGTGCGTCTGAACGTGAACGTGCGTGAGGCCCACTCGACGCTGCTTGAGGTGTTGTCCGAGCAGCACGAACAGCATCAGGATCTGTTTAACAGCAACCGCCTGACCTTCTCGGAAGCACTGGCGAAGCTGTACCAGCGCCTGAATCCGCAGATTGATATGGGGCAGCGCACGCCGCAAACCATCGGCGAAGAGCTGCTGGATTACCGTAACTATCTTGAGATGGAAGTGGAGGTCAACCGTGGTTCAGACGGCTGGCTGCGCGCCGAGTCCGGTGCGCTCTCTACAGGTGAGGCTATCGGTACCGGGATGTCTATTCTGGTGATGGTGGTGCAGAGCTGGGAAGATGAAGCGCGTCGTCTGCGCGGCAAAGATATCTCCCCATGCCGCCTACTGTTCCTTGATGAAGCGGCGCGTCTTGATGCCCGCTCTATCGCCACGCTGTTTGAGCTGTGCGACCGTCTTGATATGCAGCTTATCATCGCGGCACCAGAGAACATCAGCCCGGAAAAAGGCACTACCTATAAGCTGGTGCGTAAAGTCTTCCAGAACAGCGAGCACGTACACGTCGTGGGTCTGCGCGGCTTTGCACCGCAGCCACCGGAATCGTTACCCGGTACGGCTGACGCTTCCTGAGGCGTTTTGTTACAAAGAGCGGCGCAGTAGCGCCGCTTTTTTTATTCACTTAACTTGTGCTGATAGCGGGGTTATCTTTAAACTTCTTTACATAAGGCAAGGCAACTGCGGTTATGCCTTCCTATACTAACTAAACATAAGCCCCAGAATGATGGGCATGTCGTGAAAAACAGGGGGCAAGGGATGTTGCTAAAGAAAAATCGTGGTCGTCAGCTGTCAGCGCTGGGTTTGTGCCTGACAGTGATGTTTGCTCCACTGTTTACCGCACAGGCGGATGAGCCTGAAGTTGTACCTTCGGACAGCTCTGCAACGACGGGTACACAACCGATGTCGCTGTCTCTGCCGCTGGATCAATCTCCGGCGACGGCGATCATGGCGGGAATCCGGCCGCTACCCGAAGGGATCGACACCGGTTCACTTCGCCAGCAGCTGATGACGGGCTTGCCGTCAGGCTACACGCCAGCCTATATCAACCAGCTCACGCTGCTGTATGCCGCGCGTGATATGAAACCTATGTGGGAAAACCGCGACGCGGTGCGCGCGTTTCAGCAACAGCTGGCGGAAGTCGCGATTGCGGGTTTCCAGCCGCAATTCACCACCTGGGTAGAGCTGCTGACCGACCCTGCCGTTACCGGCCAGGCGCGGGATGTGGTGTTGTCTGATGCGATGATGGGCTACCTGCAGTTTGTGGCGGGCATTCCGGTTAATGGCAACCGCTGGCTGTATAGTCAAAAGCCGTACAAGCTGGCGACCCCGGCGCTGTCAGTGATTAACCAGTGGCAGCTGTCGCTGGATAATGGTGATCTGCCGCGCTTCATCGCAAGCCTTGCGCCTGCGCATCCGCAATACGCCACGATGCATCAATCCTTACTGGCGCTGGTGGCGGACTCGCGGCCGTGGCCGCAACTGCGCGCCACCGCGACGCTTCGCCCTGGCCAGTGGAGCAGCGATGTTCCCGCCCTGCGTGAAATCCTCAGCCGTTCCGGCATCCTCGACGGCGGGCCTAACATTGCTCTTCCTGGCGACGATTCGCAAAACGTGGTGGTCAGTCCGTCTGCCCCTGTCAAAGAGAAAAAAGCCGTAGGGCTAAACAACAAGCCCGCGGCGTACGATCGTGAACTGGTGGCAGCCGTGAAGCAATTTCAGGCCGCGCAAGGGCTGGGGGCTGATGGCGTCATTGGTCAGTCCACGCGTGACTGGCTGAACGTCTCTCCTGCGCAGCGGGCAGGGGTGCTGGCGCTGAATATCCAGCGTTTGCGTTTGCTGCCGGGTACGCTTTCGACCGGCATCATGGTGAATATTCCTGCTTACTCTCTGGTTTATTATCAGGACGGAAACGAAGTGCTGGCGTCCCGCGTCATTGTCGGGCGGCCAGATCGTAAAACGCCGATGATGAGCAGCGCGCTGAACAATGTCGTGGTGAACCCGCCGTGGAACGTTCCGCCGACGCTTGCGCGCAAAGACATCCTGCCTAAGGTGTGGAACGATCCGGGCTATCTGGAACGCCACGGTTATACGGTGATGCGCGGCTGGAACAGTAAAGAAGCGATTGACCCGTATATGGTCGACTGGTCTACGATTACGGCCTCGAACCTGCCGTTCCGTTTCCAGCAGGCACCGGGCGCGCATAACTCGCTGGGACGTTACAAGTTCAATATGCCGAGTTCCGACGCTATCTATTTGCACGATACGCCAAACCATACCCTGTTTCAGAAAGACACCCGCGCACTCAGCTCCGGCTGCGTTCGTGTAAACAAAGCGTCTGAACTGGCGAACATGCTGTTGCAGGATGCCGGCTGGAACGATACGCGGATCTCTGATGCGTTGAAACAAGGTGATACCCGGTACGTGAATATCCGCCACAATATTCCCGTCAATCTTTACTACCTCACGGCGTTTGTCGGGGCCGACGGGCGTACCCAGTATCGTACAGATATTTACAATTATGATCTCCCCGCGCGATCCGGCGCACAAATTTTGCCAAAAGCGGAACAATTAATCAGGTAAATGAAGTAGTTCGGGAAAAATGATTGTCGTAAGTTATGGTGAATACGGGGCAATATGGCTGTAGGCCGCGTATTTACTGGGGTTGGGCGCCTTGACGTTGTCGGCTTTGCCAGTTAAGGTGCCCTTCGTGCGCTAAGCATATTGACGATTTCATTGACCTGTAGACCTGATTATCATGGACAAATTTGACGCTAATCGCCGCAAACTGCTGGCGTTAGGTGGTGTTGCGCTGGGCGCAGCGGCCATCTTGCCGACGCCAGCATTTGCCACCCTCTCGACCCCACGTCCGCGTATTTTAACGCTCAACAATCTTCACACCGGTGAGTCGCTTAAAGCGGAGTTTTTCGATGGCAGAGGCTATATTCAGGATGAATTAGCAAAACTAAACCATTTTTTCCGTGATTTCCGCGCGAATAAAATAAAAGCCATCGATCCAGGACTGTTTGATCAGTTGTTTCGCCTTCAGGGCCTGTTGGGGACCAGCAGACCTGTGCAGCTCATTTCTGGCTATCGCTCGCTCGATACCAATAACGAACTGCGTGCCCACAGCCGTGGGGTAGCGAAAAAAAGCTACCACACCAAAGGGCAGGCAATGGATTTCCACATTGAAGGCGTTTCGTTAGCCAATATTCGCAAAGCTGCGTTATCTATGCGCGCAGGTGGTGTAGGATATTACCCACGTAGCAACTTTGTGCATATTGATACCGGGCCGGTCAGGCACTGGTAATAACGAAACACAGGAGCAGTATGAACTATCGTATTATTCCGGTTACCGCGTTCTCCCAGAACTGTTCATTAATCTGGTGTGAGCAAACCAAACTGGCCGCGCTTGTTGATCCCGGCGGCGACGCTGAGAAAATCAAGCAGGAAGTCGCTGCAAGCGGCGTCACGCTGATGCAGATCCTGCTCACTCACGGTCACCTTGACCACGTGGGGGCAGCGGCTGAACTGGCGCAGCACTACGGTGTGCCGGTTATCGGTCCGGAAAAAGAAGATGAGTTCTGGCTTGAGGGGTTACCTGCCCAAAGTCGCATGTTTGGCCTTGATGAGTGTCAGCCGTTGACGCCCGATCGCTGGCTGAACGAAGGAGATCGTGTAAGCGTAGGGAATGTGACGTTACAGGTGTTGCATTGTCCCGGGCACACGCCGGGCCATATCGTCTTCTTTGATGACCAGTCGCGTCTGCTGATTTCCGGCGATGTGATTTTCAAAGGTGGGGTAGGACGCAGTGATTTTCCGCGCGGCGATCACGGACAGCTGATCCAGTCGATTAAGCAGAAGTTATTGCCGTTAGGCGATGACGTGACGTTTATCCCCGGACACGGTCCGATGTCGACGCTGGGTTATGAACGGCTACACAATCCGTTCCTTCAGGATGAAATGCCCGTCTGGTAACCAGAATGAAAAAAGCCTGCATATGCAGGCTTTTTTGTGGGCGCGAGTTACAGAACGGCGACAATCGCCTCGCACAGCGGTGCCATATTGTCTGGCGTCATACCCGCCACGTTTACGCGGCCAGAGGCCACGGCGTAGACGCCGAACTCTTCACGCAGACGCAGAACCTGTTCTTTGGTCAGGCCGCTGAACGAGAACATGCCGTTTTGCTTGATGATGAAGCTGAAATCACGGTCAGCCCCTTTCTCCGCCAGCGTGCTCACAAACAGCAGACGCATGCGCTGGATACGCTGACGCATATCGTTCAGTTCCTGCTCCCAGATCGCGCGCAGCGCGTCGTTGCTCAGGATGGTCGCCACCACAGAGGCACCGTGTGCCGGTGGGTTAGAGTAGTTTGCACGGATCACGGATTTCATCTGGCTGAACGCGCGGTCGACGGTCTGATCGTCGGCGGCGACCAGCGTACAGGCACCCACGCGCTCATTGTACAGACCGAAGTTCTTGGAGTATGAGCTTGCGACAATCAACTCCTGATGAACAGCCGCGAACGCGCGCAGGCCTTCGGCATCTTCTTCCAGCCCGCGAGCAAAGCCCTGGTAGGCGAAGTCGAACAGCGGCAGCCAGCCTTTTTCAACGGACAGTTTTGCCAGCTGTTCCCACTGTTCCAGCGTCGGATCGATACCTGTTGGGTTATGGCAGCAGCCATGGAACAGAACAACGTCACCCGCCTGCGCGTCGTTCAGGCTGGTCAGCAGACCGTTAAAGTCCAGCGCGTGGTTTGCTGCATCGTAGTAAGCGTATTCACACACTTCCAGACCCGCAGAGTTAAAGACGCTTTTATGGTTTGGCCAGCTTGGGTTGCTGACCCAGACGCGCTTAACGGAGGTGTTTTTCGCCAGGAAATCCGCCGCAACGCGCAGGGCACCGGTGCCGCCTGGCGTTTGTGCTGTACGAGCGCGTTTGCTGCTCACAATCTCACTGCCTTTACCGAACAGCAGTTCCTGCGTGCAGCGACCAAATTCAGGGATACCATCAATACCGAGGTAGTTCTTGGTGGTTTCGTTTTCCAGCAGATACTGTTCCGCTTTTTTAACGCTGGTCAGTACCGGAGTTTTGCCGGTTTCATCTTTATATACACCAATACCCAGGTTGATTTTGCCAGGGCGGTCATCGGCACGAAACAGATCGGCCAGGCCCAGAATTGGGTCGGCAGGAGCGGCGGTAATGTTCTCAAACATGACGAAGTTCCATTGTGATTACAGAAGTGAAATCCGCTATCAGGTTAACGGTAGATTTACAAAATGCCAACCGTTTGCGACGAAAAGCGTGCAGCTTCTCAAAAGTCGCCATTATTTGCTTTCAGGCAAAAAAAAACAGGGCCGAAGCCCTGTTCATTAAGCATATAACATTGTGGCGTGCTGATTAGAACTGGTAAACGATACCCACAGCAACGGTGTCATCATTGTTGATACCGAGCTTGTTGTCGTCTTTCAGCTGGTTGATCTGGTAGTCAACATAGGTGGACATGTTTTTGTTGAAGTAGTAAGTCGCACCCACTTCGATGTAGTTGATGAAGTCTTCGTCGCCGATACCTTCTACGTCTTTCGCTTTAGATTTGTAGTAGGAGATGGACGGACGCAGGCCGAAATCGAACTGGTACTGTGCAACAACAGAGAAGTCCTGAGACTTGTTAGCGAAGCCACGGCTGCCCAGACGCGCTGCGTTCTGCATTTCGCCGTACAGTGCTGCCAGGTAGATGTTGTTCGCGTCGTATTTCAGACCGGTCGCCCACTGCTCAGCTTTATCACCGTTACCCCATTCCAGAGTCTCCTGGTTGTTGGTACGGTCAGCGGCGCCGTAAGCACCCAGTACTGCGAAGCCATCAAACTCGTAGCTCAGAGAGGTTGCCCAGCCGTCGCCGTTAGAACGGGTTGCGTCGGCACGCTCGTTTTTACCCAGGTACTGAACGCCGAAGTTCAGGCCGTCAACCAGACCGAAGAAGTTGTTGTTACGGTAAGTTGCCAGACCACCGGTACGGCCCGCGAAGAAGTCATCGCTTGCGCCAGTGTCGCCGCCGAACTCAGGCAGCATATCGGTGATACCGATAACGTCATACACCAGGCCATAGTTACGACCGTAGTCGAAGGAGCCTGCGTCACCGAATTTCAGACCTGCGAATGCCAGACGGGTTTTGTTGCCGCTCTGTGCGTCGCTGCCTTCAGAGTTGTTACCCTGGAAGTTGTATTCCCACTGGCCGTAACCGGTCAGCTGGTCGTTGATCTGGGTTTCGCCTTTGAAGCCCAGACGCGCGTAAGTCATGTCGCCATCGTTGCCATCATTGTCAGAGAAGTAATGCAGGCCAACAGCTTTCCCGTAAAGATCTAATTTGTTGCCGTCTTTGTTATAGATTTCTGCAGCGTTAGCTGCACCGGCTACCAGCAGGGCAGGGATAACCACTGCCAGGATATTGCGCTTCATCATTATTTATTACCCTCATTGGTTTTTTTATGACACTCGCCACTGCCGCCAATAAATTCTGTCAATAAATATTTCCGGAACTATTGATGAGAGTTAGGTGTCTTTATGTGTCTGACAGGCATCTTTCCATTCATAGAACCGTTTCGCTAGCCTGAAAGTGCTACAATCCTCAAGATTCAGTAACAAAAAGAAATAATGTGTAAGAATTTGTGTATTTTCGGGAACTTTGTGAACCACCTCAAACTTCAGAACTGATTGCCTAAATAAACAGCGTTTTCATTCCTATATATATGAATTGCTTATATTTATTTTAGATAAAAGGATTTCATATAAACAGAAGTTAAACGGTACATCTTTTCTTATGACCACGAATAGCCTTCCGGAAGGCTGCATAATGGCGTTAATTTTGTGCTATTGCTTAAGAATTTAATAAGCACAATAAGACTGTGGTTTATTTTTTGTTCGCAGATGTTTCGTGGAAATAAAACGTAACAAGCAGGGGATTTGACGGGGTTGCAGCTTAAGCAAGCTGACTTTGACCTGACGAAAATTGACATTGCAGAATAAAATAATGGCCAGCATGTGCTGGCCATTATCATTAATAACGCGATTAGAAACTGGCGTTACGCGGCGTGCGTGGGAAAGGAATCACATCACGCACGTTCTGTACACCGGTGACGTAGGCAATAAGACGTTCAAAGCCAAGGCCAAAACCGGAGTGCGGAACGGTGCCGTAACGACGCAGATCGCGATACCAGCCGTAGTCAGCAGGGTTAAGCCCCATCTCTTCCATACGGGCGTCCAGCACGTCCAGACGCTCTTCACGCTGAGAACCGCCGATGATTTCGCCGATGCCCGGCGCAAGCACGTCCATCGCTGCCACGGTTTTACCGTCTTCGTTAAGGCGCATGTAGAAGGCCTTAATGTCTTTCGGATAGTTTTTCACAACCACCGGTGCTTTGAAGTGTTTCTCTGCCAGATAACGCTCGTGTTCGGAGGAGAGGTCAACGCCCCAGTAAACCGGGTTCTCAAACTTCTCGCCGCATTTTTCGAGGATAGCAACCGCATCGGTGTAATCCACCTGCGCAAAGTCAGCGGAAACGAAACGCTCAAGACGGGCAATCGCGTCGTTATCCACGCGTTCAGCGAAGAATTTCATATCATCAGCACGTTCTTCAAGAACCGCTTTGAACACGTACTTCAGCATGGCTTCTGCCAGGCCTGCTACGTCATTCAGATCCGCGAAAGCCACTTCTGGCTCCAGCATCCAGAACTCCGCCAGGTGACGGCTGGTATTGGAGTTTTCGGCACGGAAGGTTGGGCCGAAGGTGTAGATTTTAGACAGCGCACAGGCGTAGGTTTCGCCGTTGAGCTGGCCGGACACCGTCAGGAAGGCTTCTTTCCCGAAGAAGTCTTTGTCGTAATCCACTTTGCCTTCCGGCGTGCGCGGCAGGTTTTCCATATCCAGCGTTGAAACGCGGAACATTTCGCCGGCACCTTCGGTGTCAGACGCGGTGATAAGCGGGGTGGAAACCCAGAAATAACCCTGCTCGTCGAAGAAGCGATGCAGCGCCTGCGCCAGCGTGTGACGCACGCGGGCAACCGCCCCAATCAGGTTGGTGCGCGGACGCAGGTGCGCCACTTCACGCAGATACTCAATGCTGTGGCGTTTTGCCGCCATCGGGTAGGTATCAGGATCTTCAACCCAGCCCGTGACTTCGATAGCGGAAGCCTGAATTTCGAAACTCTGACCCTGACCAGGCGATGCCACAACCACGCCGGTGACAATAACGGAACAACCCGTTGTCAGGTGCAGAACGTCATCATTGTAATTGGGCAGAGAATTATTGATGACGGCCTGTACAGGATCAAAGCAGGAACCGTCATAGACGGCGAGGAAGGAGATGCCAGCTTTAGAATCTCGGCGAGTACGCACCCATCCGCGCACGGTGACTTCTTGGTCAACGGCGATACGGCCCTGGAGTACGTCGGCTACAGGCACAACGCTCATAATATTCTCTCTGTTAATAGTCGGAAAAAATAAACACTTGTCCGCCCTTATAGGGGGGATATCTATGTTACCTGGCATCCGCCATCAGACAAGCAGATTTCGCAGTCAAAAGAGAAGAAATCAGAAATAAATAAGGTGAGAGGGAGCCTGAAAGGCTCCCTGAGGCGGTCAGCTTGCTTTTTTAACCTGCGGCAGATCGAAGGCTTCGCGCAGGGCGCGGACAAATGCTTTGTCGTGACAGATGGTTTTGCCCGGACTGTCAGAGAGTTTTGCCACCGGCTTGCCGTTACATTCCACCAGCTTTATGACGATGTTCAGCGGTTTTACCTGTGGGATATCACAGGTCAAACGGGTCCCGATACCGAAACTCAGGTTCACTCGGGAAGAGAAGTGGCGATAAAGGTCGACGGCTTTCGCCAGATCGAGGTTATCGGAGAAGACCAGCACCTTGCTCATTGGATCGATGCCCAATTTTTGGTAATGGGCGATGGCCTTCTCGCCCCATTCAACCGGGTCGCCGGAGTCATGACGCAAGCCCTGATAGCGTTGTGCAAACTCAGGACCAAAGTCACGCAGGAACGCGTCCATGGTAATGCAGTCGGTGAGGGCGATACCCAGCTGGTCAGGGTACTCGTCCAGCCAGGCGGCAAGCGCAGCGCGCTGGCTGTTGGCAAGATCGGGGCTGATCTGCTGGTGTGCCTGGAACCATTCGTGTGCCTGGGTGCCCATGGGGGTCAGATCCAGACGACGGGCCAGGTCATAATTGCTGGTGCCTACAAACCACGGTTCCTGCTTCAGACGCTCAACAATGGCCTGCTGTACCTCGCGGGAGAAACGGCGGCGCGTGCCGAAGTCCATCAGACGGAAGCGGGACATATCCAGCCCTTCGGTCAGATGTGAGAATTCGACAAGCTTATGTTCAAGCGAAGCAACCGCCTGCTCAACGCCGGTGTCGGGTGAGCGGTAGCGGTGGGCCAGCTCACTGATGACGGCCAGCAGCGGCACTTCCCACATAATGACTTCACGCCACGGGCCTTCAAGGCGAATGTCCAGCTTGCCATTGTCATTGGTCACGGTCACCTGATCGGGGTTATAGCGGAACTCGCGAAGCCAGTTCAGGTAGTCGGTGTGGAAGAAAGGCAGGCCTGAAAGCCAGTGATATTCGTCGTCCTGCAGCGCCAGATGCCGCATGGCATCGACCTGTTCACGAATGGAATCTGCGTAGATACCCAGCAAGTCGTCGCCCCGGCAGCGAAACTCAGCCGCAACCTGAACGTCATGGTAATGGTGAAAAACGGCTTGCTGCATATGCAGTTTATACGCGTCGGTATCCAGCAACGTATGCAGAACAGGAGAAGCGAATCGAGTCATAGGTGCGCAGTAGCATCCTCTCACAGGAGCGTTTAGTACATTAAACAACTCCGGAGTATACCTTGTTTAGTGATTTATTGAACCCCGATCACAACATAAGCTGACTTTAGGGTCGAGCGCATTTCGTGCCCCTGTTAAATAAATGTAGCGAAAAAGCGGTTTGTAACTGAAAAGATGAACATTCTGCGTAGCGCGTTTTACGCAACAGGAATATATTGAAACGTTACTCGACAAACGATGCATAAGGTTTTCTATGACACAACAGCCTCAAGCCAAATACCGCCACGACTACCGTGCGCCGGAATACCTGATTAGCGATATCGATCTGACTTTTGACCTGGATGCCACTAAAACCGTTGTAACGGCGGTAAGCCAGGTGACGCGTCAGAGCGCGACGGCCGTCCCGCTGCGTCTTGATGGTGAAGACCTGACGCTGGTTTCCCTGCATATTAATGACGCCGCCTGGACCGACTATAAAGAAGAAGACAATCAGCTGGTCATTAACAACCTGCCTGAACGCTTTACCCTGCGCATCGTGAATGAAATTAGCCCTGCCGCCAACACCGCGCTGGAAGGGCTTTACCAGTCAGGCGTGGCGCTGTGCACCCAGTGTGAAGCGGAAGGTTTCCGCCACATTACCTGGTATCTGGATCGCCCGGACGTTCTGGCGCGTTTCACCACCAAAATCATCGCCGATAAAACTCTCTATCCGTTCCTGCTCTCCAACGGTAACCGTGTGGGCGAGGGCGAGCTGGAAAACGGACGTCACTGGGTACAGTGGCAGGATCCGTTCCCGAAACCATGCTACCTGTTTGCGCTGGTGGCGGGCGATTTCGACGTGCTGCGCGACACCTTTAAAACCCGCTCCGGACGCGACGTGGCGCTGGAACTGTTCGTTGACCGTGGCAACCTCGATCGCGCGCCGTGGGCGATGACCTCGCTTATCAACTCCATGAAGTGGGACGAGGAACGCTTTGGCCTCGAATACGACCTCGACATCTACATGATCGTCGCCGTCGACTTCTTCAACATGGGGGCGATGGAGAACAAAGGCCTTAACGTCTTTAACTCGAAATATGTCCTGGCGCGTACCGATACCGCGACCGATAAAGATTACCTGGATATCGAACGCGTCATTGGCCACGAATATTTCCACAACTGGACCGGTAACCGTGTGACCTGCCGCGACTGGTTCCAGCTGAGCCTGAAAGAGGGCTTAACCGTGTTCCGCGATCAGGAGTTCAGCTCCGATCTGGGTTCGCGTGCGGTTAACCGCATCAACAACGTGCGCACCATGCGCGGCCTGCAATTTGCCGAAGATGCCAGTCCGATGGCGCACCCGATTCGTCCGGACAAAGTGATTGAGATGAACAACTTCTACACCCTGACGGTGTATGAGAAGGGCGCTGAAATCATCCGCATGATCCACACTCTGCTGGGCGAAGAGAATTTCCAGAAAGGGATGCAACTCTACTTCGAACGTCACGACGGCAGTGCCGCCACCTGCGACGACTTCGTGCAGGCGATGGAAGATGCCTCAAACGTCGACCTGTCTCATTTCCGCCGCTGGTACAGCCAGGCCGGTACGCCGATTGTGAGCGTAAAAGACGACTACAACCCGGAAACCGAGCAGTATTCTCTGACCATCAGCCAGCGCACGCCGCCAACGGCTGAGCAGGAAGAGAAACACCCGCTGCACATTCCGTTCAGCATTGAGCTGTACGATAACGAAGGGAACGTCATCCCGCTGCAGAAGGGCGGCCATCCGGTGCACCACGTGCTGAACGTTACCCAGGCAGAGCAGACCTTTATCTTCGATAACGTTTACTTCCAGCCGGTGCCAGCGCTGCTGTGCGAATTCTCTGCCCCGGTGAAGCTGGAGTACAAGTGGAGCGATCAGCAGCTGACGTTCCTGATGCGTCACGCGCGCAATGACTTCTCTCGCTGGGATGCCGCGCAAAGCCTGCTGGCAACCTACATTAAGCTCAACGTCAACCGTTACCAGCAGGGCCAGCCGCTGACGCTGCCGGTGCATGTGGCTGACGCGTTCCGTGCCATCCTGCTCGATGAGCAGATCGATCCGGCCCTGGCGGCGGAAATTCTGACGCTGCCTTCTGCCAGTGAAATCGCTGAGCTGTTCGACATCATCGACCCGATTGCGATCGTGACCGTTCGCGAAGCGCTGACCCGCACCCTGGCGACCGAGCTGGCGGACGAATTCCTGGCGATTTACAACCTCAACAAGCTGGATGCCTATCGCGTAGAGCATGCAGACATCGGTAAGCGCTCCCTGCGTAATACCTGCCTGCGCTACCTGGCCTTCGGTGACGTCGAGCTGGCGAATACGCTGGTGAGCAAACAATACCACGAGGCGGACAACATGACCGATGCGCTGGCGGCGCTGGCGGCAAGCGTTGCTGCCGAACTGCCGTGTCGCGATGCGCTGATGCAGGAGTACGATGACAAATGGCATCAGGATGGCCTGGTGATGGACAAGTGGTTTGTTCTGCAGGCCACCAGCCCGTCGGCGGATGTGCTGAGCACCGTGCGCAGCCTGCTGAAGCACCGCTCCTTCACCATGAGCAACCCGAACCGCGTACGGTCTCTGATTGGCGCGTTTGCCAGCGCTAACCCGGCAGCGTTCCACGCCGAAGACGGCAGCGGTTATCAGTTTATGGTTGAAATGTTGACCGAGCTGAACAGCCGTAACCCGCAGGTGGCGTCACGTCTGATTGAGCCGCTGATCCGCCTCAAGCGTTATGATGCCGAGCGTCAGGCGAAAATGCGCGCCGCGCTGGAGCAGCTGAAAGGGCTGGAAAACCTGTCTGGCGATCTGTACGAGAAGATCGCTAAAGCGTTAGCGTAAAAAATTGCCCGGTGGCGCTGCGCTTACCGGGCCTACATAGGGTTTTCTCCCTCTCCCTGTGGGAGAGGGCCGGGGTGAGGGCATCAGGCATTAGCCGTAATCAACGCCTGCTCATTCACCCCGCGCTTCATCACCCGATCCAACACTTCCGCCTCCAGTTCCGCCAGTCGTGCTGACCCCACGCGGCGCGGGCGCGGGATATCCACGTTCAAATCCAGGCCAATTTTCCCTTCTTCTATAAGCAACACGCGATCGGCCATCGCAACGGCTTCGCTAACATCATGCGTTACCAGCAATACCGTAAACCCATGTTCCTGCCACAGGGACTCAATCAAGGCCTGCATCTCAATCCGCGTCAGCGCATCGAGCGCGCCGAGCGGCTCATCCAGCAGCAACAGCCCCGGACGGTGGATCAGCGCACGCGCCAGCGCCACGCGCTGCTTCTGCCCACCGGATAACGCCGCAGGCCATTCACCGGCGCGATCCGCCAGGCCCACGGCGGCCAGCGCCTGCCTTGCCGCCTCCCGCCAGTCACCTTTCAGGCCCAGCCCGACGTTATCGATAACCGTTTTCCACGGCAGCAGGCGCGCGTCCTGAAACATCATGCGGGTATCATCCTGAATATTTGCCAGCGGCGTGGTACCAGCCAGAATATCGCCGCCGTTTGGCGCCTCCAGCCCGGCCAAAAGCCGCAGCAAGGTACTCTTCCCGCCGCCGCTGCGGCCCACTACCGCCACAAATTGTCCGGCGGGAATATGTAAATCTAGCGCGTTCAGAATGGTGTTATCGCCGTAGCGTTTCGTGACGCCGCTGAGCAACAGCGGCGTTCCCTGGTTAAGTCGGGCAGTGTTCATGCTTTAGCCTCCTGAGGGGAATAGGCCGGGTTCCAGCGAAGCCAGCTGCGTTCCAGCCACTGGGCGCTAACGTCGGCGAGTTTGCCGAGCAGGGCGTAAAGAACGATGGCGACCACCACCACGTCCGTTTGCAAAAACTCGCGGGCATTCATCGCCAGATAGCCGATGCCGGAGTTGGCCGAAATGGTTTCTGCCACAATCAGCGTCAGCCACATCAGCCCGAGCGCGAAGCGCACGCCAACCATGATTGAGGGCAGGGCACCCGGCAGGATCACATGGGTAAACAGCGCAAAGCCGGATAGCCCATAGCTGCGCGCCATCTCCACCAGGCCACGATCGATATTGCGTATGCCATGCCAGGTGTTGATGTAAATCGGGAACAACGTCCCGAGCGCCACGAGGAAAATTTTGGCGCTTTCATCAATGCCAAACCACAGGATCACCAGCGGGATCAGCGCCAGATGCGGCACGTTGCGCAGCATCTGTATCGAGGTATCCAGCAACCGCTCACCCCAGCGGGACAAACCGCTAATCAGCCCAAGCGTCAGGCCGATACTTCCTCCGATTGAGAAGCCGATCACCGCGCGCCATGAGCTGATAGCCAGGTGCTGCCACAGCTCACCGCTCACGCTCAGCGACCAGAACGCTTCGACCACGCCCTCCGGAGAGGGCAGAATGCGGCTGGACAACCAGCCGGCAGACGACGCCAGCTGCCAGACGAGGACAATACCGACGGGTAAAAACCAGGGAGCAGCGCGTAACAACCATTTTTGCGGGGTGGCAGACATAGCGGCTCCTTAGCTCTGTGCGACGCGGCGCGGAATAAATTCATTCGCTATCGCTTCGCCCTGCAGCTGATGTTGCTGAGGCTGCGGGATCGCCGGAATGGCGACATCCAGATGCGGGAACAACAGCTCGCCGACCTTGTATGCCTCTTCCAGATGCGGATAGCCCGAGAGAATAAAGCTGTCGATACCGAGATCCGCATATTCGTTGATGCGCGCCGCCACGGTCGGGCCATCCCCCACCAGCGCAGTGCCCGCTCCGCCGCGAACCAGGCCAACGCCCGCCCACAGGTTTGGACTGATCTCCAGGTTCTCGCGCTTGCCGTTATGCAGCGAGGCCATGCGGTGCTGCCCGACGGAATCGGTTTTCGCAAACGCCGCCTGTGCTTTCGCGATGGTGGCATCGTCAAGGTGGGATATCAGCTTGTCTGCCGCCTGCCACGCCTCTTCGTTGGTTTCGCGCACAATCACGTGCAGGCGAATACCGAAGCGCACCTGACGGCCATGCGTCGCGGCTTTGGCGCGCACCTGCGCAATCTTTTCTTTTACCTGCTCGGGCGGCTCGCCCCACGTCAGATAGAGATCGACCTGCTCGGCTGCCAGATCCTGCGCGACATCAGACGAGCCGCCGAAATAGAGGGGAGGGCGGGGCTGCTGGAGCGGCGGGAAGTAGAGCTTCGCATCGCGAACATGAATATGTTTGCCCTCGAAGGTGACGGTTTCACCTTCGAGCAGGCGTCGCCAGACGCGGGTAAACTCTGCGGAGGCTTCGTAACGCTCGGTATGATCGAGAAACACGCCATCGCCCGCCAGCTCCTGCGGGTCGCTGCCGGTCACCAGGTTAAACAGGGCGCGTCCGTTAGAAAGCCTGTCCAGCGTCGCTGCCTGTCGTGCCGCCACGGTGGGGGAAACCACGCTCGGACGCAGGGCGACCAGGAATTTCAGGCGCTGCGTCACCGGGATCATCGACGCGGCCACCAGCCAGGCATCTTCGCACGAGCGTCCCGTCGGGATCAGCACGCCGGTAAAACCGATTCTGTCCGCGGCCTGCGCAATCTGTTGCAGGTAGCCATGGTCAACCGGGCGAGAGCCCGCGTCGGTGCCAAGATAGTGCCCATCGCCGTGGGTCGGTAAAAACCAGAAAAGGTTAAGGCTCATGATTTTGCTCCTTCTTTGCCTGCGGGTTGCCAGATACGGTCGCGGATATCCACCTGTTTGGGGACCAGGCGGTTTTGATAGAAGAGGTCAGCGGTCTGCTGCTGGAGAGCGGCGACGTGGGCGTCCACCGGGGCGATGGTGGTGGGCGGCCGATGGTCGAGATAGCTGGCGATCACCGGCTCGGGCAAGCCCATCGTTTTCGCCAGCAGGGTGATGCTCTCCTGGCGCTGGCTTTGCGTCAGCGCATCCGCCTGGGTAAAGGTCTCCAGCACGCCCTGTATAAAGGCTCCGTTCTTTTCGGCATACGGGCGTGCCGCCAGGTAAAACGAGCCGGTCTGTTTCAGCGTGGTACCGTCTTTCAGTACGCGCACGCCACCCTGCAGGAGCGCGGCGGAGTAGTACGGGTCCCAGATTGCCCAGGCATCCACGTTTTTCTGCTGGAACGCCGCGCGGGCGTCGGCTGGCGTCAGGTACACAGGCTGGATATCGGCGAACGTAAGTCCAGCCTCCTGCAACGCACGCAACAGCAGGTTGTGCGAACTGGAACCTTTCTGGAAAGCGACCTTATGTCCTTTGAGGTCGGCGACGCGTTTTATGTCGCTATTTTCCGGCACCAGGATCACTTCGGCCTTAGGCTTGGCAGGTTCAACGCCCACGTACACCAGATCGGCCCCAGCCGCCTGAGCAAAGATCGGCGGGATATCGCCGGTGCTGCCAAGATCGATACTGCCGACGTTAAGCGCCTCCAGCATCTGCGGACCGGCCGGAAACTCCACCCACGAAAAGTGCGTATCCGGGTAGCGTTTTTCCAGCAGCTGGTGACTTTTTGCCAGCACCATGCTGACGCTGCCTTTTTGATAGCCGATACGCAGGCTTTCCGGCGCCGTCTCAGCCGCGTGGCTCAGAGAGGAAACGGTCAGCACGCCTGCCAGGGCGAGACGGGTCAACATTTTACGCATGGGCCACTCCTTGAGATGTCCACGCGGGTACCTGCACATCACGGCGGTGCAAAGCCTGCCAGAAGGTTTCGAGGGCGCTATCGAGGCGGGTCTGCAGGTTCGGCGTGAACTGCGGTTTATGCTGATAATCGATGACCTGAGAATCGTCGGCGAACACGCCGTGCAGGATCTCCTGGGCCTTCAGGGCGTTCAGCACCGGCTTCAGGGCATAATCGACGGCCAGCAGATGGGCGACCGTTCCCCCTGTCGCCAGCGGCAGCACCACTTTGCCGTCCAGCGCACGTTCGGGCAGCAGGTCGAGCAGGGTTTTCAGCCCGCCGGCAAAAGAGGCTTTATATATCGGCGTCGCGACGATCAATCCGTCTGCGTCCTTGAGTTGCTCGGTCAGGGCCATCAGCGCCGGGCTGTCGAAACGGGCATAAAGCAGATCTTCGGGTTCAAAGTTATGCAGGTTCCAGTGGCACACCTCCACGTCCAGGGCGCTGAGCCTGTCGCGGGCGTACTCCAGCAGGGCGCTGGAACGAGAAGGGAATCGTGGACTTCCGGCCAGGGTGATGACGCGCATGCTTGCTCCTTATAACTAATTGTTTGCTTTTATCTAACATTCATAACAATTTTCAGGAGTGTGACATCGCAGGCTTATTCCACTAAATGATTTATCCGCAATTAAACTGCCGGAAACTGCATAAGAAACGAACGGCGAAGTAAACGATTGCGTTTTAACCCGCTTTTTTTGCCACAGGTCAATTCCCTTTCCGGGCCGGATCGCTGATAATCCCCTCCCGGTTTGCACACCGGGAATCCAGGAGAGTTCATGTACTACCCCTTCGTTCGTAAAGCCCTTTTCCAGCTCGATCCTGAGCGCGCTCATGAATTTACATTCCAGCAGTTACGCCGTATTACCGGAACGCCGCTGGCCGCTCTGGTGCGTCAAAACGTGCCGGAAAAACCTGTGCAATGCATGGGGCTGACCTTTAAGAACCCGCTGGGCCTGGCTGCTGGCCTGGATAAAAATGGCGAGTGCATCGATGCCCTGGGCGCGATGGGCTTTGGTGCCATTGAAATCGGTACGGTGACCCCGCGCCCGCAACCGGGTAACGATAAGCCGCGCCTGTTCCGCCTGGTTGAAGCCGAAGGGCTAATCAACCGTATGGGCTTTAATAACCACGGCGTTGATCATCTGGTCGAGAACGTGAAAAAAGCCCATTTCGACGGCGTACTAGGCATCAATATTGGCAAAAATAAAGACACGCCGGTCGAGCAGGGTAAAGATGACTATCTGATTTGTATGGAAAAAGTCTATGCCTATGCCGGATATATTGCGGTCAATATCTCCTCACCCAATACGCCGGGCCTGCGTTCACTGCAATATGGTGAAGCGCTGGACGATCTGCTTAGCGCGATAAAAAATAAACAAAATGCACTCCAGGCGATCCACCATAAATATGTGCCGGTGGCGGTGAAGATCGCACCCGATCTTTCAGTTGAAGAATTGATCCAGGTCGCCGACAGTTTAGTACGCCATAATATTGATGGCGTCATTGCGACCAATACTACCCTCGATCGTTCTCTGGTTCAGGGAATGAAAAACTGTAACGAAGCGGGTGGGTTAAGCGGACGTCCGGTACAATTAAAAAGCACTGAAATTATTCGGGCATTGTCTGCAGAATTAAAAGGTCAGCTGCCGATTATTGGCGTGGGCGGTATCGACTCGGTTATTGCGGCGCGTGAGAAGATGGCGGCTGGCGCTTCGCTGGTCCAGATTTATTCCGGCTTTATTTTCAAAGGCCCGCAATTGATTAAAGAAATCGTCACGCATATCTAATCTTTTCCCTTTATCAGACAACCAGGGCTTTATTTCCAGCCCTGGTTGATTTATATTCCCTCGTTGTTGCTTATTTAGACGTTATGGTCTTTTATTAATGTTGCTAAAAGCGAGACGGCAAACGAGACATTTTTAGAACAGGACGTTCGGGAAGGGGGGAAGTCACATGCGAATTAAACCTGACGATAACTGGCGCTGGTATTATTGTGACGAGCACGATCGAATGATGCTCGATTTAGCCAATGGCATGTTATTTCGCTCACGTTTTGCGCGCCGAATGTTGACCCCGGATGCCTTTGATCCGTCAGGATTTTGCGTTGATGATGCCGCGCTGTATTTCTCTTTTGAAGAAAAATGCCGCGATCTGGAACTCACTAAAGAACAACGCGCTGAGCTGGTGCTAAATGCGCTGGTCGCGATCCGTTTCCTGAAACCGCAAATGCCCAAGAGCTGGCATTTTCAGGCGCACGGCATGAGCTGGACGCCTGCCGTGGGTGATGCCGCCAGCGTAAACTTAAGCGATACCGCGGAAGAGGTGAGCCTGCTGGTGGTTGAGCCGGGTGAAAACGCCGCGCTTTGTCTGCTGGCCCAGCCCGGTGTGACCATTGCCGGTCGAGTGATGCAGCTTGGCGATGCGATCAAGGTGATGAATGACAGGCTGAAGCCCCAGCTTCGCGTGGATGCCTTCAGCCTTGAGCAGGCCGTTTAAGCCTCTAACTGTACCGACGTTTTTGGAATACAGCTGCAGCAGAGGATCGTACCGTCATCCCCAATCGCGGATTTCTTCAGACCCTGAACTTCGCCACTCACCAGCTTGATTCGACAACATCCGCAGATGCCCGCCCGACAGGAATACGGCACGCGAATGCCCGCCTGTTCCAGCTGCTCCAGTAACACCTGTTGATTATTGCCACGGATCGCTTTGCCTTCCCAGTGAATATCGACAGCCGCGCTTGCCTCTGTGACGACGTCCACGAACGCGTCTTCCTGGCTCGCTCCGTACACTCTGGCAGGCCCACGGGCGAGGATCTCCACCTCGTCACCCACGCGGATCACACCGCTGGCGCGGGGGATCAGGTTCTGGCCGAAATCAACATCGCCGTTATCCTGGGCGGTACGGAACGACTGCAGTGTTTTCAGCGGTTCGCCGGAAGGATGCTTCTGGCCTTTCTCCGGGCTGACGGTGGTGAAGATACAGCGGCTGCACGGCTTCACCACGTCAAAAATGACGCTGCCGATGCGGATCGTTTTCCAGGTGTCTTCTTCCCATGCATCTGCTCCGGTTACAACCAGATTGGGGCGGAACTGCTCCATCTGGACGCTGGCGCGACAGCGGCTCTGCAGATCGCGCAGCGAGGCTTCGTTTGTCAGCAGGTAAGGAAAACCGTCGGCAAAGGAGAGGGGAACCGCATCGTGGCGCTTAACGCGGCGCGTCAGCGCCGGGCCCACCCAGCGCAACTGGACGTCGCGGGAGAAGTACCCGGTTAGCCAGCGGTTAATCTCGTCCGGGGCAATGCGTGCGGTAAAATGATTCCCCCACACTTCCGTTGGCGCGTCGACAGGCGCAAAATCAGCAAAGCGGATCACCGCGCTGGCACCGTCCGGTGCGGTCAGGTGCAGGCCGTCATGCAGCGGCGAAGGGGTAAAGCGAACCATTTGCGGGAACTGGCGCGCGGTGATGAACGTACCGTCAGGCTCGGTGACCATAAAAATACGATCGAAGGCAAAACCGCTCATGTCAGCGAGTGCGTGAGACACGCCAATCCCGCGCATGGATTTCACCGGATGAATAAAAAGCCTGGATAACGTTGCCACCGCACACTCCTGCAAATGAAAATAAGCCTTCAACTTTATGACATACACGCCATATTAGCTATAATGCGCGACAATTTTCTAAGAGTAAAAGTGACGATATGAATTCTCTGTTTGCCAGTACGGCCCGTGGGCTGGAAGAGCTGTTAAAAACTGAACTGGAAGCCTTAGGCGCGCAAGCGTGTCAGGTGGTTCAGGGTGGTGTCCATTTCGAGGGCGACACGCGGCTTATTTACCAGAGCCTGATGTGGAGCCGTCTGGCGTCGCGCATCATGCTGCCGATGAAAGAGTGCAAGGTCTACAGCGATCTCGATCTCTATACCGGCGTTCAGATGATCGACTGGACAGAGATCTTCTCCCCTGACGCAACCTTTGCGGTGCACTTTAACGGCGTCAACGATGAGATCCGCAACAGCCAGTACGGTGCCCTGCGCGTAAAAGACGCCATCGTGGACTGTTTCACCCGTAAAAATAAGGAACGTCCGAACGTCGATCGTGAAAACCCCGATCTGCGGATCAACGTCTGGCTCAATGGCGACACCGCCAGCATCTCTCTTGATCTGAGCGGAGCGGGCTTACACCTGCGCGGCTATCGCGACAGCACCGGTATGGCGCCAATTAAAGAAACCCTCGCCGCCGCCATTGTTATGCGCTCTGGGTGGCAACCGGGTACCCCGCTGCTCGATCCGATGTGCGGTTCCGGTACACTGCTGATTGAAGCGGCCATGCTGGCAACCGACCGTGCGCCAGGGCTGCACCGCGGGCACTGGGGCTTCAAAGGGTGGGCACAGCACGACGAAGCGATCTGGAAAGAGGTGAAAGCCGATGCGCAGACCCGTGCGCGTAAAGGCCTGGCAGAATATACCTCCCATTTCTACGGCTCTGACAGCGACGCACGCGTCATTGAACGCGCGCGCAGCAACGCCCGCCGTGCAGGTATCGGCGAGCTGGTAACCTTCGAGGTAAAAGACGTTGCCAACCTGACCAATCCGCTGCCAAAAGGCCCGTACGGCACCGTTATCAGCAACCCGCCATACGGTGAGCGCCTTGACAGCGAACCGGCGCTGATTGCCCTGCACAGCCTGCTCGGTCGCAACATGAAAGACCACTTCGGCGGCTGGAACCTGTCGCTGTTTAGCGCCTCGCCTGAGCTGTTAAGCTGCCTGCAGCTGCGCGCCGATCGCCAGTTTAAGGCCAAAAACGGTCCGCTGGATTGCGTACAGAAAAACTACCATCTGGCAGAGAAAACGGCGGACAGCAAGCCTTCTGGCGTGGCGGAAGATTACGCCAACCGTCTGCGTAAAAACCTGAAGAAGTTTGAAAAGTGGGCGAAACAGGAAGGCATTGAATGTTATCGCCTGTATGATGCCGATCTGCCGGAGTATAACGTCGCGGTAGACCGCTATGCGGACTGGGTAGTCGTTCAGGAATATGCCCCGCCTAAAACTGTTGATGCACAGAAAGCGCGTCAGCGTATGCTGGACGTGATCGCGGCGACCATCAGCGTGCTGGGTATTGCCCCTAACAAGCTGGTCCTCAAAACCCGCGAGCGCCAGAAGGGTAAAAATCAGTACCAGAAGATGAATGAGAAGGGTGATTTTATCGAAGTGGGTGAATACAACGCCCGTCTTTGGGTCAACCTGACCGACTATCTTGATACCGGGCTGTTCCTCGATCACCGTATTGCCCGTCGTATGCTGGGCCAGATGAGCAAAGGTAAGGACTTCCTGAACCTGTTCTCCTACACCGGCAGTGCCAGCGTCCATGCTGGCCTGGGCGGGGCGCGCAGCACGACCACCGTCGACATGTCTCGCACCTATCTGGAATGGGCGGAGCGAAACCTGCGCCTGAACGGTTTGACCGGACGTCAGCATCGTCTGATGCAGGCCGACGTGCTGGGCTGGCTGCGCGACACCCATGAACAGTTCGATCTGATCTTTATCGATCCACCAACGTTCTCTAACTCCAAGCGTATGGAAGATAGCTTTGATGTTCAACGCGATCACCTGCGCCTGATGACCGACCTGAAACGCCTCCTGCGCAAGGGCGGCACCATTATGTTCTCGAATAACAAACGCGGATTCCGCATGGATCACGACGGCCTGGCCGCTCTGGGACTGAAAGCACAAGAAATCAGTCAAAAAACGCTGTCTCAGGACTTCGCCCGTAATCGTCAGATCCATAACTGCTGGTTAATCTCCGCGGTCTGAAAGGAAAATTAAATGTCACTAATTAGCATGCATGGCGCCTGGCTGTCCTTCAGCGATGCGCCTCTTCTCGACGACACTGAACTGCATATCGAAGATAACGAGCGCGTTTGTCTGGTAGGCCGTAACGGCGCGGGTAAATCCACGCTGATGAAGATCTTAAACCGTGAGCAGGGTCTGGATGACGGACGCATCGTTTACGAGCAGGATCTGATTGTTTCCCGCCTGCAGCAGGATCCACCGCGTAACGTGGCGGGGACCGTGTACGACTTCGTCGCGGAAGGGATCTCTGAGCAGGCTGAATACCTGAAGGGCTATCACGAAATTTCGCATCTGGTGATGACCGATCCGAGCGAGAAAAACCTGAATGAGATGGCGCGCCTGCAGGAGCTGCTGGATCACCACGGCCTGTGGCAGCTTGAAAGCCGTATCACCGAAGTGCTGGATCAGTTAGGCCTGGATGCGGACATGGAACTGGCGTCGCTCTCCGGTGGCTGGCTGCGTAAAGCGGCGCTTGGCCGCGCGCTGGTCAGCGGCCCGAAAGTACTGCTGCTGGACGAACCGACCAACCACCTGGATATCGAAGCCATCGACTGGCTGGAAGGGTTCCTGAAAACCTTCAACGGCACGATCATCTTCATCTCGCACGACCGTTCGTTTATTCGCAATATGGCCACCCGCATTGTCGATCTCGATCGCGGTAAGCTGGTGACCTATCCTGGCGATTACGATACCTATCTGCTGGAAAAAGAAGAAAACCTGCGCGTTGAGGAGCTGCAAAACGCCGAGTTCGACCGCAAGCTGGCGCAGGAAGAGGTCTGGATCCGCCAGGGCATTAAAGCCCGTCGTACCCGTAACGAAGGCCGCGTGCGCGCGCTGAAAGCGATGCGCAACGAGCGCAGCGCCCGCCGTGAAGTGATGGGTAGCGCGAAGATGCAGGTAGAAGAAGCCGCCCGCTCAGGCAAGATTGTGTTTGAGATGGAAGATGTCAATTACCAGGTCGACGGCAAAGTTCTGGTGAAAGATTTCTCCGCGCAGGTACAGCGTGGCGACAAAATCGCGCTTATCGGCCCGAACGGCTGCGGTAAAACCACGTTGCTGAAGCTGATGCTGGGTCAGCTGCAGGCTGACAGCGGCCGCGTGCACTGCGGTACTAAGCTGGAAGTGGCCTATTTCGACCAGCACCGCGCGGAGCTGGATCCAGACAGAACGGTGATGGATAACCTTGCCGAAGGTAAGCAGGAAGTGATGGTCAACGGCAAGCCGCGCCACGTGCTGGGCTACCTGCAGGACTTTCTGTTCCACCCTAAACGGGCGATGACGCCGGTACGCGCGCTGTCCGGTGGGGAACGAAATCGTCTCCTGCTTGCACGTTTGTTCCTGAAACCGAGCAATCTGTTAATTCTCGATGAACCGACCAACGATCTGGATGTCGAAACGCTGGAACTGCTGGAAGAGTTGATCGATGGCTATCAGGGCACCGTCATGCTGGTGAGCCACGATCGTCAGTTCGTTGATAACACCGTTACCGAATGCTGGATCTTCGAAGGCGAAGGCCGCATTGGTCAGTACGTGGGCGGGTATCACGACGCGCGTGGACAGCAGACGCAGTCCCTGGCGTTAAAGCAGGCGAAAGCCAAAAACGTCCCAGAACCTGCTGTCGCGAAAGCAGAAAGTGCAAAAAAATCACCTGCTAAAATGAGCTATAACCTGCAGCGCGAGCTGGAAGCATTGCCGCAGCGTCTTGAAGAGCTGGAAGCGGCGCTTGAAGCGCTGCAAACCCAGGTGGCGGATGCCTCCTTCTTTACGCAGCCTCACGACTATACTCAGAAAGTACTGGCAGACCTGTCCCAGGCAGAGAAGGCGCTGGAAGAGGCGTTTGAGCGCTGGGAATACCTTGAATCACTGAAAAACGGCGCATAACAGGGATCAACAATGTGTGACCAGCACCATGCCGACCGACATATATTATGTTCGCAATGCGATATGCTCGTGGCGATACCAGAGCTGGGTCACGGACATAAGGCGACGTGCCCGCGCTGCGGAGCAACCTTAACGACGGAGTGGGACGCGCCAAGGCAGCGTCCTACCGCCTACGCTATTGTCGCGCTGTTCATGCTGGTGCTCTCGAATCTCTTCCCCTTCATTTATATGAAGGTGGGAGGGATGACCAGCCAGGTCAAATTACTTGAAATACCGGGCGTGATGTTCACCGAAGATTACGCCAGCCTCGGTACCTTCTTTCTGCTATTCGTCCAAATCGTTCCGGCGTTTTGCCTGATCGCCATCCTGCTTCTGGTCAACCGCGTCCGGATGCCCACACCCGTCAAAATCAGGCTCGCGCGAACCCTGTTCCTGCTGAAAAGCTGGGGAATGGCAGAGATTTTTCTGGCGGGGATCCTGGTGAGCTTTGTGAAGCTGATGGCCTACGGCGACGTCGGGATTGGCAGCAGCTTTATTCCCTGGTGTCTCTATTGTGTGCTGCAGCTGCGTGCGTTTCAGTGCGTGGACCGACGCTGGACGTGGGACGACATCGCGCCTGCTCCCACCCTTAACCAGACGGTTAAGGTGGGCGTGCCGGGTATCCGCCAGGGGCTGCGCTCCTGCTCTTGCTGTACTGCCGTGCTGCCGGCCGATCGGGAAGTGTGCCCGCGCTGTGGAACGACGGGGCACGTGCGGCGTAAAAATAGCCTGCAGTGGACCATGGCGCTGCTGTTGACGTCGATCATGCTCTATCTGCCCGCCAATATTTTGCCGATCATGATTACCGATCTGCTCGGTGACAAAATGCCCTCGACAATCCTTGCCGGGGTCATTTTGCTGTGGGGGGAGGGGTCCTACCCCGTAGCTGGCGTGATATTCATTGCCAGTATTATGGTGCCCACCTTAAAGATGATCGCCATCGCCTGGCTGTGCTGGGATGCGAAAGGGCACGGCAAGCGCGACAGCGAACGTATGCACCTGATTTATGAAGTGGTGGAGTTCGTCGGGCGCTGGTCAATGATCGATGTCTTTGTGATTGCGGTGCTCTCTGCGCTGGTGCGTATGGGGGGACTCATGAGTATTTATCCCGCGCTGGGCGCGCTAATGTTTGCGTTGGTCGTGATTATGACCATGTTTGCGGCCATGACCTTCGACCCTCGTTTATCGTGGGATCGTGAGCCAGATTCAAGCCATGAGGAAGAGTTAGAGCATGGAAAATAAGAGTGGAGAGGCGAAAGTGCGCAAGGTCAAGAACTGGTCGCCGGTGTGGATTTTCCCCATCGTGACCGCGCTGATCGGTGCATGGATCCTGTTTTATCATTACAGCCATCAGGGACCGGAAGTCACGCTTATCACCACTAACGCGGAAGGCATTGAGGGTGGGAAAACCACCATCAAAAGCCGCAGCGTGGACGTCGGTGTGGTAGAGAGCGCGACGCTGACGGATGATTTAACGCACGTTGAAATCAAGGCGCGCTTACATGCCGGGATGGAGAAGCTGCTTCATAATGATTCCGTGTTCTGGGTGGTTAAACCCCAGGTCGGGCGAGAAGGGATCAGCGGCTTAGGCACGCTGTTGTCCGGCGCCTATATTGAGCTGCAGCCGGGGAGCAAAGGCACCCAGCCTGCCCAGTATCAGTTGTTAGATTCACCGCCGCTTGCGCCACCGGATGCAAAAGGGATTCGCGTTATCCTCGACAGCAAAAAAGCCGGTCAGCTCTCGCCTGGCGACCCGGTATTGTTCCGGGGCTATCGCGTTGGCTCGGTTGAAACCAGCACTTTCGATCCGCAAAAGCGCACCATCAGCTATCAGCTGTTTATCAATGCACCAAACGATCGTCTGGTGACCAGCAACGTTCGTTTCTGGAAAGACAGCGGGATCGCCGTGGATCTGACCTCTGCCGGAATGCGCGTTGAAATGGGATCCCTGACCACGCTCTTTGGCGGTGGAGTGAGCTTCGATGTGCCAGAGGGGATCGACATCGGGCAGCCTGTTGCTGAGAAAACCGCCTTCAGGCTCTTTGACGATCAGAAAAGCATTCAGGATGCGCTCTATACCGATCACATCGACTACCTGATGTTCTTTAAAGATTCCGTACGTGGCCTGCAGCCGGGTGCGCCGGTTGAGTTCCGTGGGATCCGCCTGGGTACGGTCGGACAGGTACCGTTCTTCGTTCCGGGCCTGCGTCAGGTGCTGGACGACGATTATCGCATTCCGGTGCTGATTCGCATTGAGCCAGAGCGTCTCATCAACCAGATTGGCGAAAATCAGGATATCGGCGCGCATATCACCGAGCTGATGAACCGCGGGCTGCGCGGCTCGCTGAAGACCGGCAACCTGGTGACGGGCGCGCTGTATGTCGATATGGATTTCTATCCTAAAGCACCTGCCATCACCGGCCAGCGCGAATTTGGCGGCTACAAAATCATTCCAACGGTCAGCAGTGGTCTGGCACAGATCCAGCAGCGTCTGATGGATACGCTGGATAAGATTAATAACCTGCCGTTGAACCCGATGATTGAAGCGGCGACCAACTCGCTGAGTCAGAGCCAGGCGACCATGCGCCGTCTGCAGACCACGCTTGATAATATCAACAAGATCACTGCAAGCCAGTCCATGCAGCAGCTGCCGCAGGACATACAGAAAACGCTGCGTGAACTGAATCGCAGCATGCAGGGCTTCCAGCCGGGATCGGCGGCCTACAATAAGATGGTGGCCGATATGCAGCGTCTTGATCAGGTGTTGCGTGAACTCCAGCCGGTTCTGAAAACGCTCAACGAGAAGAGCAACGCGCTGGTGTTTGAAGCGAAAGATAAAAAGGATCCTGAGCCTAAGAGGGCGAAACAATGAAAAAATGGCTGGTAATTGTCGGAGCGCTGGTATTAACGGCCTGTAGCTCGGGGAGTGAAAATAAAAGTTACTATCAGCTGCCGTTGAACGCCCAGTCGGGCGCGCAAAGCAGCGCTTCGCAGGGTAACCGTCTGCTGTGGGTAGAACAGGTAGCGGTTCCGGATTATCTGGCGGGTAACGGAGTGGTGTACCAGACCAGCGATGTCCAGTACGTGATTGCCAACAATAATCTGTGGGCCAGCCCGCTGGATCAGCAGTTGCGTAACACGCTGGTGGCGAATCTGAGCGGCCAGCTTCCCGGGTGGATTGTCGCGTCTCAGCCGCTGGGAAGCGATCAGGATACGCTGAACGTCACGGTAACGGGCTTCCATGGCCGCTATGATGGTGCCGTGGTGATCAGTGGCGAATGGCTGCTGAATCACCAGGGACAGCTGATTAAACGCCCGTTCCATCTGGAAATGAAGCAGCAAAAAGATGGTTATGACGAGATGGTGAAAGTGCTGGCCCAGGGCTGGGCACAGGAATCGGCGAATATCGCGCGTGAGATCGCCCGGCTTCCATAAGTAAAATTCATAATCAAAAACCGCCGTCAGCCATCCGCTCACGGCGGTTTTTTTTTCGGTTTACCATCAGGTTGTTACTTGTGCTTCATCACATTTTTTGTACAAATGAACTTCCGTATAGTTCACAAATATGACATCCGTATGAATTTTGACCGTTGACGCAGAAGATGATTCGGGTTATTCGTTTACTGTGCTTGCATACGTTGCAACCACTGTTTTCTTTCCACCAGACAAAAGAATGAGGGAAACGAGGCATGAAGAGACAGAAACGAGATCGCCTGGAAAGGGCTCATCAACGTGGTTATCAGGCTGGCATCGCCGGACGTTCAAAAGAAATGTGTCCCTATCAAACCTTGAATCAGAGGTCGCAATGGTTAGGGGGCTGGCGAGAAGCCATCGGAGACAGGGCAGTACTTGCTTGATAACGTCTCTTTAAAAAAGAAACCTCCGCACTGCGGAGGTTTCGCCTTTCTGGGGAGTGCTACAGCGCGGTCATCAGAACGCGGAGGTGTCCTGGAACAGACCCACTTTAAGATCGCTCGCGGAGTAGATCAGACGACCGTCTACCAGCACTTCGCCATCCGCCAGGCCCATGATCAGGCGACGGTTAACAATACGTTTGAAGTGAATACGGTAAGTCACTTTCTTCGCAGTAGGCAGAACCTGGCCGGTGAATTTCACTTCGCCCACGCCCAGCGCGCGGCCTTTACCTTCGCCACCCAGCCAACCCAGGTAGAAGCCAACCAGCTGCCACATAGCGTCCAGGCCCAGGCAGCCAGGCATTACCGGATCGCCAATAAAGTGGCAACCGAAGAACCACAGGTCCGGGTTGATATCGAGTTCCGCTTCAACATAACCTTTATCAAAGTTGCCGCCGGTTTCGGTCATTTTCACGACACGATCCATCATCAGCATGCTTGGGGCCGGTAACTGCGGGCCGTTAGCGCCAAACAGTTCACCACGACCAGAGGCAAGAAGGTCTTCTTTTGTATAGGATTCGCGTTTATCTACCATGTTCTCAGTAAGCCTTATTTTAGTGAAGCACGCAGGATAGCTAACACGTGTACGCTGAACAAGTCCGATCAGTTCGGACTAAACCAGCTTAACCAGCGTAACGGCCATGGATAACGATGGCGTGCATCCTGTTGTGTCGCCTGAGCGATGCGTTCCTGAATGGTCTGCATGAGGGTTGTCTGGCCTTCACCATCCCAGTTCAGGTTTGTCAGTAAGGGTAGCGCATCCTCGATGCCTTCGATGGCCCAGATGGCGAATTGCTCCTGTTCTACGGCCTCAAGCAACGCCTGGCTAAGGCTTAGATGGCGAGCGTTCGGCGCAGGAATGATCACACCCTGTTTGCCGTTCAGGCCGCGCTGCTGGCAGATGGAGAAGAAGCCTTCGATTTTCTCGTTCAGGCCGCCAACCGGCTGAGCGCGACCAAACTGATCGACTGAACCCGTAATCGCAATATTCTGGTTAATAGGCACTTCTGCCAGGGCGCTGATTAACGCACACAGCTCCGCCATCGAAGCGCTGTCACCGTCTACTTCACTGTAGGATTGCTCAAAGGTCAGTGAGGCCGAGAAGGGGATCTGCTGCTCAAGCTGCAGTTCCGACATCAGGAACGCCTGCATGATCATCATGCCTTTGGCGTGAATATTCCCGCCCAGCTCTGCTTTACGCTCAATGTCGGTAAACTCACCGTCACCAACATGAACAACGCAGCTGATACGGGAAGGTTCGCCAAACGCGCGCGGGTGCCCCGGGAACTCAATCACGGAGAGGGCGTTAATCTGCCCAATACGCTCGCCTTCGGTTTCGACGAGGATCTGCTCCAGCAGGATCTCATCCTGCATGCGCTCGGCCAGATATCCTTCGCGCCATTCACGCTGCGCAAGCATCTGGGAAAGTTGCTCCCCGCTGAAGGCCGCGTCACCGCTTATCACGCCCACTTCGCGCAGCTGTCTGGCGATCCACAGCGGAGAGAGCGGCAGGGTTTCCTGATCGCCGGTGTAGCGTACGGCTTCCCGGATGAGACCGGGCCAGGCATCCGGAGCAGGCGTTGGCAGCGAAGCACGCTGCGCCAGGCCCATCACCCACTGGCACCATTGCGCCATATCATCCGCATCGGTTATCTGGAGCGTATCTTCAAATTCGCTGTAAATAGCCTGCTCGGCCAGCTCTGGCTCCATTTCCTGGAAATCGGCCAGAGATTCACGATCGCCGGTCAACACCACGGTAAGGGACAGCGGCATCGACGGTACTGCGACGGGAAGAGGGCGCGATTCATCGTAACTCACCCAGTCGAAGCGCTGCTGGGTCACGATCGTTTTCAGGCGCATCCACAGCAGCGGCTGAGAGAGGAGGGTGCGCAGCGAGATAATCAACACGCCGCCATTTGCGCGGTGCACCAGCCCAGGCTGCAGCGTCAGCTCGCCGTTAAACTGACGGAGGCAGCCAAAGAGCTGTTCTGCTTCTGCCCAGTTGGCGGTAATGACATCCCCTTTCGACGCAAAAAGCCCATCCGCCTCGTCAGCGGGTATAAAGGTGATATGTTGCCCTGCGATACGATAGTGGCCGCCAAAGACGTCGTTCGTTTCTGACCGCAACTGGCGCATGGCATCACCCAGAAGCGTCAAATACTCGGCTTCTTCCGGGGCTTTGAGCAGCATGAAAGGAGATGTCGCCCACGGGCTTAACACCTGCTCCAGCGCATAATGCAAACGCGGTTGTGTATCGCTAAGTATGAATTCGTTTTCTTTTGTGAGGTCTGGCTGTGCAAACAGTTCCTGATAGCTCTCGGTATCGGGAACCAGGTCACGCCATGCAAGTTTCGTAATGGTCAAAGTTGATGTTTTTTAGTCAGATGTAAAACCGTGGAGTATACCGTAAGCGGAGGCCTCTTCCCAAGCGGGAATGGGGATTTCGACAGGGGATTCTCCTGCAATGCTGCACAGGTTATGATTTCTTTTCAGCAGATTGCTAAAAAACTGATATTCTGAACAGAGTTACGTGGTAACACTGAGATCGCAATGAAATATCAACAACTGGAAAACCTCGAAAGCGGCTGGAAATGGAAGTACCTGGTCAAAAAGCATCGCGAAGGCGAGCCGATCACCTGCTACCTCGAAGCCAGCGCGGCGCAAGAAGCCGTGGATATGTTGCTGACCCTCGAAAACGAACCGGTTCTGGTTAACAGCTGGATTGCTAAGCATATCAATCCGGCACTGTTGAACCGAATGAAGCAAACTATTCGTGCGCGGCGTAAGCGGCACTTTAATGCTGAGCACCAGCATACCCGCAAAAAGTCTATCGACCTCGAGTTTATCGTCTGGCAGCGGTTGGCTGGGCTTGCGCAACGGCGCGGGAAAACGCTATCGGAAACGGTCGTACAGCTGATTGAAGACGCAGAACATAAAGAGAAGTATGCCAGCCAAATGTCGAACCTGAAAAACGATCTACAGGCACTGCTCGGCAAAAAGTGATGTCTTACTTTTCTTCAGGCAATAAAAAACCCCGCATCGCGGGGTTTTTTTTAAGACGATAACTTATGCCGCAGGCTGAGTTACAACGTCTTTGATACCTTTAACTTCGATCTCAACGCGACGATCTGGTGCCAGGCAGTCGATCAGTGCAGCGCGAGCTTTCACGTTGTCACAGGTAGAACCGGTAACTGGGTTAGATTCGCCCATACCACGTGGGGAGATCTTGTTAGCCGGGATACCTTTAGATACCAGGTAATCAACAACAGACTGAGCACGTTTTTCAGACAGCTGCTGGTTGTAAGCGTCAGAACCGATACGGTCGGTGAAGCCCAGAACCACTACTGAACCGTCTTTAGGATCCAGGTTGCTCAGCTGGGTGTACAGCTGATCCAGTGCCTGCTGACCTTCTGGTTTCAGGGTAGATTTGTTGAAGTTGAACAGAACGTCAGACTTCAGAGTGAAGTGCTTGGTCTGTACTTCTGGAGCTGGAGCCGGAGCTGGAGCTACGATTGGAGCTGCATCTTCCTGCTGACCGAAACGATAGGAAACACCTACGCTCAGCATGCCGTTGTCAGGACGAACACCAACGGTGTTGCCGTCGCCGATGTTGTTAACCCACTGGTATTCCAGACGGGTAGCGATATCACGGGTCATTGCCCACTCAACGCCACCAGCGAATACTGGGGAAACACCGGTGTCATGGTTGTCGCCAATAACGCTGTTGCTGGAGTCTGCACGCCATACCATGCCGCCCAGACGGGTGTACACGTCCAGATCGTCAGTGATTGGGTAACCCAGTTTAGCGGTCAGCTGAACGCCTTGAGCTTTAAAAGCGCCGTTTACGTTGTCGCCTTTGTATGGCATACGACCTAACCAGTCGTAACCCATTTCAAAACCAACATACGGGTTAACCTGATAGCCACCGAACGCGCCTGCACCCAGCTGGCTCTCGTGAGTCGGGCCATCGTTGTTCAGGTTGCTGTTGTACCAGCCGGTGTCATGGAACTGAGACCAGCCCAGTTTACCACCTGCATACCAGGTATTATCTTTCGGAGCGGCCTGCGCTACGGTAGCGAAGCCAGCCAGTGCCACTGCAATCGCGATAGCTGTCTTTTTCATTTTTTGCGCCTCGTTATCATCCAAAATTTGCCATGAAGATCTCCAAGGAGAAATCACGGTTAAATCCTTCACCGGGGGGCGTGGTCAAATATAAGTCTACCGATATCTTCGGCTTAGGCCGAGCACCCCTGGCGATGTAAAGTCTACAACGTAGATGAAAACTTACAAGTGTGAACTCTGTCAGGCATATGAAAAAAAAAGTTCCGTATAGCGAATATTTAACATTTTACGAACGAATTTTGTACAGTAAAATTAACGAGAACCGCTCCAGACAAGCCTTGCCGCAGGTTTTGCTTTTTGAACTATTTACACAACTGAGTGTCGAAAAAAATTCCAGGAAAACTCTTAAATTTACTCAGTGATACAAATTCGAGTGAATTTTTAGCCCTGAATGTTGTCCTCTGCGATAGGAATCGGCACGCACGGGACGCATAATAAACCCGATTGCATGACCATCTTCTGCTGCTTCGGTCAAACGATGATGCTCTTCTTCCGTCAGTTCTTCTGACAGCCACCCGATCACCACGCTGTAATTTCCGGTGCGTAACGCGCGGATCATCGACTCAACCGTATCACACGGGGAGAGTTGGTTGATCTGCATCACCTTGGTCAGCGGCAGGCCCGCAGACTGAACCCATTCCCGGCTCAATTTTTGCTGTGGCGTCAGCCAAAGCTGCCAGCGCGATTGTTGTCCGAGCTGTTGTAACAGCGGCAACAGCAACAACTGCGTTAACATGGGCTGGTCTTCACGATAAACCACTTCACTGATAAGACCTGTCGATACGCGACCGGTGGAATTTTGCGCGACATCGCCAGCAGAAGATGAGAGAGATGTTGAGCGATTTGCATAGCCTGAAGTGTACATATTCATTCCAGCCCTGTAGTTACTGTATGGATATACAGTAACCCCTGTGTGCATAAAGATCAACCTCATTTTCGGAAAGCAACTCGCAAATTTGGTCCTTTCCTGGCGTGTCCGAAAAAATGATCTTGCTCATGAGCCATAAGTTGCCTATGTTCCTGCTAACGGATCCGTTAGTGATAAATTTTGTCGTTAATAGTTGATTTTTAATGGAAATATCATGAAAAAGATATCATATGAACGGATTTATAAATCACAGGAATATCTCTCCCCTCTGGGTGAAATTCACCACCGGGCGCTGTTCGGCGGCTACACCCTGGCGGTAGACGATGCGGTGTTTGCTATGGTGTCAGACGGTGAACTTTACCTGCGTGCCTGCGAGGAGAGCGCGACCTATTGTGTCAAGCATCCTTCTTCCTTCTTAACGCTTGTTAAGCGAGGCCGCCCCGTCCTGCTGAATTACTATCGCGTGGATGAAGGGCTGTGGCAGGATCGGCAAAAACTGCTTCAGCTTTCCACTTATGCCCTCGATGCGGCACGAAAAGAGCGTAGCCTGCGCTATCAACGAAACCGGCTCAAGGATCTGCCTAACCTGACTTTCCAGATTGAAGTGTTGCTCTACGAAGCCGGCATTACGAATGAAGAGACGTTGCGGGAGCTTGGCGCAAAGACCAGTTGGCTAAAAATCAGATCGAAAAACCGGGCGCTCAGTATCAAGGTGCTTTTTGCCCTTGAAGGGGCCATTGAGGGGATGCATGAGGCGGCACTCCCGGCGAACATTCGCCGGGAGCTTACGGAGTGGTTTAATACACTGCCTGAGGTGCAGGAGAGTCGTTCCGCCAGGTAGCAATCTGCTGCTGCAGTCGGCAAATTTCCGGCAGCAAAGCAATAAGCAGGCCTATCTGCTGCAAAACCAGCGGAGCTTTGTTGTCGGTTCCCGGATCGAGATGCGCAATTCGCTGGGACAGTTCATCCAGCGCCTGCTGAACTTTCGGCTCGTCGGCTGGCTGATGGTGAAGGGCATCGTCGACGTAGCACACGGCATCATCCAGCAGGTTCAGGATGGCGGTGTTTTTCAGCTTCTCGCGGTGGGCACCCAGCGTGGAAATATAGCTGGTAAACGTATGGTTCAGGCACAGCAGGCGAAAGGCGGTTTCCCGGATGTCGGGTGTGGCCCGGGGTTCCGAAGACATATTCGAGACCACGGAAGCCAGTTCGGCATCGCTGTTGTGCGCATCCCGGCGGGCTATACGGTAGGCCAGACGGTTATCACGCCCCTGATGGTATTGCTCAAGAATGGCGTCAAGGTAACGACAGTTTGCGTTCATCGCCCTGTCTGTCACGCGCGGCAGATTGCGAAAACGCCAGTCGGGCCAGATAAAACTCACCGCCGCCCAGGCGATAGCGCAGCCGATTAAAGTATCTATTACGCGCGGCAGGGCTACCTCGAAGCCTTCACCCAGCAGGTTGAAGCAGAGCAGCACCAGCAGGGTAATGAACATGGTGGCATGCGCGTACTGGACGTTTCGAAACGCAAAGAACAACACCCCCGTTATGACGATAAGAATGAGTTGCCCTTCAACGGACGGAACGAAATAGAGCACCGGTAGCCCGATAGCGACGCCCACCAGCGTACCGATAACACGCAGCGCAAGGCGGTGTCGCGTGGCGTTATAGTTAGGCTGGCAGACAAACAGGCTGGTCAGCAGGATCCAGTAACCGTGTTGCAGGCCGGTTATCTGAATGAAGGCATAGCCCACACACAGCACCAGCGACATCCTCACCGCGTGGCGAAACAGCGCGGATTCCGGCGTGAAGTTGCGGCTCAGGCGCAGCCACATGTCGCTAAATCCGTGCAGACTATCGTCCGCCAGCTGGTTTTCAGCATCGTTACCCGGCAGGGCCATCGCCTGCTCGGATTCAATGGTCGCCAGCTGAGCATCAATCGCCCGCAGGTTATTGAGCAGAAAACCGAGCGCCTTGATCTGCTCCGGCGACGTTCCACTGGCCTGCACGCGATCGAGCGCCGCATCAAGATGGCTAAAGGCATGTTCAAAACGCGGGTCATGCTGGTAGGGCGTGCGCAGCAGTATGGATCGCGCCAGCTGCTGGCAGGCCTGGGACTGCATCGACAGCAGCCGCTGGAAACGGAACATCACGTCGCTGTAGCGGAACTTCTCGCGCAGAGCCGCATACTGCACGTGCGAGGAGCTGGCGCGCTCGTGGATATCCTGCGCGACAAAGTAATAGTGCAACGTTCGGCGGGTGCCGCGCTGTCCGCGATCGCCGCGCAGACGGGTGAGCAGCGAGGCTTTAGTCTGGTTTAACGTCGCCACCAGTTGGCCGTTCGCCAGTGCCAGATCGTAAAGCGGTGCCTGGCTCTCTTCGTCGATATCCGGGTCAAAAAGCCGGGATTTCAGTTCGAGATACTGGGCAAGCTGTTCATAGCTCCGCGCCAGGTTGTCCTGCAACGCCCGCACGGGAAAAATCAGATGCCCGGTCAACGTCAGCAGGTTGTACCAGATTGCGCCAAGTAACAGCAGAACGGGCTGCTGATACCACTGATCGTAAAGAGAAACGCCCAGCATGGTGTAGATCGCAATCAGCAGGGCGCCAAAGGCGATAGTGGCATAGCGTTGTCCCAGCCCGCCCAGCAGGATAAACCCGCTGGTCGAGAGCGTCAGCCCCAGGGCAAACAGCCACGGCCAGGGAAACAGCAGCTCAACCGAGGCTGAAGCAATGAAAAAACAGATCAGGGTGATGACTAAATTGCGCAGACGTCCTGTCAGGCGGTCGTCCAGGTCGGCCAGCGCCCCGGCGACCACGCCGAGGGTGAGTGGAATGGTAAGCTTTACGTCATCGAGCCACCACGGCAGGGCGACCGTGCCACACAGGGCGATAAAAATCCTGGCGTTGTAGAGCCAGGTACTGTTCCAGGTATAACGGCGAATCAGTGGGCTTAGCATGAGCTCGGCCTGTCCTTATTTACTGGAAACGACGACGGGCATTGGCTTCACGCGCGGCGCGCGCCACTTCTACCGGGACGACACGACGCCCAACCGGCCACAGGGCAATGGCGGCAATTTTGAAATTCGCAATCCCAACCGGGATGCCGATAATCGTGATGCACTGGGCGATACCGGCAATGATATGCATTACGCAGAGCCACCAGCCGAAGAAGATCAACCACAGAATATTCAGCAGGGTGCCGCCGGTGTTCATCAGGGCGTTTTTACCGTCGGGGTTCAGTTCGTCAACGTGAACCGCCTCATTCCCGAAAGGAATGAATGAAAGCCGGGTGATTTCCCAGCATGAGCGCGTGAGCGGCAGGGTGAAGATGAGCACGATGCTCACCAGCGTGGCAAAAAGCCATGAAAGGGTGGTGGCAAAACCGCCAAGGACAAAATTCAAAACATTCAGAACGGTACGCATAAACCCGCATTTCCTTTCGATATGATTAACGCGAAGTGATTGTAACGTTTTTTGGGCTGGAGCACCTTAAAACTGGCAGTTAAACTGTCAGACAAAATATCACTCGTGGATCCGGCTGGATATGGAACTGAAAGCAACTTCAATGGGCAAACGCCTGGCGCAGCACCCTTATGACAAGGTTGTCCTCCTCAATGCGGGAGTGAAGGTCTCCGGGGAGCGCCATGAATACCTCATTCCGTTTAACCAACTACTGGCAATCCATTGCAAGCGCGGGCTGGTATGGGGGGAGCTGGAGTTTGTGCTGCCGGACGATAAAGTCGTGCGCCTCCACGGGACGGAGTGGGCGCAAACGCAGCGCTTCCATCACCATCTCAGTACGCGCTGGCAGCAGTGGAGCGAGGACATGAGCGTCATTGCCGCCCAGGTGTTGCAGCAGGTGCTGGATGACATCGCCCACAGCAATGAACAGCCAAAATGGCTAACGCGCCAGCAAACCGCCGGATTACAGCAAAAGATAAAGCACGCCCTAACCGCGCTGCCGCTTCCCGCATCGCGCCTTGATGAGTTTGAAAATTGCCGTGAAGCATGGCGCACCTGTCAGGCCTGGCTGAATGATATCGATAAGCGCCGTCTGGCGCATAATCAGGCCTGGACCGATGCCATGCTCACGCAATATGCCGATTTCTTCAGCACAGTGGAATCATCGCCGCTTAACCCTGCCCAGGCGCGCGCCGTAGTTAACGGTGAATCGTCGCTGCTGGTACTGGCGGGGGCCGGGAGCGGTAAAACTTCCGTACTGGTGGCGCGGGCAGGCTGGCTGCTGACAACTGGCGAGGCGGTAGCGGACCAAATTTTACTTCTGGCATTTGGCCGCAAGGCCGCGCAGGAGATGGATGAGCGCATTCAGTCGCGTTTGCATACTCAGGATATCGCGGCGCGAACCTTCCATTCGCTGGCGCTGCATATTATTCAGCAGGGCAGTAAAAAAGTGCCTGTCGTCAGCAAGCTGGAAAATGACGCTCAGGCCCGTCAGGCACTGTTTGTGAAAACGTGGCAGCAGCAGTGCAGCGAGAAAAAAGCTCAGGCAAAAGGGTGGCGTCAGTGGCTGGAAGACGAGCTGAACTGGGAGGTGCCGGAAGGCAGTTTCTGGCAGGATGATAAACTGGCACGCCGTCTTGGCTCGCGTCTCGATCGCTGGGTGAGCCTGATGCGCATGCACGGTGGCTCTCAGGCTGAGATGATTGAAAGCGCACCGGAGGCGATCCGCGCCGTATTTTCGAAGCGAATCAAGCTGATGGCACCGATGCTGAAAGCCTGGAAAACGGCGCTGAAGGAAGAAAATGCCGTCGATTTTTCCGGGCTTATCCATCAGGCGATCATCATTCTGGAAAAAGGGCGCTTTGTCAGCCCGTGGAAGCATATCCTCGTAGATGAGTTCCAGGATATCTCCCCGCAGCGTGCCGCACTGCTTTCAGTGCTACGGGCGCAAAACAAACATACCTCGCTGTTTGCCGTCGGCGATGACTGGCAGGCAATCTACCGATTTAGCGGGGCACAACTCGCGCTCACCACCGCCTTCCACCACTATTTTGGCGAGGGCGATCGCAGCGATCTGGATACCACCTACCGTTTTAACTCGCGTATTGGTGAAATTGCCAACCGCTTTATTCAGCAAAACCCGCATCAGCTGGCGAAGCCGCTCAATAGCCTGACGACCGGCGATAAAAAAGCGGTCACCCTGCTGGCGGACGAACAACTGGAGCCGCTGCTGGATAAACTTAGCGGCTACGCCAAACCCGAAGAGCGCATTCTGGTGCTGGCGCGCTATCACCATCTTAAACCGGCGGCGCTGGAAAAGGCGGCTACCCGCTGGCCGAAGCTTCAGCTCGAATTTATGACCATTCATGCCAGTAAAGGCCAGCAGGCTGACTATGTGATTGTGGTTGGGCTGAAAGAGGGGAGTGATGGGTTCCCGGCGCCGGCGCGCGAGTCGGTGATCGAGCAGGCCCTGCTGCCGGTGCCAGAAGATTTTCCGGATGCCGAGGAGCGACGCCTGCTGTATGTGGCGTTAACCCGCGCGCGTCATCGGGTATGGCTGCTGTTTAATAAAGAGGCGCCATCGACGTTTGTTGATATTCTCAAGAGTCTTGACGTGCCGGTGGCGAGGAAGCCGTAGCAAAGTTGCCGGGTGGCGGCTTCGCCTGACCCGGCTGGCAAAATCCGCAGGCCCGCGTAAGCGTAGCGCCGCCGGGCAAACAGGCTACTTCAGTCTTTCAGCCAGATAGCGCGGGTAATCCGGGATCAGGATCTCAACCGGCGCGCTGAACTGCGGTGACTCAATAATAAAATCCGCCGTCGACACGTTGGTCGCCACCGGGATGTTCCACACCGTTGCCAGGCGCAGCAGCGCTTTTACATCCGGGTCGTGAGGAACCGCGTTAAGCGGGTCCCAGAAGAAAATCAGCACGTCAATTTTCCCCTCGGCGATCTGCGCGCCCACCTGCTGATCGCCCCCCATCGGGCCGCTCATCATGGCGTTGACCTCTAACCCCGTTGCCCTGTGGATCAGGTTCCCGGTCGTTCCCGTGGCGGAAAGGGCGTGACTGGCCAGCAGTGGCTGATGGCGGCGCACCCAGTTAAGCAGCATGTCTTTGCAGTGATCGTGTGCCACCAGTGCAATGTGTTTACGTGGAGGCAGCGTGCGTGTTGTCAGTTCCATAATCTTATCCGTGAGGTTATCTGACTACACGATGACGGGAACCGCCTGATGCTGCAAGAGAAAGGGCAAAAAAATGTGGCTTATGACGAAGGTTGTTGCTTCACCCATTGCAGAAAACGGGCCCGCGTGTCCGGGTCGGCCTGCTGGAACCAGAACTTCAGGCGCTGCTCGGTGAGCGTCTGGGACTGAGGCGGAATGACATCCAGCTCAGAGACGCCGGACAGCAAGGTACTGTCGTCCGCCATCATCGTTGCAAACTGGGGCAGCGACGCGGGTTTACCGGCTTTATTGTAGATCTCGGTATCCGCCTCGTAGTTGGCTCCCTTCGCGGTTGCGGTTATCGCCAGAATGTCCAGCTTCACCGGGATGGGCATGGCATCCCCGTCCAGCAGTTCTATGCGCGGCGCGGAATCAAACGCGACCGACTCTTTTTCGGTTTCCAGGCGCGGCAGATGAAAGTTAACCTGGCTCACGCGCTGGGTGTTAAAGCTGATAATCAGCGGCGGGGAGATGTACATACGCTGTTCGTGATTAGAAAGGCGAACTGTTTTTTCGACCCGGAACACCACCTGATGCGGCCCGTTATCCAGCTCGATGCTGTCAGCACCCCGCAGGAGCGAACTGGACACCTTTTTCCCGTCCAGCACCAGCAAATCGATATCCGTAGAGAGCCGCAGCGTGGTTGCGAAAACGCAAACCGGCATCACTAACGCAATCACAGCAGAGATAATGCCGGTTTTCATAGTGCGCTCCTGTCAAAACGCGTGTCGCAATAATGTATCTAAATTTTTCGATAATCACGTTTACTAACATATAGACATATTCCGCCGTTTTGCCCTCATACATCGGTATGGGATGGATGGTTGGGATGTCCGCGATGGCGTACACTTTAAAAAAAGCCTGGAGAAAGAAGATGAAAGAGAACGATATTGCCGAGATCCTGACATCGACACGCACCATCGCGCTGGTGGGGGCGAGCGATAAACCCGACCGTCCCAGCTATCGGGTGATGAAATACCTGCTGGATCAGGGCTATCACGTTATTCCGGTTTCGCCAAAGGTCGCCGGTAAAACCTTGCTGGGCCAGCAGGGTTACGCGTCGCTCGCCGACGTGCCGGAGAAAGTGGATATGGTTGATGTCTTCCGCAACTCTGAGGCGGCATGGGGTGTAGCGCAGGAGGCAATCGCCATCGGGGCAAAAACGCTGTGGATGCAGCTGGGTGTGATCAATGAACAGGCTGCGGTGCTGGCGCGCGAGGCGGGGCTGGCAGTGGTGATGGACAGATGCCCGGCAATTGAAATTCCCCGGCTGGGGCTGACAAAGTAATATAAAAAAAGCCCGGTTATCGGGCTTTTTTACAGCGTTAGTTACGCAGCCTTGAAGCCTGTAACTGTTTGCGGATAGTTTGCGCTAGCTCATCCATGGTGGGTTGTTCCGGATGCTCATCCCGCTGTTCGCCGCTCAGCTGCGCTTCGGCAAGATAGGTGTGAACGGCCTGACCGTCATCATCTTCCATTACCACATGATACCAGGGCGCGGCGCGAAGCTCTGCGTTAACCGCCAGCTCATCTGCCGACGGTTCATCAAGGGAATACTCCGGGTCGATATCCACGACCACACCCAAATACCCTAGCAAGGTGTGGCGGACCTGCTGGCCGATACCGAATTTGCTGGCAATCATAGTCACCTCCCGGGAAACATTACTTACACTCTATGTGCGGGCAATATTTCTCTTTTCAAGTTACATGACGCGACAGGCAAACCCTTTCAGATACAGCCCTTCCGGGTAGGTAGCGATCACAGGATGGTCTGCTGCCTGACGGAACTGCTCTATAAATTGTACATCACGACCCGCATCTATTGCGGCATCCGCGATGATTTTCTGAAATAAATCGGTGGTCATCAGCCCCGAGCAGGAGAAGGTCAACAGCACGCCGCCAGGATTCAGCAGCTGAATGGCCAGCATGTTGATGTCTTTATACCCACGGCACGCGCCCATCAGCTGGCTTTTGTTCTCCACGAATTTCGGCGGGTCCATCACGATGACGTCGAATTTTTCGCCCTGATCGCGGTATTTGCGCAGCAGCTTAAAGACGTCGTCACGCACGAACTCGGCTTTGCTCAGGTCCAGCTTGTTAAGCTCGACGTTTTGCTTTGCCACGTCCAGCGCTTCCTGAGACGTATCCACGCTCACCACCTGAGCACAGCCGCCCATCAGCGCAGAGACGGCAAACCCGCCGGTGTAGGAGAAGCAGTTCAGGACGCGTTTGTTGGCAACGTACTGGCGCGTCGCCAGACGGCTGTCGCGCTGGTCGAGGTAATAACCGGTTTTATGCCCGCCCTGGATGTCCACCAGCAGCTTCATGCCGTGCTCTTCAATAGGCAGCAGGGCAGGTGGCAGTTCGCCGGTGACCGGGCCTTGCGTCAGCTCCATGCCCTCTTTTTTACGCACCGCCACGTCGCTGCGGTCGTAAATGGCACATTCCGGGAACTGAGACTGTAAGGCGCTGATCAGCGCGGCACGCTGATATTCCGCACCTGCGCTCAGCAGCTGCAGCACCAGGAAGTTGCCGAAGCGGTCAATGGTCACGCCCGGCAGGCCATCGGACTCGCCGGCAATCAGACGATAGCTGTCCAGCCCGTCACGCTGTGCCAGCCACTCGCGCCACTGGTGCGCCTGCTGCAGGCGACGAACAAAGAAATCGATGTCGATGGTTTCATCTTTATCGAAGGTCCACACGCGAGCGCGGATCTGAGACGCAGGCGAGTATGCGCCGCGCGCTAACCATTTCCCCTGATGGTCAACGATATCAATGGTCTCACCGAGGCTGGCTTTGCCTTCCATGCGGGCAACCGCGCCGGAGAAGACCCAGGGATGACGGCGCAGTAATGACTTCTCGCGCCCTTTGGCTAACACTAAACGTACACTCATAATTTGCTATTCTGTCGATTCCAATGAAATGGCCGCCATTTTCCCGAGTTCAGTGAGGAAATGCAACGCGCCAGACGGATAAGGAGAAGGAAGATGTCAAAAGTCTGCACAATCGCGTGGGTTCACGGCATGGTTCAGGGCGTCGGGTTTCGTTACAGCACCCAGCGCGAAGCACTCCGGCTTGGGCTGACGGGCTATACGCGCAATCTGGATGACGGTAGCGTGGAGGTTTTAGCCTGTGGCGAGGCGGAGCGGGTGGAAACCCTGATAGCCTGGCTGAAGGCGGGCGGGCCGCGCAGCGCCCGGGTTGATAAAGTCTTAACGCAACCGCATCAACCCGACCGGGAATACGCTGACTTCGGTATTCGCTATTAAATACACTTCACCGGTTTTGGCAGGCCGGCAATTTTGGTCGCCTGCTTGGCCGGGCCTTTCGGGAACAGACGGTACAGATAACGGCTGTTGCCTTTCTCTTCACCAAATGTATTCGCCATCGCCTTCACCAGCATACGGATTGCGGGTGAGGTGTTAAATTCGAGATAAAACTCGCGAACGAAGCGCACCACTTCCCAGTGCTCGGGGGAGAGGGTAATGCCTTCTTTTTCGGCAATCACTTCCGCCAGCGCTTCGCTCCACTGACCGCTCTCTTTGAGATAACCGTCGTTATCGATTTCGATCTCTTTACCTTCAAAGTTCAACATAGCCTTTCACACGTCAGTCAAAAACCGCGGCAGTGTACCAAAAAACAAAGCCCCGCATAAGCGGGGCTGAGTTCATAGCACTGTTGATTAATCGCGGCTTGCAAAGCCCAGGATGCTCAGCAGGCTGACGAAGATATTGTACAGCGACACATACAGGCTCACGGTAGCGCGGATGTAGTTGGTCTCACCGCCGTGAATGATGTTGCTGGTTTCATACAGGATGGCACCCGATGAAATCAGGATGAACACCGCGCTGATAGCCAGGTGCAGGGCAGGCAGCTGCAGGAAGATGTTCGCCACCATACCAATCAGCACCACCACGATACCCGCCATCAGCATCCCGCCGAGGAAGGACATGTCTTTCCGGGTGGTCAGCACGTAGGCCGAGCAGCAGAAGAACACCAGTGCGGTACCGCCCAGCGCCATGCCGATCACGTCACCCATACCGGCCGACAGATAGGCGTTCAGAATCGGCCCCAGAATGTAGCCCAGGAAGCCGGTAAAGGCGAATGCGGACAAAATTCCCACGGGTTTGTCAGCGGTTTTGTAGGTCAGGAACATCAGACCGTACATCCCCACCAGCGTCAGGATCAGACCCGGAGACGGCAGCATCAGCACGGTGCTGGCCGTGGCGGTGATAGCGGAAAACGCCAGCGTCAGGCTGAGCATGAAATAGGTGTTGCGCAGCACTTTATGCGTGCTGAGTAGCGATGTGCGGTCGCGTGAAGAACTTACAATACGATCCATGAGTCACTCTCTTATGACAGATGTAATTAACGGCAAGAATAGGAAACGGGACGCCAGACTCAAAATGGTTTTACCCATCTTTACTCAGCGCCTTAGCGCCGTGGCTGGTTATTTATTCTACAAAAATGGCATTTGGCAGAATGAACGGCGTTTTAAAGATTTTATCCAGATCGGGCTCTTATAGGTTACTGAAAAATATTGCGTTATTACAGCCGCGGCGCTAAGAGTTATTGCGGGATCGTCAGAATACAGACAATAAGGCGAAGGAAATGAAACCACAAACACGCAATATCTTTACACTCTCTTTGGTCACCGCCGCGCTTCTCGGTGCGAGCGCACCCTCCTGGTCCGCCAGCGTGCCGGCAGGGACTGAGCTTGCGCAAAAGCAGGAGTTGGTCCGCAACAACGGTAATGAACCGGCGTCGCTGGATCCACATAAGGTGGAAAGCGACGTCGAATTCAATATTATCAGCGACTTATTCGATGGGCTGGTAAGCGTTTCTCCGAAGGGCGAGATCCAGCCGCGGCTGGCGGAAAAATGGGACAATAAAGACAACACCGTCTGGACGTTCCATTTGCGTCCGGGCATCACCTGGAGCGACGGTACGGCCATCACCGCGCAGGATGTCGTCTGGAGCTGGCAGCGTCTGGTTGACCCAAAAACGGTGTCACCTTACGCCAGCTATCCCGGCAGCATGCACATTGCTAACGCTGCCGACATTGCCGCAGGCAAAAAGTCTCCCGAGACGCTGGGCGTAAAGGCGATTGACGATGCCACGCTCGAGGTGACCTTAAACCAGCCAAACGCGGCCTTCCTGGCGATGCTGGCGCACCCGTCGCTGGTGCCGATTGATAAGGTGCTGGTGGGACGCTACGGCGAGAAGTGGACTAAACCTGAGCACATTGTCACCAGCGGGGCGTACAAACTGTCGCAGTGGGTGGTGAACGAACGCATCATCGCTGAGCGCAACCCACACTACTGGGATAACGCCCATACCGTCATCAATAAAGTCACCTATTTGCCCATTACCTCCGAGGCTTCGGACGTCAACCGCTACAAGGCGGGCGAAATCGATATCGTTTATACGGTCCCGATCAACCAGTTTGCGCTGCTGAAAAAAACGCTGGGCAGCGAGCTGGACGTTTCGCCGCAGCTTGCAACCTACTACTACGAATTCAACACCGCTCGTCCGCCGTTCAACGATGCCCGCGTGCGCAAGGCGCTGAACCTGGCGCTGGATAAAGAGATCATTGCGGAGAAGGTGTTGGGGCAGGGGCAGCGTCCCGCCTGGCTTATTAGCCAGCCGGATATCGGCGGCGTGACGTTAAAAAACCCGGATTATGCCAGCTGGCCGATGGACAAGCGCATTGCCGAGGCGAAAAAGCTGCTGGCAGAGGCCGGATTTAATGCCGATCATCCCCTCAGCTTTAATCTGCTCTATAACACCTCCGAATCGCATCAGCGCATTGCAATCGCCGCCAGCTCAATGTGGAAGAAAAATCTCGGCGTGGAGGCGAAGCTGCAAAACCAGGAGTGGAAAACCATGCTGGATACCATGCACACCCACAACTTTGACGCGGTGCGCTACGCGTGGATTGCAGACTACGACGACGCCTCCACCTTCCTGAACAACTTCCGGACCGGCGATAGCCAGAATACCACCCAGTACAGCAATCCAGAGTATGACCAGGCGATGATAAGCGCCGCTAAGGCCAAAACGGCGGAGGAGCGCGGTACGTTTTATCAGAAGGCGGAAGATCTGCTGAGCCGCGACGTGCCAGCCATACCGGTTTATCACTACGTTCGTACGCACCTGGTGAAGCCGTGGGTCGGCGGGTTTACGCCGGATAAGCTCGGGTACTACTACACCAAAGATATGTACATTAAGAAGCACTAAGCCGTAGCGGGAAGACTTTGTGCTGAGAAAATGGCCGATTTGTCGTCTATTCAACCGATTAAACGCATTTTGGCTATTTTTCAGGCGAACGATAAGGTAGATGCTTTACAGGGCGCGGGCAGGTGTTTATAGTTCGCCTCACTTAGGAAGCGTGGCCGAGCGGTTGAAGGCACCGGTCTTGAAAACCGGCGACCCGAAAGGGTTCTAGAGTTCGAATCTCTACGCTTCCGCCAAATTTGAAAGCCCTGCGATACCAATATCGCGGGGCTTTTTGCTTTTTTGACCCTGAATCGAAAAATAGAAAAAATGTTGCTTTACAACGCGCTAATAGATGTTTATAGTGCGCCTCACTTTGGAAGCGTGGCCGAGCGGTTGAAGGCACCGGTCTTGAAAACCGGCGACCCGAAAGGGTTCTAGAGTTCGAATCTCTACGCTTCCGCCAAATTCGAAAACCCTGTGATAGCAATATCACAGGGTTTTTTCGTTTCTAACGTCCAGCTTAGTCGCGAACGACCTCCTGCAGGATCCCCAACGCCTGGCTGAACTGCGCGTCCGGGATGGTCAGCGGATAGAGGAAGCGGATAACGTTGCCGTACTGCCCGCAGGTCAGCAGCAGCAACCCTTTCTCGAGCGCTTTCTGCTGGATCCGCTGCGCAATGGCGGCGGAAGGTTCGCGCGTCGTCGGGTCAAAAAATTCGGCGGCAATCATCGACCCTACGCCACGCACAGCGGCAAGCGACGGACAGCCGCTTTTGATCTCCTCAAGCGCTGACTTCAATCTGTCGCCCAACTGCCGGGCACGTTCGCACAGCGCCTCGTTATCGATGATGTTCAGCACCGCATGCGCGGCGGCTATCGACAGCGGGTTCCCGGCATAGGTACCGCCCAGGCCGCCCGGCGCAGGAGCGTCCATGATGTCCGCTTTACCGACGACGCCTGAAAGCGGCATACCGCCCGCCAGGCTTTTCGCCATCGTCATGATATCGGGCTTGTCGTCATAGTGGTCCATGGCGAACAGTTTGCCGGTGCGGGCGAAGCCGCTCTGCACTTCGTCGGCAATCATCACAATGCCGTGGGTGTCACAGAGGCGGCGAATGGCGGCAACCAGCTCCGCTGGCGCAACGTTAAAACCGCCTTCACCCTGCACGGGTTCGAAGATAATGGCTGCCACCTGTTTCGCCTCGATATCGGCCTTGAACAGGCGTTCAATCGCGGCGAGTGAATCCTGGGTGGTCACGCCGTGCAGTTCAGAAGGGTACGGAACGTGGTAAACGGAGCCGGGGAAGGGGCCAAATCCCAGTTTATAGGGCGCGACTTTGCCGGTCAGCGCCATGGTCATGTAGGTCCGGCCATGGAAGCCGCCGCCAAAGGCAATCACACCAGGGCGGCCGGTATGGGCGCGGGCGATTTTAATCGCGTTTTCTACCGCTTCTGCCCCCGTTGAGAAGAAGGCGGTTTTCGCCGGGCCCGGGATCGGCGCCAGCTCGTTGAGTTTCTCGGCTAAGGAGACGTAGCTCTCGTAGGGCACAATCTGATACGCCGTATGGGTAAACTGCTGGAGCTGTTTTTCCACCGCGCTTATCAGTTCAGGGTGGCAATGGCCGGTGTTCAGCACCGCAATCCCGGCGGCAAAGTCGATATAGTCATTGCCTTCCACATCGGTGAGCGTGGCATTCCTGGCCGAGCGGGCAAAGAAATTGCACATTACGCCCACGCCGCGCGGCGTGGCAGAGAGTCGACGCTGATGAAATTCATTATTGCTCATGATAAAGACCCTTTTTAAAACGCCAGTCGATGAAGGAAATTACACGCCGAGACGGTCGCGCAGGCTGTAGTACGCCGCGCCCATGGCGGTAAACGGAATACGCAGGCTGCGTCCGCCGGGGAACGGGTAATGCGGCAGGTTGGCAAAGGCATCAAAACGCTCGGCGTCGCCGCGCAGCAGTTCTGAAATCAACCGACCGGCGAGGTGCGTACAGGTCACCCCGTGCCCGCTGTAGCCCTGCATGTAATAGATGTTGCTGTCGAGGCGGCCAAACTGCGGCATGCGCGACAGCGTCAGCAGGAAGTTGCCGGTCCAGCGATAGTCAATTTTTACGCCTTCAAGCTGCGGGAAGGTTTTCAGCAGTTTCGGCATGACCAGACGCTCCACGTCCTCGGGATCGCGCGCGCCATAGACGACACCGCCACCATACAGCAGTCGGTTGTCGGCGGTCAGGCGGTAATAATCCAGCAGATAGTTACAGTCTTCCACGCAGTAGTTGTTAGGCAGCAGCGAGCGGGCAAGATCGTCAGAGAGCGGAGCGGTCGTGACCACCTGCGTGCCGCAGGGCATGCTGCGCTTCGCCAGGTCCGGCTCTACTTTGTCGCCCAGATAGGCGTTACCGGCGACGATAACGTAGCGCGCGGTCACTTGCCCTTTAGCCGTGGAGACCACCGCCGGGCTGGTGTGCGCAATGTGGGTCACCGGAGACTGCTCGTAGACGCGTCCGCCGTTCAGACGAATCGCGTCCGCTTCGCCGATGGCTAAGTTCAGGGGATGGATATGCCCGCCGCTGCGATCCAGCAGCGCACCGGTGTAGCGTTCGCTGTTCACCTCGCGGCGGATAGCGCTGGCGTCAAGCAGCTCCAGCTGCGTGTTGCCGTAACGCTCCCAGTTCTCCTTTTGCTCTTCCAGTGTTTCGAGCTGTTTATGGTTGAGCGCCACGAACAGGCCGCCGGGGCGATAATCGCACTGGATCTGGTAGCGCTGAATACGCTCACGAATAATCTCCCCGCCTTCGAACATCATGCTGCCCAGCATGCGGGCCGTATCGGGACCGTAGGTTTTCTCGATAACGTCGATGTCGCGGCTGTAGGAGTTAACCAGCTGGCCGCCGTTGCGTCCGCTGGCGCCAAAGCCGATGCGCGCCCCTTCCAGCAGCACCACGTCGTAGCCCATTTCGGCAAGGTGCAGGGCAGAGGAGAGGCCGGTGTAACCGCCGCCGACCACGCAGACGTCGCAGCTAATTGATTCGCTCAGCGTCGGGAAGGGTTCATATTTATTGGCGCTGGCGGCGTAATAGCTGGTGGTATGTTCAGTCATGATTAAGGCTCCAGGGCAATCCAGATGGTTTTCAGTTCGGTGAATTTTTCAAGCGCGTGCAGGGACTTGTCCCGCCCGTTGCCGCTCTGCTTATAGCCGCCAAAGGGGACGGTCATATCGCCATCGTTGTAGTTGTTCACAAAGACCGATCCCGCTTTCAGACGGCGGCTCATGCGGTGGGCGCGGGAGAGATCGCGCGTCCATACCGCCGCGCCAAGGCCGTACTGGCTGTCGTTCGCCAGGCGCAGCGCCTCCTCTTCGGTTTTAAAACGGGTAACAACCAGCACCGGGCCAAAAATTTCCTCCCGGCAGATAGCCGCCTCGGGCTTGACGTCGACAAACAGGGTGGGACCAACGGCGGCAGGCCAGGCGCTGTTACGCCCGTCGAGCAGCAGAGTGCCGTTATTCATTCCGTCGCGAATAAAACCGTGCACCGCGTCGGCGTGACCGGCGTCAATCAGCGTACCCATGGTGGTGTCAGGATCCAGCGGGTTGCCCGGCTGCCAGTTCTGCGCCTCGGCTTTCAGGCGGCTGAGAAACGCGTCAGCGATGCTCTCCTCCAGCAGCAGGCGTGTACCGGCGATGCAGACCTGACCCTGGTTGTAGAAAATGCCCGCAGCGGTGGTGCTGACGGCTTTGTCGAGATCCGGGCAATCAGCGAAAACGATATTGGCGCTCTTACCACCCGCCTCCAGCCAGACGCGCTTCATATTGCTGTCGCCCGCATCTTTCAGCAGCTGTTTCCCGGTGCGGGTTGAGCCGGTAAAGGTCATCACCTCCACGTCCGGATGCAGCGCCAGCGCCTGGCCCGCCTCGTGACCAAAACCGCTGATCACGTTGAGCACGCCGTCCGGTAGCCCGGCCTCTTTCGCCAGCGCTGCCAGCCGGATAGCCGTCAGCGGCGATTTTTCAGAAGGCTTGAGGATGACGCTGTTGCCCGCCACCAGCGCCGGGCCGAGCTTCCAGCAGGCCAGCAGCAGCGGGAAATTCCACGGCACAATGGCCGCCACCACGCCGACCGGCTCGCGAACGATCATGGCCAGATCGTTATTCCCCGTGGGCGCAACTTCGCCATACACCTTATCGGCCGCTTCGGCGTACCAGCGAATGGCGCGCGCGGCACCGGGAATATCGTCCCGCAGGCTGTGACGGACAGGCTTGCCGGTATCCAGCGTTTCCAGCAGCGCTAATGTTTCGCGGTCGCGCTCGATCAGGTCTGCAAGGCTGTTGAGCACCGCTTTACGTCGGGCAGGAGAGGCCTGCGACCAGTCGCCACGATCGAAGACCGCACGCGCGGCCTCAACCGCCCGGTCGACATCGGCCTGTTTGCCGCGTGCCACCTGCGCCAGCGTCTTTTGCGCCGCCGGGTCCAGCGTGTCGAACGTGGAATTATCGGCGGCATCGCAATATTCGCCGTTAATAAATAAACGCGTTTCGATGTGGATATTTTTCGCTTTATCCTGCCAGTAGGTCAGGTCCTGAAAATGCATATTCACTCCTTCCTGTCGCAATCAGATAAATAAAGGCGGTCGCAGATAACAGGCGTCAAAAGGCCGCAGGGCGTCCCAGGTGATGACCTGTTAAATACCGTCAATAGGGCTTTTTATAAGCCCCGACAATAAGGCGTTATCGTCGGGGCGGGTCTGAAATCAGAATGTGGTGGGGGTGTGGGCACTGATAATTCGGCAAATCCCTGCCGAGGTGTTGCTGAAGCTGTGCGGTATGCCGGTATTAATGGCATAGCTCTGCCCTGCAACCAGGTGATAGTGCTGACCGTTAATGGTCAACATAATTTCACCTTCCAGAACGGTGCCTATCTCCTCACCCTGATGTTTGATTCTCTCCCCGGTTGTGGTTCCAGGCTGGTAAGTTTCAAAAATCATCGCCAGCGTACGGTTCGGGTTTCCGTTATGAACCAGTTTCATCGAAACGCCCTGACTGCCCATTTCGATAAGATCGTCCTGATTGATAACCACCTGCGGTTCATCAGGCTTTTCGGGTTCAGAAAAGAATTCCGAGAGCGACAGCCCATAGACTTTCAGCAGCTTTTGCAGCGTACTGATGGCAGGACTGACTTTGTCCTGCTCTATGGTGCTGATGGCACTGTGTGTCAATCCAGACAGTTCGGCGGCACGGCGTTGTGAGAGACCCAGCTGTTGGCGGATCTCAGACAGACGTTTCCCTGGCGCCAGTCCGTCATCGCTCATAGTTGCATTTCCTTAACTGTAGTGGTCAAAGCCGCTGTTTTTCAGCAATGTGGCTCTGACAGGCGGTGATAAAACCCTCAAACAACATACGCGACAGGGCGTATTCGCTACTGTTCCATTCGGGATGCCATTGTACGCCAAGCGCGAAAGGATGGTCATTTACGCTGACCGCTTCCACCAGCCCGTCTGTGGAACGTGCTTCCACACGCAGCCGTGGCCCTAACGTTTTTGCTCCTTGTCCGTGCAGCGAGTTTACCCAAAACGTGTTGCAGCCCGGTATCAACTGAGAAAGTAATCCTCCTTCCTGAACTTGTACTTCATGAGAGGGCGCGTACTGCATCTCAACCGGCAGTTCAGGATCTTCGCGATGTTCAAGCAGCGCTGGCTCATCGAAAAGACGACGATACAGAGTCCCTTCGGTGGCGACAACCAGTTCCTGTAAACCACGGCAGATGGCGAAAATGGGGATGCGCCTTTCGAGCGCGGCGCGGATCAACGCCATGCTCAGAAGATCACGCCCGGGATCGGCGTCAGGCTCATCGCCGTTTTCACCATAAAGGTGCGGCTGCACGTTGCTGGGGCTGCCCGGCAGGTAAATGCCGTCAAGCTTTGAGAGTAAAACAGAAAGCAGCTCTGGCTCGGCCAGCGCGTGGGGCAGGGCAATCGGTAATCCGCCTGCGTGAATAATGGCATTCAGGTACTTTTCTTGCAGGGTCTGGGTCTCATGACCCTTAAGCCTGTTTCGACACATCACCACGCCAATAACTGGCTTGTACATTATATTTTCCATGATCGCCCTCACAAAGTGGACTAAATTTAGGCCGGTTTCGCATATTAAACGGCCATTTCGTTCAATATTTTCTCAATCTAGCAGTGGGATCTGCCATTTGCAAACTTAATTTAACATTTGACAAACAATTTGTTTGCATACAGATTCGATAGTATGGACATTATATTTGACAGTCGAAGTCCGCGAACGCAAACCCAAAACGGTGGTAAATCATGGAAACCAATATCGTAGAAGTTGAGAACTTTGTGCAGCAGTCGGAAGAGAGGCGGGGCAGCGCATTTAGCCAGGAGGTGAAGCGCTATCTGGAAAACTATCCGAATACCCAGTTTATCGACGTACTGCTTACCGATTTGAACGGGTGTTTCCGCGGCAAGCGCATTCCGGTTGCTGGCCTGAGCAAGCTGGAAAAAGGCTGCTACTTCCCGGCGTCGGTCTTTGCCATGGACATTCTCGGTAATGTGGTGGAAGAGGCCGGATTAGGGCAAGAGCTGGGTGAGCCGGATTGCACCTGCGTCCCGGTGCCGGGCACCTTAACCCCATCAGCTGCCGACCCTGAATATATTGGTCAGGTTCAGCTGACGATGATTGATGAAGATGGCGCTCCCTTTGACGTTGAGCCACGGAACGTTCTCAACCGACTCTGGCAGCAGCTGCGCCAGCGCGGTCTGTTCCCGGTGGTAGCGGTAGAGCTGGAGTTCTATTTACTCGATCGCAAACGCGACGCCGAAGGGTATCTCCAGCCACCGTGCGCGCCGGGTACCGACGTGCGTAATACCCAGAGCCAGGTCTATTCCGTCGACAACCTTAACCACTTTGCCGACGTGCTGAACGACATTGACGAGCTGGCGCAGCTCCAGCTGATCCCCGCCGATGGCGCGGTGGCGGAAGCGTCGCCGGGGCAGTTTGAAATCAACCTTCACCATACCGAAAACGTGCTTGATGCCTGCGATGATGCGCTGGCCTTAAAACGTCTCGTGCGTCTGATGGCGGAAAAACATAAGATGCACGCCACGTTTATGGCGAAGCCGTACGAAGAGCATGCGGGAAGCGGGATGCACATCCACATCAGCATGCAAAACAGCAAAGGCGAGAACGTGCTGGCTGATAAAGACGGGGAAGATTCCGCGCTGCTGAAGCGGGCGCTGGCGGGGATGATCGACCTGATGCCTGCATCGATGGCGCTGCTGGCACCCAACGTCAATTCGTATCGCCGTTTCCAGCCGGGGATGTATGTGCCAACCCAGGCGTCCTGGGGGCATAACAACCGCACGGTTGCCCTGCGCATTCCGTGTGGCGATCGCCATAACCATCGCGTCGAATATCGCGTGGCGGGAGCGGACGCTAACCCGTATCTGGTGATGGCCGCTATTTTCGCCGGGATCCTGCACGGGCTGGACAATGATTTACCGCTGCAGGAAGAAGTGGAAGGTAACGGGCTTGAGCAGGACGGGTTGCCGTTCCCTATCCGCCAGAGCGACGCGCTGTGGACGTTTATGCAAAACGACGATCTGCGCGAACGTCTGGGCGAGCGTTTCTGCCATGTTTATCACGCCTGCAAAAACGATGAACTGCTGCAGTTTGAGCGTCTTATCACAGAAACCGAAATTGAGTGGATGTTGAAAAACGCCTGATAACGTGCCCCGCGAGGGGCCAGTTGAGACAGTCTAATAAGTAGCATCATACGGTCTGCGCGGAGCCTGGCCGAAAAAACTGCTGGTGATCCAGCCATTTCCCGGGTGTCGCGTTAAGGAGCGCAGGCGGCAACGGGGCTTCAGTTAACGACACTGTGTGTGACGAGGAAATGAAATGATGCAGATGTTTAAATATCCGCAAGGTGAGGGAGGCCACGCTCTCCTTCGCCCTGAATGCCAGACCGCGCTGTCCTGCTGCGACGTTCTCTCTCCCTTTTTATTATTTCCTCCCTTGCCAGGCAGGTGTGTCCTGAGGCGCATGCCCCGACACGCAACCCTAAGCATGGGAGGTCAGGTCTATGGCGACTAATACCTCTCTGAACGCCCCGTCTGCCGTTGAAAAACCCCGCCTGCGCAAGTCGCTAAAGCTTTGGCAGGTTGTGATGATGGGGCTGGCTTACCTGACGCCCATGACGGTTTTCGACACCTTCGGGATTGTCTCCGGCATCAGTAACGGCCACGTGCCGGCCTCTTATCTGCTGGCCCTGGCGGGCGTGCTGTTCACCGCCATCAGCTACGGCAAGCTGGTGCGCCAGTTCCCGGAAGCGGGATCGGCGTACACTTACGCGCAAAAATCAATTGGCCCGCACGTAGGCTTTATGGTCGGCTGGTCGTCGCTGCTCGACTACCTGTTCCTGCCGATGATCAACGTCCTGCTGGCGAAAATTTATCTCTCCGCCATGTTCCCGGAGGTGCCGCAGTGGATCTGGGTGGTTGGTTTTGTCACGATCCTGACGCTGGCAAACCTGAAAAGCGTGAGCCTCGTTGCCAACTTCAACACCCTGTTCGTCCTGGTGCAGGTGTCGATCATGGTGGTCTTCGTGGTGCTGGTGGTGCACGGGCTGCACAACGGCGAGGGGGTGGGGACCGTCTGGTCGCTCCAGCCGTTTATCAGCCAGAACGCCCATCTGATACCGATCATCACCGGGGCAACCATCGTCTGCTTCTCGTTCCTTGGATTTGATGCCGTTACGACGCTCTCCGAAGAGACGCCGAACGCCGCGCGGGTCATTCCGAAAGCGATCTTCCTGACCGCGCTGTACGGCGGGCTGATCTTCATCATCGCCTCGTTCTTTATGCAGCTCTTTTTCCCGGACATTAGTCGCTTCAAAGACCCCGACGCGGCGCTGCCGGAAATTGCGCTGTACGTGGGCGGCAAACTGTTCCAGTCGATTTTCCTCTGCACCACGTTTGTTAATACGCTGGCGTCGGGGCTGGCGTCGCACGCCAGCGTTTCTCGTCTGCTGTATGTCATGGGGCGCGACAACGTCTTCCCGGAGCGCGTGTTTGGCTACATCCACCCGAAGTGGCGCACGCCTGCTTTGAACGTGGTGATGGTTGGCGTCGTTGCGCTTTCCGCGCTGTTCTTTGATCTCGTCACCGCCACGGCGCTGATCAACTTTGGTGCGCTGGTGGCCTTTACCTTCGTCAATCTGTCGGTGTTTAACCACTTCTGGCGGCGCAAAGGCTACAACAAAACGTGGAAAGATCGTTTTCACTATCTGCTGCTGCCGCTGATCGGCGCAGCAACGGTCGGCGTGCTGTGGATCAACCTTGAAGCGACGTCCCTGACGCTGGGGCTGGTGTGGGCCGCAGTGGGTATTCTGTACCTGACCTACCTGACCCGACGCTTCCGTAAGCCACCCCCGCAGTATCAGGCCGCCAAGGTTGAGCAGGCCTGGGATTCCTGATTGCTCCCCATGGCGCGCGCCGTCGTTGAAAAAGGCGCGCGCCGTTCACCCATTACTCCAGGCCCAGCGTGTACTGCGCAATTTTGAAGTAGATAATCAGACCGGTGCCGTCGATAAGCGTGGCGATAAACGGCGCGGAAACCACCGCCGGATCGATACCGCAGCGCTTAAGCACCATCGGGATCACCGAGGAGACAATCGCGCTCCACAGGGTGATGCAGACAAGCGTCAGGCTGACGATGATCGTAATCTCGACCCCGATACCCATCATCCAGGCGCGGAAACAGCCCGCCATGCCCATAGTGATGGCAATCATCATTGAGGTGGTCATCTCTTTACGCAGCACGCGTCCGACATCCTTCAGCCCGACTTCCCCCAGCGCCATGGCGCGTACCAGCGTGGAGGTGATCTGCGTCCCGCTGTTCCCGCCGGTGCCGATCAGCAGCGGAATAAAGAACGCCAGCGCGATGGCGGACTCCAGCGCTTCTTCGAAATGCTGGAGCACCGTGCTGGTGTAAGCCTCTGCCACAAACAACAGCAGCAGCCAGACCGCGCGCTTCTTCCACAGACTGAACGCGCTGGTCTCAAGATAGGGCTTTTCCAGCGGCAGGGTGGCACCCTGAAGCTGGGCATCCTCGGTGACATCGTCTTCCAGCAGATGGGCAATTTCGCGCTCGGTCAGGCAGCCCACCAGCTTGCCATGGGTGACCACGGGTACGACATCTGCGCTACCGTGGGCCAACAGCCCGGCGATATCAGCGCGCTCATCTTCCGGTTTAACCTGCACAAACTGTGAAATCATCAGCCCTTTTACCGGCTGCTCCGTATCGGCGGCCTGTAATAATTTACGCACGGCAACCATGCCCGCCAGGCGGCCACTGTCTTCGATAAAAATATGCGACGGAATATCATCGTCTTTTAATTTTTCGAAAAAATGCGCGCGTGCCAGCGCCACGCTTAATGAAATATCGAGAACAATAAAGTCGGTATTCATATATTGCGCAACGGCGCTGTCATTGAATGCCAGAGAGTGATTGTGAATAGCGTAAGACATAGTGAATTCCCTTTGAATAATAAAATCTCTCAGGGGCGAGCAAGACAGGGCATGTCGAAGAAGAGATCCCCACGTCCTGGGTTCAGCACTGTACACCGTATCCCGCAAGGGAAGTTATACTGACAAAGCCTTGATTCGACAGTGCCTGTTTTACCCTGTGCCGGTTCTCTCGAACCCACCAGAGCGATAACGTGTATTTGTACAGGAGCCTCGCCATAACGAGATCGTTGTAAATCGAGGGGAATAATACGCATTTTTTAACGTCGTGCTGTGGAATTTAAATGACGTTTATGAAGCGTTTAAAAGAATATATTTTTTAAGATGATTGATGTGCGGTTTAATAACGCCTCCGTAGAGGCGTTGATTGTTCACTTATTCGTTATCCAGTACGCGCTGGCGAATTTCCGCAGGATAACCCTGGTCAAAAGAGGCATGCAGATGGCGAGTGGTTTGCAGGGTATCAAAGACCACTTTCGGCCCTTTGCCCGCGACGTACTCCTCTTCGTCGTAGCACTGTGGCAGGCGAATCACCCGCCGATCGTGAAACACCGCGCGGCGGCCAACAGGATGCACGCGGGTCGACAGCACCCACACCACCTCGCGCAGATTGGTGGGGTCGAAATCGTCATCCACCACGTACACTTTCGGGATAAAGACCATCGCGTCGGTACTAAACAGCACCTCACCGATACGCTGTGACAGCGCATCGCTGGTCATGCCCGGCAGACGTTCCCGCCAGTTTTGCGGCATCACTACCAGCAGCCAGTGCACGGTTGAATCCTCCGGGATCCAGGCAGTTTTGACGGGCAGGTTCGCGTCGCGCAGATGGGTTAACGCATCGGCAGCCAGCCCCATGGCCCACAGGGTATGAGACTCATCGGTTGGCCGTCCGGTGATCGACATCGGCCAGATCGGGTCATCGCGGTGGGTAATGGTGTCGACGTGGAAGGTGGGCTGCGCCGAAGAGCCTTCGCCGAGATAACCGCCGTACTCCCCGTACGGGCCTTCCTGGCAGTCGCGCTCAATGGAGACGTGCCCTTCAATGACAATTTCCGCAGTAGCCGGCACGTCCAGATCGATACTCACGGCCCTGACCACCGGGACCGGCGCACCTGCCAGCGTGCCGATGTAGTCAGCCTCATCGGCGTGGGCCGGAATGGGGATCCCGGAGACGCAGGAGATGGCAGGGGCGGGACCCTGAACCAGCGCATAGGGCATAGGCTGCCCCCGTTTGACCCATTCGGTCCAGATTTGCCCGATATGCTGGCTTGGCACGATCAGCCCTACCATGCGCTTACCGTCAACCTTCATCACCCGGGCAATCGACCAGTTGACCCATTTGCCGTCTGGCGTTTTGACGATCAGCGTGCCCCAGGTATTGGCATAGCGACCGCCGTCTTTATCATGCGCAAAGGGGATTGGGAAGCGGTCCAGCGTGGCCTCGTCACCGCGTAAAATATTCTGCTGGCAGGGGGCGTCGGCGGATCCCACGCGCACGGGCGGGATACCGGGCTGGCTGCGCGCTGCCGACAGGGCTTCGATAATCTCGGGTCCGCTGGCGTTGGGGGCCAGCCCTAACGACATGGCAACCCGGGCGTAGGGCATGTCGGCGCGGGAGGAGAGGCTCGCCGGGGCACCAAACAGGCGAAAGCCCGGGGTCACTCCCGCAACGTTGTGGAACAGCGGGGCAGGAGACTGAGTTTCGTAGCTGCGGCGGGTTATCGCGCTCGGTTCATAATCGCAATCAACTTCACGAGTAATGTGCGCAATGTCGCCCATCTCATCCAGCGCAGTGATAAAACTTCTTAAATCATCATAATATTTCATGCGGCACTCCTCAGGCCTGGCATGGAAACATCCTGTAGAATGCGATAAAGTCCGTTCAGGTTTATAGTTTAGGTTCAAACTGTTTGTGTTCGAACTATATGTTTGTCGTTATCAGGAGTCAAGAGAGCCGATGTCAGAAAAGCCCGATCTCATTCTTGCCGCGCCGCTATGGCCATACGGTGACAGTTCGTTAATGCATCTGATGCGTCGGGCAGGGCAGTACTCCTCGACGTGCTGGTCAAAGTGCGTTGATACCGGGCTTTCTGCGGTGCAATACGCCATACTGGTGGTGCTGGCCGAAGAAACCGTCTGCGACCAGCAAACGCTGGGCAACCGGGCGGGGTTTGATAAAGCCACCGGAACCTATGTCATCGATCGCATGACCAAAAGCGGACTGCTCAACGTGCAGACCGACCCTGCCAATCGTCGCCGCAAGCGGGTCACGATGACCGCCGACGGGGAAGCGATGCTCACCCGGATGATTGAACAGGCGAAAAATGCCGAAAAAACTATCGCAGCGGGGCTGGACGCGCAGGACATCGCCGATCTCAAGCGCTTGCTGAGCAAGCTGGGCGGATTGCAGGAGCCAACCTAATGTCCTTACTCCACGCCGGACCGAAGCCGGATTTGACCATCGGTTTTTTGCTGATGCCCCAGTTCACCCTGGCATCCGTTGCCGGGCTGGTGGAGTCTTTGCGCTTTGCGGCAGATGAATCCTTCTCCAGCCGCCAGATATTCTGCCGCTGGGAGTGGATGACCTGCGATAACCAGCCGGTCACGGCCAGCTGCGGGCTGCCGGTTTCCCCGACGACGACGCTCGATTTCAGTAAAGCGTGGGACTACTTTGTGGTGGCGGGCGGGCTGCTTGAGGAGACGCGCAACCCGCCGCCCTGGCTGCTGCAGGCGCTGCGCGAGTTGCACGCGAGGAATATCCCGATAATCACCCTGTGCAGCGGGGCATTTGTGGCGGGTAACGCCGGGCTGCTGGACGGGCGTCACTGCGCGATCCACTTCACCACCCGCGACGAGTTCCGCATGCGTTTCCCCAGGGCGATTCCGGTCATCGACAAAACCTACATCAAGGACGGCGGCATTATCTCTTGTCCCGGCGGCACGGCGATCGATCTGGCGGCCGATCTTATCCGCCAGCACTGCGGGCTGGTTCGCTCCCAGAAGGTATTGAAATATCTGCTGGTGGACGACGCCAGTCAACCCGCCGGTAAGGCGAAGCAGAAAGCCCCACTCAACGCCCCGGACGTGTATGAAAACGAACTGGTGAGCAAGGTGATCGGCTTTATGAAACATCATCTTGATTCACCGATCCCGCTGAGCGACGTAGCGACGTTTGCGGGCGTCACCTTCCGCCAGCTCAATTTGATTTTTACCAAGTGCACCGGCCATTCCGCAGCGGTTTACTGGCGCACCCTGCGCCTTGAGCAGGCCCGTAAGCTGATGGCAGACTCAAGCAACAGCATTACGGCCATCGCTGCCGCCACCGGCTTTTCGGACGCCTCGCATCTGATCGCGTGGTTTCGCAAGCAGTACGGCGAAACGCCCAGCTCGTTTCGCAAACGGCGTCGGGAAGTTGAGAAACTGGTGAGGGAATAACGCAGTTTGCGTGCCGGGCCAGCGCAGCGCTACCCGGCGTAAGACGTCAGAAACTCTGCCGTTTCGGCATGACTGCCTGCATGGAGACCTTGTCACGCGGGGGCGTCTCTTCAAGCGATGAGGCATCTTCCAGGCTACGGGCAGTGGTCTCAGGTGCAAGGAACCATGACACCACCAGGCCAAAGAAGGTGATGGCCGCCGCAATATACATCGTCGGGCCTATGCCCAGGCTTTGCAGTGATACCGGCACCAGCCAGGTCCCCATGGCCGCGCCAATACGCGACAGCGAAGTGCCAACGCCGACTGCGCCCGCGCGGATTTCGGTGGGGAAAATCTCGTTCGGGTAGACCAGCTGCAGCACCTGTGCGCCGCCAATGAACAGGGCGTACAGGCCAAACATCAGCAGGATCACCGCAGAGGGGCCGTCGCGCAACAACCCTAGCAGCAGCAGCGCCAGACCCGACCACAGGAAACTGTGCAGCAGCAGCCTGCGGCGGCCAAGGATGTTTACCAGGCGGGTAGCGATAACGCAGCCGACCACAAACAGCAGGGTAATGGCAACCGAGCCGTAGGATGCCCAGCCGCCGGTCAGGTGCAGCGCGTCCAGCACTTTTGGGGCAAAGGCGTACACGGCGAAAACAGGGATGACGGAGCAGGTCCAGAAGACGGTGACAAACGCCATCCGTTTGCCATAGCCGGAATGCAGCAGGCTGGCAAAGGAGAGGTTTTTGCTCTCGGCCTGCACGGGCAGGTTATCCAGACCAAAACCGGGACCATAGACGCGGCGAATAATCGCTTCAGCCTCTGCATGACGCCCTTTACTCATCAGCCAGCGCGGCGATTCCGGGGTACCCAAACGGACCAGGAACAGCAGCACGCCAATAACGGCGGTGCTGGCAAGCGCCAGACGCCAGGCGTCAGGCCCGCCAAATCTGAGGATGGCTTCGCCCGTTAGATAGGCGGTTGCCGCCCCCGCGAACCACAGAATAGTCAGGGTGGCGAGACAAGGCCCTCGATTTTTCTTTGGCAGAAACTCCACCAGGAAGGCGGTTGCTACCGGGTACTCAATCCCCACGGCCACGCCATTCATAAAGCGAAGGGCAAACAGCATCTCGCCGCTCTGCACCCAGTATTGCGCCACGGAGCAGACCACGAACAGCGTCGGGCCAACGAAATAGAGCACGCGGCGGCCGAGTCGGTCGGTCAACGCGCCGCCGATAAACCCGCCGAAGAAAATACCGATCAGCGCCGAGGCGGCAATCAGCCCCTCCCAGAAAGCGCTCAGGCCCAGTGCGGGCGAGACTTTCATCATCGCGATGCCGATGATGCTTAGCACGTAGCCATCGACAAAGGATCCGCCGCCCGATCGCACGGTCAGCAGTCGGTGGAAACGATTAAGGGGAACATCTTCTACAGAAATGGTCTTTGACATGGTAACTCCTGTCTTTCCCCGACGTCGTTGAATTAACGGCTGTAACAGTCCTTAAAAGCGATGGAGGCTTATTACAGGCGCACGCAGACGGTGCCGTTAATCAAACGATTACGGTATAAATGTCGGTCAGGTAAAATAAGTAAAGCGTGATGAATAAACGGGCTTTTCTGTTATTGAGAGTTTTTCATTATCAATACTCCTCCGGTGCAGGATGGTCGGATAAGATGTTTTTTTATTATTAAGGTCTTACTTACTTTCATTGATGACGGGTAATTTCTTTGCGGCCACGCTGCGGGTAGACCACCAGCACATCAGCGACCCCAGGCTCACCATCGCGGTTCCTTGCCAGAAGGAGAGCGTCAGATGTGAGTTCAACATAAACGCGGCGAGCACCGCCGAGATAATCGGAATAAAATACGAAGCGGCAGCCAGTACCGTCACGTTGCCGTGAAGAATACCGACGTTCCAGGCGGCGTAACCAAAGCCCATGGCGATGGCGGCCAGCAGCAGGCTAATCCAGGCGTGCCACGAAAGCACAAATTCCGGCTGCGGCGACGTCAGGTATTTCACCCATAATGTCAGGGCGGTTAACATAAAGAACAGGGTGATCCCGTTACTGCCTTTGGCAATTATTTTGGTAACCACACAATATATTGCCCAAATAATGGCACCGCTAAAGGCCAGTCCATAGCTGAGCGGGTTTTCCATGACGTTGCGCGTCATTTCGCTGAACGAAAATCCCTGTTCCCCGCCTAATACCCGGCATATTCCTGCGACCGCTAAAATCACCCCCGGAATAATCAGCGGGCGGGTTTTTTGCCGGTTGACGATCACCGCCAGCAGGATGGTCATGCTCGGCCAGAGATAATTCACCATCCCGACTTCAATGGCCTGCCGACCCGAGTGGGTAAAGCCCAGCGACAGTGACAGACAGAGTTCGTAGCACACGAACAGGATGCTGCCGAGGATCAAATAGCCCGGCGGAAACTGCCGCAGCTTCGGAAAGCCAACGGTGAACAGCAGCAGTACCGCGCTACAGCTGTAAATCAGTGCCGCGCCGCCCACCGGCCCGAAGCCTTCGCTCACGCTTTTAATCAACCCAACGATCGCGCTCCACAGCAGGATGGCGAGTAATCCGATAAGCGTGGCTTTCTTCTGGGGCATACCCTGTACCTCTGTTTACATTTGGATCACAACCAGGGCGGCTGGCTGTTAAATTCTGGTTAAATCTTGCCTTAAAACTATGCCGCCGTCGGAGCGCTGTAAATACGTCCAGGACGCCAAAAATTCCGGAATGTGATCGTTATCTGAAATCATGTAGAAAATTACTACGACGAAAAATAACTTTTAATACATTGATATTTAATGTTTTTATTTTTATTGTGCGTAGAAATATACAACAGAAGCGTATTTATTTTGTATTTTTTATGTATACATAAAATATTCATTTATTGACCTCCTTCACGCCAATGTGCAAATTTTTAACAAACGCAGCCTGGCGGGCTGCCGTATCGACCCGAGGGTCGCGCATTTCTCTGGAGGTTAACGTGTTAACATTTGAAGGTATTTACACCCCGGCAATTACCCCTTATGCGGCCGATGGCAGCATTGATTTTGCGCGCTTCGCCGAGGTGCTGGAGTCGCTGATTGAGGCTCGCGTTCACGGCATCATCATCGGCGGCTCAACAGGTGAGTACTATGCCCAAAGCGCGCAGGAGCGTAAGGCGCTGGCCGAACATGCGCGTCAGGTGATTGGCACCCGACTCCCGCTGATTGTCGGCACGGGGGCAACCCGCACCGAAGACGCGGTGGACTATGCGAAGCACGCCCGCGAAATCAAGGCCGATGCGATTCTGGTGACCTCGCCGCCGTACGCGCTGCCGACCGAGCTGGAAAACGCCCATCATGCGCTGACGGTCGATAAAGCCGCCCAGCTGCCGATCATGCTCTATAACTATCCCGGCCGGATGGGGATCACCATGGGTGAAACCTACTTCCGTGAGGTGAGCCGCTCGTCCAACGTGGTCGCCATCAAAGAAAGCTCGGGCGATTTTAACAACCTGCACCTGCTGGCCTGCACATTCCCTGATATTGCGCTCTCCTGTGGCTGGGACGATCAGGCGCTGGAATTCTTCGCCTGGGGCGCGCGCAGCTGGGTGTGCGCCGGGTCTAACTTCATTCCGCGTGAACACGTGGCGCTGTATGAGGCCTGTGTGGTGGAGAAAGACTTCGACAAAGGTCGTCGGATCATGGCGGCCATGATGCCGCTGATGCATTTCCTGGACGGCGGCAAGTTTGTACAGTCCATCCGTTACGGTTGCGAACTGAATGGCCTGACATCCGGTCATGTGCGTGCGCCGTTACAGGATCTTAATGAAGAAGAAAAAGCGCAGCTAAAAGCGGTGATTACTGAAGTTAAACGCAACGTGGCGGCGGTAACGTCGGCGTAAGGAGAAAAGATGAACAAGCTTCAGACGCTCGGGGACGTGATGCGCCTTACGGACCATCTTCAGATCCCGGATAACGCGTTTATCAATGGCCGTTTCACCGCGGCCCATTCCGGCCAAACCCTGACAACCTATAATCCGGCGACCGGTGAACCCCTGGCCGCTATCGCCGCCTGCGATGAAAACGACGTGAACGCGGCAGTCAGCGCGGCGCGTGGTGCATTTGAGACAGGCAGTTGGCGCAAGCAGACGCCGGGTGAACGTAAGGCGGTCTTGCTCAGGCTGGCGGCGCTGATGGAGCAGGAGTGTGAGCCGCTGGCGGCGCTGGAAAGCCTTGACAGCGGCAAGCCGTTCAGCGAGTGCCTGGCGGTGGACGTGCCGGAAACTATTCATGTTCTGAAGTGGCACGCGGAAGCCATCGACAAGCTGTATGACCACACCGCGCCAACGGGCAACGCGCTGGCGCTGGTGGTGCGTGAGCCGATTGGCGTGGTGGGCTGCGTCCTGCCGTGGAACTTCCCGCTGCTGATGCTCGCCTGGAAGATCGGTCCGGCGCTGGCGGCAGGCTGCTCCGTCGTGGTTAAACCGGCAGAGCAAACCTCGCTGACGTCGCTGCGCGTGGCGGAACTGGCGTATGAGGCGGGCGTTCCGGCGGGCGTGCTGAATATCGTCACCGGAACCGGCAAGGCGGTTGGTGAGCCGATTGGGCTGCATCCCGACATCGACATGGTCAGCTTTACCGGATCGACCGCAACCGGGCGTCGTTTCCTGCATTACGCCGCCGAATCTAACCTGAAAAAGGTCGTACTGGAGTGCGGCGGCAAAAATCCGGCGCTGGTATTTAATGATGCCGATGATGTCGCGGCGGTTGCCGGGCATGTGCTTAACGGTGCGTTCTGGAACATGGGCGAGAACTGTTCTGCCACGTCGCGCCTGCTGGTGCAGGAAGGGATAAAAGAGGCGCTGCTGGCAGAGATGGCGAAGCAGATCGGCACCTGGACGATGGGCAATCCGCTCGATCCGAACAACCGTCTGGGAACGATGGTCTCGCCGGAACACTTCAGTAAGGTAAGCCGCTATCTTGATATTGCGCGTCAGGAAGGGCTGCGCGTGCTGCACGGCGGCAGTACGGAGAAGGGCGCTTATGTGCAGCCGACGGTGATCGACGGCGTTACGCCGGAAAGCGCGCTGTTCCGCGAGGAGATATTCGGCCCTGTGCTGTGCGTCACGACGTTTAAAACCGAAGCCGAAGCCGTTGCGCTGGCGAACGACACCCCTTACGGGCTGGCTGCGTCGGTTTATACCGGCAGACTCAATCGCGCCGTTCGCGTCTCCCGTGCTATTCGCGCCGGGACGGTGACCGTGAACTGCTTCGGGGAAGGCGACGCCACGACGCCATTTGGCGGCTATAAGCAGTCCGGTTTTGGCGGACGTGATAAGTCAGCCTTCGCGCTCGATCAGTACACCGAACTGAAAACCATCTGGATTGACGTTTCTGACGAGGATGACTGAGTAAATTTGCCGTCGCGCGCCTTTATCTGTAGGTTAATCAGCATTACAGGCAGTTTCAGGAGGCGATAATGAGAACGGGCAAAGCTGCGCTTTATGAGGATCTCAAGCGGCTTATCTTGACGATGGAACTGGATCCCGATGCGCTGCTGGATGAAGCCAGCCTGACGGCGCAGTACGGCCTGTCGCGCACCCCGGTGCGCGAAGTGTTTCAGCGCCTTGCGGGGGAAGGGTATCTCGAGATTGTCGAAAAGCGGGGCGTAAGGGTGATCCCCATGAGCCACGCTACGCTGCGCAACTTCTTCCTCGTGGCCCCGATGATCTATGCCGCGGTGGGGCGCCTGGCGGTTCAGCATTACAAGCCTGTGCAGTTAAAGGCGCTGAAAGAGGCGCAAAAGCGCTTTCGCAAAGCGGTTCAAAACCAGGATGCCGACGCGCTGGCGCTGGAGAACAACCGCTTTCACGAGATCATGGGCGAGATGGCGGCGAACCCCTATCTGCAGCCGAGCCTGGGCCGTTTGCTGATAGACCACTGCCGTATCGGCCACACCTTTTTCCGTCCGCAAAATGAGGACATGGAGCGGCGGTTACTGTTGGCCGCCGATCATCACGATGCGTTTATCGCCGCGCTGGAAGCACGCGATGAACAGACGGTAGTCGATCTGGTATTTGAACACTGGGAGCTGTCCCGGGAAAACATGGAGATCTTCATTGCGCCGCAGGGGCTGAAGGCCGATGAGCGCGTGTAGATATTTGATTAATCTCACCTGACGTTCCGCCCGCGGCCTCCGCTGGCGGGCGTTTTTCACGACATTTTTTTCCTTTATTCGCCGTTCATCGGGGGCTTTTCTACGCCCAAAATTAACCTAGATTTAACTATTTTTATACTTGTTGTATACATGAGATATACATCACGTATTCATTATTCCAGTCTGGCTACCATGTTTTTCAGCAACGCTTAGTGGTCGTAAGCGAAAAGAAAAAATGACAGCGTACCGGAGTAAATCACGTGCAAAAGATCACCTCACTGCCCGCCGATGACGCCCTGCCAGGGTGGTATCACACCAGTCCATCGCGCATCCCTCGTCCTGCCCATGTAGGGCAAAAACATGCCCGCTGGGCGATCGTTGGAGCCGGATTAACCGGGCTTGCCGCCGCTCGACAGATGGCGCTGAATTTCCCCGATGATGAAATTGTCCTGATTGAGGCGCAGGAGGTGGGCTTTGGCCCGTCCGGTCGCAACGCGGGCTTTGCCATCGACGTCCCGCACGACATTGGGGCGAAGGACTACATCGGCGATGTCAAAACGGCAAACCTGATCCTCCGGCTCAACACGCTGGGGCAAAACTATCTGCGTGAGGTTGTTCAGGAGCACGGTATTGCGTGCCAGATGTCCGAGTCCGGGAAATACCAGGCGGCGGTTGGCGAGCAGGGGATAGCGATTCTGGAAGCTTATCGCAGGGGGCTGGAGAAGATTGGCCGGGAAACGCAGATGATTGCGGGCCACGATCTTCCCGACCACATCGGCACGTCGTATTACAAACAGGCGCTTTATATTCCGGGCACCATCCTTTTGCAACCCTCGGCGCTGGTAAAAGGGCTGGCAAACAGCCTGCCCGCGAACGTCACGCTCTATGAGTACACGCCCATTACGTCGATAAACTACGGCGACAAAGTGACACTGGTGCATGATAAAGGCAGCATCACGGCAGATACGCTGATTCTGGCGAACAATGCCTTTGCGTCGCACTTTGGCTTTCTGCGCGGACGCCTGCTGCCGACCTTCCTGTACGGTAGCCTGACGCGGCCCCTGACCGCTGCTGAGCAATCTCAACTCGGCGGCAAGCCGGTCTGGGGGGTGATCCCGGCGCATCCCTTTGGCAGTACCGTGCGCCGGACGGTGGACAACCGCATCCTGGTGCGTAACAGCTTCAGCTTCCATCCGGATGGTCGCCCGCGCGAGCAGCACCTGAAACGGTTTATCGCCAACCACCGTAAATCCTTTGAACGCCGCTTCCCGACCCTGAAACAGGTGGATTTTGAATACTCCTGGAGCGGTGCGATTTGCCTGTCGGAGAATCACGAGGGCTTTTTCGGCCAGCTTGCGCCAAACGTGTACGGCGCGCTGTGCTGTAACGGCCTCGGGATCACCCGCGGTACGGCTACCGGCAAGCTGCTGGCGGATATGATTGCCGGCGAGCGCAATGAGCTGATTGATTTTCTTGCCGCCTCGCCGGGGCCGAATAAGACGCCGCCGGAGCCGTTCCTCTCTGTGGGCGTTAACTCGGTGCTCAGGTGGGGGCAGTACCGGGCAGGGCTCGAGGTCTAAGCGGTTTAGACGCCATTCAGGCACGTTCGTTTCTAATAGCAGGACTGACGAAACAACGATCCGGAGTGAAGCATGGCGTGGCTGGACAATCTGCTGAACCATTTTGCGCACTACCCGGCGCATCTGTTCGCTCTGCTCTTTGCACTGGCGCTGGCTAAATCGACGGTGATTGTCTCCTCCGTGCTTCCGCCCGCCTCGGTAATGCTGATCGCTGGGATTGCTGCGGGCCTGTCCAGCCTGCATCCGGGGCTGGCGTGGCTCGCCGTCGCGCTGGGTGCCGCCCTGGGATCGGTGCTCAATTACCACCTCGGCCAGCGGATGGGGAACACGCGCACCATTACGCGGCTCACCGCAAAACATGCCGATACGTTTTTGCGCGTGCAGCACCGGCTGCAGAAAAACGACGTCCTGGTACTGTTCACCGCGCGCTTTCTGGCGGTACTGCGCTATATCGTCCCGCTGACCGCCGGTATGCTAAGGCTGAACGCCGGCAAAGTGTATCTCGTGAGCCTGATTTCAGCCTGCGTCTGGGCAGCGTTATACGTTGCTGCGGCCATGGGGATCGCGATTTTCTAATCTTATGAGCGGTTTGAGAAATGCTTCCCGGAAAATTGTCATCAATCTGTCACACTTAACGCGACATCAAAACCGAGTGAGGAATAAGGGATGAGAAAAGCACTACTCGCTGTTGCAGTGGCAGGTTGCGTATCAGTCACCTTTGGCGCTCAGGCGCAGGACACGCCCGAAGGATACCAGCTGGAACAGGTCTTAATCATGAGCCGCCACAACCTGCGCGCGCCGCTCGCCAATAACGGCAGCGTTCTGGAGCAGTCCACGGCGAAGCAGTGGCCCGAGTGGGATGTGCCGGGCGGCCAGCTGACCACCAAGGGCGGCGTGCTTGAAGTCTACATGGGCCACTATATGCGCGAATGGCTGGCAGCGCAGAAGATGGTGACCTCCGGTGAGTGCCCGCCAGCCGACACCGTGTATGCCTACGCCAACAGCCTGCAGCGCACCGTGGCAACCGCGCAGTTCTTTATTACCGGGGCGTTCCCGGGCTGCGACGTGCCGGTGCATCATCAGGAAAAAATGGGCACCATGGACCCGACCTTCAACCCCATCATTACCGACAGCTCGCCGGAATTCCGCGAAAAAGCGCTCAGTGCGATGGCATCAGAACGACAGAAAATGCAGCTGGACGAAAGCTACAGGCTGCTGGAGCAGATGACCAACTTTGCTGATTCGCCGTCCTGCAAGGAGAAGAAGATCTGTTCCCTGACGGATGCAAAAGATACCTTCAGCGCGGACGTCGACAAAGAGCCGGGCGTCTCCGGGCCGCTGAAAACAGGGAATTCGCTGGTGGATGCCTTCACTCTGCAGTATTACGAAGGGTTCCCGATGGACCAGGTCGCGTGGGGCGAAATCAAAACCGACCAGCAGTGGCGCGTGCTGTCGAAGCTGAAAAACGGCTATCAGGACGCGCTGTTTACCTCTACAGCGGTGGCACAAAACGTCGCGAAACCGCTGGTGAAGTATATCGACAAGGCGCTGGTCACCGACCGGACCACCTCGCCAAAAATAACGCTGCTGGTGGGTCACGACTCCAACATCGCCTCGCTGCTGACGGCGCTGGATTTCCAGCCGTATCAGCTTCATGACCAGCAGGAGCGCACGCCGATTGGCGGGAAAATCGTCTTCCAGCGCTGGCACGATAAGAACGCCAACCGCGAGCTGATGAAGATTGAGTATGTCTACCAAAGTACGGAGCAGTTGCGTAACGCCAGCGTGCTGTCACTGGCATCCCCGGCGCAGCGCGTGACCCTGGCGCTGAAAGGGTGCCCTATTGATGCAGACGGATTCTGTCCGATTGATAAGTTTGATGCGGTAATGAACAGCGCGGCAAAATAGCGGAAAATCCCCCGCCGCGGCGGGGGACATTGTCAGACGTTTTTACGTTCGATGGTTTGCTCACCCCAGAACAGGGAGTCTTTGTCCGTTTTCCCGAAGGCCAGTTCCAGAACCTCATCGCTGCCTTCTTCCCATATCTGCTCTGCCAGCTTCTCGTCATATTTTGCGACTTCAAAGATAGCTTCGGCGATCTCCGGCGAGGTGTTGCGTAAACTGGCCCATTCACCTACGCGGTGGGCTTTCGATTCTTGAGTTGGCATGCTTGTCCTCCTGTTGGGTTAGCCGAAAAGTTTTTTGGCCAGACCCGCGACGTGTTCACCCTGATAACGGGCGATGGAAAGCTCTTCATTACTTGGCTGGCGAGAGCCATCGCCACCGGCAATGGTGGTTGCGCCGTAAGGTGTGCCGCCCCGAACCTCAGACACATCAAACAGCTCTTGCGCGCCGTAGCCAATCGGCACAATCACCATCCCATGATGAGCAAGGGTAGTCCAGGTTGAGGTAATCGTCTGCTCCTGGCCGCCGCCGGTCCCGGTTGAGCTGAATACGCTCGCCAGCTTGCCGTACAGCGCGCCAGACGCCCACAGTCCTCCGGTTTGGTCGAGGAAGGTGCGCATCTGGCCTGACATATTGCCGAAGCGGGTTGGGGTGCCGATGATAATGGCATCGTAGTCGGCCAGCTCCTGCGGCGTGGCCTGCGGGGCGTTTTGTGTTTTTCCCCCGGCTTTGGCGAACGCCTCGGCGTTCATGGTTTCCGGTACGCGCTTCACCACAACATCCACGCCGTCTACTCTGTTTGCGCCTTCTGCAACCGCGTGAGCCATGGTTTCAATGTGTCCATACATGGAATAATAGAGCACCAGAACTTTTGCCATTTTGCATCACTCCTCGTTTGTTGTTCTGACAGCGAATCGCTGCGTTACTTTAAAGATATGTCGTGATGGGCAGACTGCAACTTTTCAGGCCATTTCTTTGATTTATAACAATATGTTAACGTTTCGTCTCTGTAGCAAAATGAAACAACTTTCGGCCGTCAAATTTTTGGAATGATAAGAGAGGCTTATGGATGACCGTCGCGCTATCTCATACAAAAGGCTCAGATCATGTTGCAGGATATTACCTCTGGCTTGCCGGATAGCCTCACTCCGCTAAGCTTAGTTTCACGCGACGCAGATAAAGGTACTGCGCTGACGTCGCCAGGTGAAAGAATACTCTTTTACTGAATGCAATATGATGTCTAATGTTTCACACTCTGGAGGTTAGAGATGGCAAACCATCGTGGTGGTTCAGGTAATTTCGCAGAAGACCGTGACAGAGCATCAGAAGCAGGTCGTAAAGGTGGCCAGTCAAGCGGGGGTAATTTCAAAAATGACCCTCAGCGTGCATCAGAAGCTGGCAAAAAAGGGGGTAAAAACAGCCACGGCAGCAGCAACAAGTAGTACGCCGGGTTGACTCCCTGCCGCCGGGTCTCCCGGCGGTTTTTTTATGCCCGTAACATTGAACTGGAACGCAAGGCATCGCACACTAGGGCATTGATTCTTTTCGCCGGTGCCGCATGTCAGTTTCACGCTTTACACTCTCCGTTAAACCCCAGGAAGCCATTCTCATTTTGATCACCATGTTCTGGGGCGGAACCTTCCTCGCCGTCCAGTACGCGGTCACCCTGAGCGATCCCTTCTTTTTTGTGGGTCTGCGCTTTGCCACCGCGGCGATTGCCGTGGCGTTAATCTCACTGAAAACTCTGCGCGGGCTGACGCTCAAAGAACTGAAGGCCGGTGTGGCAATTGGTATTGCCATCGCCATGGGCTACAGCCTGCAAACCTGGGGGTTGCAGAGCATCTCCAGCAGTAAATCTGCATTTATTACCGCCATGTACGTGCCGCTGGTGCCGCTGTTGCAGTGGCTCTGTCTGGGGCGGATGCCGGGGCTGATGTCCTGCATCGGGATTGTGCTGGCCTTTATTGGCCTGGTTTTGCTGGCTGGACCGGAAAATAATCTGCTGGCGCTGGGGCCGGGCGAGCTGATCACCCTCACGGGTGCCATTGCCATTGCGGCAGAAATTATTTTGATCAGCGCCTGGGCGGGAAGCGTAGACGTTAAGCGGGTGACGGTGGTGCAGCTTGCCACCGCCTCGCTGGTGGCGTTTGCCGCCATGGTTCCGGCGGGGGAGTCGGTTCCGCCGATGTCCACCGGGCTGGTTGTGGTTGCCCTGGGACTGGGCATTTTCAGCGCCATTATTCAGGTCACCATGAACTGGGCGCAGCGCAGCGTATCACCCACGCGCGCGACGGTTATCTATACCGGTGAGCCGGTCTGGGCGGGTATTTTCGGGCGCATCGCTGGCGAGCGCCTGCCGCTGCTCGCGCTGCTGGGGGCGGCGTTTATCATCGCGGGCGTGCTGGTCAGCGAGCTAAAGCTCAGGCGCAAAAAAAAGACGCGGGTCTGTGATGAGCCGGGAGAGCAGGTATGAGCCCGCGCGCAGCGCCAAAAACCGGCAAGCGTTCCCTGGCCGTCAGCGCCAAAAAGCAGGCCATTCTTAGCGCGGCGCTTGAGACCTTCTCGCAGTTTGGCATTCACGGCACGCGTCTTGAGCAGGTCGCTGAACAGGCCGGGGTGTCGAAAACCAATCTGCTCTACTACTACCCGTCAAAAGAGGTGCTCTATGTGGCGGTGATGAAGCAGATCCTGGATATCTGGCTCGCGCCGCTGAAAGCGTTTCGCGAAGAGCTGGCACCGCTGGTCGCCATCGGGGAGTACATCCGCCTGAAGCTCGAAGTTTCCCGCGACCATCCGCAGGCGTCCAGGCTGTTCTGTCTGGAGATGCTGCAGGGCGCGCCGCTGCTGCAGGCTGAGCTGACGGGCGATTTAAAGCAGCTGGTTGACGACAAGTCGGCAATCATTGCCGGATGGGTCGCCGCCGGGAAGCTGGCTCCGGTCGACCCGCAGCATCTGATCTTTATGATTTGGGCCTCAACGCAGCATTACGCTGACTTTGCGGCCCAGGTGGAAGCGGTGACCGGAAAAACGCTGCGGGATGAAGCGTTTTTCCAGAGCACCCTTGAAAACGTCCAGCGGATGATAATCGAAGGGATCCGCGTGCGTTAGTGCGCCGGGGGAAGGGGGCAGCTCAAATCGCCCTCTTCACACTGCATTAAGGACGCAAGATAGGCCTCGCGCTCGGTGGTTTTTTCCGCCAGACACTGATTGGCGATCATCGGCTGGACGCTGCCCCCCGCGCTGCCGGAGGCGGCAAACGCGCAGTCTGCATCCCTTAAGACAATCCATGCCTGCTGCGCTTTTTTTAGCAGCGGCTGCTGTGCGGCGTCGGCGCGCTTCATTACCGTCTGATACGTTTGGTTCAGCTTTTTATCTGCTGCCTGATACTGCTGCGCGGTACAGCTGTTCATGTCCGCCTGGGTGTTGGCGCTGGCGCAAACATCGGCCAGCGCGCTGGTGCTAAACAGCAGTGCGGCGCCCGCAATAAGTAATGGTTTCATCTTCTCTCCCTACAAAAAAGCCGGATGCGCTGCGCTTATCCGGCCTACGGTAACGTATGTAGCCCCGGTAAGCGTAGCGCCACCGGGGGATTTTACACAATTAGCCGATAGTCATCAGGCTGGCGTTGCCCCCTGCGGCGGCGGTATTCACGCTTAGCGAGCGTTCAACGTACAGACGCTCCAGCAGCAGATTTGTTTCACCGCGGGCAAAGCCCTGCACCGACACGATGGCCCCGCTGCGGGCCGCCACCTGCTCGCACAGTTCGCGCAGCTGATCCGAGTCGCCGTGGTAGATCACCGCGTCAAACGGCTGGGTGAGAAGCGCATCCGGTTTCGCAAAGTGAATGCGGGCGGCCACCTCTTTCGGCAGTTGCTTGGCGAGATCGCGGTGCAGCGCGTCTTCCGGCCACAGCACCTCACAACCCGTGGCGGCAGCGGCGGCCAGCTGAACCAGCGCGTCCTGCTCGTTATCGGCCATGCACAGTACGCGCTCGCGCGGCATCAGCGTCCAGGTGTTGCGCTCGCCGGTCGGCCCCGGCAGCAGACGCTGGGTACCAGCCTGCGCCAGCTCGCCGTACTGCTGCGCCAGGGTGCGCAGTTCCGGACGCTTGTCGGCCCACTTGATGAGCGCGTCCAGCGGCTGCGTGAGCACGGCCTTGAGCTGCGCATCTACCGGGTAGGCGGCATCCTGGCGCGCCAGGGTAACGCTCAGCGCATTTTCCGGACGGTTTGCCAGCAGACGGTACAGGTACATCGGTCCACCCGCTTTCGGACCGGTGCCGGACAGGCCTTCGCCGCCGAACGGCTGCACGCCCACCACTGCACCCACCATGTTGCGGTTGACGTACAGGTTGCCGACTTTCGCGCTGCCGGTAACCTGAGCGATGGTTTCATCGATGCGGGTATGCACGCCAAGCGTCAGGCCATAGCCGGAGGCGTTAATCTGCCCGATAAGCTCGTTCAGGTTGTTTCGGTTGTAACGCACGACGTGCAGCACTGGCCCGAAGACCTCTTTTTTCAGCTCGTCGAAGCTTGCCAGCTCAATCAGCGTTGGCGGGACAAAGGTGCCGGTCTGCCATTCGCGGGCGTCTTCGCTGTTCTCACGCACTGCCTGGAACACCGGGCGGCCTTTGGCACGCATCGTCTGAATGTGGTTCTCGATATTCTCTTTCGCCTCGGCGTCAATCACCGGCCCAATGTCGGTGGTGAGGCGTCCCGGGTTGCCCATGCGGCATTCGGCCATCGCGCCGCGCAGCATTTTCAGCGTATGGTCGGCAATGTCATCCTGCAGGCACAGCACGCGCAGGGCCGAGCAGCGCTGACCTGCGCTGTCAAACGCCGAGGCCAGCACGTCAACCACCACCTGCTCGGTGAGCGCGGAGGAGTCGACGATCATGGCGTTCATCCCGCCGGTTTCCGCCACCAGCGGCGTAGGGCGTCCTTGCGCATCCAGACGCGTGGCGATGTTGCGTTGCAGCAGCGTCGCCACCTCGGTGGAGCCGGTAAACATCACGCCGCGCACGCGGTTGTCTGAGGTCAGTTTTGCCCCAACCGTTTCACCGCGGCCCGGCACCAGCTGGACCACGCCCGCAGGCACGCCCGCTTCGCGCAGGATAGCGATACCCTGGGCGGCAATCAGCGGCGTTTGCTCGGCCGGTTTCGCCAGCACGCTGTTGCCTGCGGCGAGAGCGGCAGCAATCTGGCCGGTAAAGATCGCCAGTGGGAAGTTCCACGGGCTGATACAGACAATCGGGCCAAGCGGACGGTGCGTTTCATTGTCGAAATCATCGCGTACCTGCCCGGCATAGTAATGCAGGAAGTCAACCGCCTCGCGCACTTCGGCGATGGCGTTGCTGAAGGTTTTACCCGCTTCACGCACCAGAATGCCGATGAGCTGCTGCATCTGATCTTCCATCAGCACCGCCGCGCGTTCCAGAATGGCGGCACGCTCCTGCGGCGGCGTCGCGAACCAGATTGGCGCGTTGTTCACCGCGCTCTCCAGCGCCTGCTCCACTTCCGCTTCCGTGGCTTCACGCGCGTAGCCGACGATATCTTTTGGCTCCGCCGGGTTGATCACCGGCTGCATTTCACCGTCGTCGACGGCGTGCTCAAGAATCGGTTTTGCCTGCCATTTCTGCAACGCGCTGTTGAGCAGGGCAGAGGAGAGGGATGCCAGACGGTGTTCGTTGGCCAGATCCAGGCCCGCGGAGTTAACACGGCCTGTGCCGTACAGTTCGCGCGGGAGGGCAATTTTCGGATGCGGCAGACCAACCTGACCTTCCTGCGCCGCCATTTTTTCAACGGCCAGCACTGGATCGGCCACCAGTTCATCCAGCGGCAGCGTAGTGTCGGCGATGCGGTTGACGAAGGAGGTGTTCGCGCCGTTTTCCAGCAGACGACGCACCAGGTAGGCCAGCAGGGTTTCATGCGTCCCGACCGGGGCATAAATACGGCACGGGCGGTTCAGCTTGCCGTCGGCCACTTTGCCGGTCACCTGCTCGTACAGCGGTTCACCCATGCCGTGCAGGCACTGGAACTCGTACTGTCCCGGATAGTAGTTCTGCCCGGCCAGGCTGTAGATCGCCGCCAGCGTGTGGGCGTTGTGGGTGGCGAACTGCGGGTAGATCAGGTTCGGCACGCCGAGCAGTTTTTTCGCACAGGCGAGGTAAGAGACGTCGGTGTAAACCTTGCGGGTGTAGACCGGATAACCTTCCAGGCCTTCCATCTGCGCGCGTTTGATTTCGCTGTCCCAGTAGGCGCCTTTCACCAGACGGATCATCAGGCGGCGACGGCTGCGGGAGGCGAGATCAATCAGATAGTCAATGACGAACGGGCAGCGTTTCTGGTAGGCCTGGATCACAAAGCCAATCCCGTTCCAGCCCGCCAGCTCCGGTTCAAAGCACAGTTTTTCCAGCAGATCGAGGGAGATCTCCAGACGGTCGGCCTCTTCGGCGTCGATGTTAATCCCGATGTCGTACTGACGCGCCAGCAGGGTCAGGGATTTCAGGCGCGGATACAGCTCTTCCATCACCCGGTCATACTGCGCGCGGCTGTAGCGCGGGTGCAGGGCAGAAAGCTTGATGGAGATGCCCGGCCCTTCATAAATGCCGCGCCCGTTGGAGGCTTTACCGATGGCGTGGATCGCCTGCTGGTAAGAGACCATGTACGCCTGCGCGTCGGCGGCGGTCAGCGCCGCTTCGCCCAGCATGTCATACGAGTAGCGGAAGCCTTTGTCCTCGAGCTTGCGGGCATTTGCCAGCGCTTCGGCAATGGTTTCCCCGGTGACGAACTGCTCGCCCATCAGGCGCATCGCCATGTCCACGCCTTTACGGATCAGCGGCTCGCCGCTCTTGCCAATGATGCGGTTCAGCGAGCGGGAGAGATTCGCTTCGTTATGGGTTGATACCAGTCTGCCGGTAAACAGCAGCCCCCAGGTGGCGGCGTTGACGAACAGCGAGGGGCTGCGGCCAATGTGTGACTGCCAGTTGCCGTTGCTGATTTTGTCGCGGATCAGCGCATCGCGGGTGGCTTTGTCCGGAATACGCAGCAGCGCTTCCGCCAGGCACATCAGCGCCACGCCTTCCTGAGAGGAGAGGGAAAATTCCTGCAACAGGCCTTGCACCATCCCGGCGCGGCCGGTGGCATTTTTTTGGTTACGCAGCTTGTCGGCCAGCTGGTACGCCAGGCTGTGTGCCTGAGCGGCGATATCCTGCGGCAGGCGGGCCTGCTCCAGCAGCATCGGCACGGCGTCGGTTTCGGCCCGACGGTAAGCGCCGGTAATGGCTGCGCGGCTGACGGACTGCGGCAGGATCTGCTCGGCGAACTCCAGGAACGGCTGATGGGTCTCTTCGACAACAGCGGCGGTTTCTTCGCTTTCGTTCGCTGCGCCGGCGAGCAGGGCAGGCAGCTCGGGCAGCCCTTCGTCGCTCTCCAGCCTTTCGAGATAATTATAGATCGCCTGCTTGATTAGCCAGTGCGGCGTGCGGTCAATGCGGGTCGCCGCGGTTTTAATCCGTTCGCGGGTAGCGTCATCCAGCTTAACCCCCATGGTGGTCATCCCCATGCCAAAACTCCTGTTGTTCTGTAAGCGTGTTCAATCGTTAGCGTGAAATATCCACCATGTTGCAACTTTGTGCAACCGTGTTAAATGTGACCTGTGCTGCAAGCTGGCAAATGGCTTAATTGTTAATGGCTGGTTAGCTAAAAAATGCCGAAGGCGAGGTCGTCTGTAGCGCGGTTTTATGCGGAACTTAACAGTTTTGAAAGGTGCAACCCATAAAAGCGTGAGCGAGTGCAACCTATAGGAAAGACGTATCAAACCTGGGATGTATTTGATGTAAATGCCGTGTTAAATCGTTTGTGTGCGAGCACTGCTTCCGGCAGGATACGCGCGGCCAACAGAAATACAGACACTCATTACCCCGTTCCGGTAATGACATAACAAGGCAACCCGGACGGTTGTCGCTCGACAATTTGGAGAATTTGAATGGCAATTAGCACACCGATGCTGGTGACATTTCTCGTTTATATCCTCGGCATGATCCTGATAGGGTTTTTGGCATGGCGTTCAACGAAAAACTTTGACGACTATATTCTGGGCGGCCGCAGCTTAGGCCCGATGGTGACCGCGCTCTCTGCGGGTGCCTCCGATATGAGCGGCTGGCTGCTGATGGGGCTGCCGGGCGCGATTTTCATTTCCGGGATTTCAGAAAGCTGGATCGCCATCGGCCTGACCGTCGGCGCATGGATCAACTGGAAGCTGGTGGCGGGCCGCCTGCGCGTCCACACCGAAGCCAACAATAACGCCCTGACGCTGCCGGACTACTTCACCGGCCGCTTCGAAGACAACAGCCGCATCCTGCGTATTATCTCTGCGGTGGTGATCCTGCTGTTCTTCACCATCTACTGCGCCTCCGGCATCGTAGCCGGTGCCCGTCTGTTCGAAAGCACCTTCGGCATGAGCTATGAAACCGCGCTGTGGGCCGGTGCCGCCGCAACCATCATCTATACCTTCGTGGGCGGGTTCCTGGCGGTAAGCTGGACGGATACCGTGCAGGCCAGCCTGATGATCTTCGCCCTGATCCTGACGCCGGTGATTGTGATTTTCACCGTCGGCGGTTTTGGCGAATCGCTGGAAGTGATCAAGCAGAAGAGCATCGAAAACGTCGATATGCTGAAGGGGCTTAACTTCGTGGCCATCGTCTCCCTGATGGGCTGGGGTCTGGGCTACTTTGGTCAGCCGCATATCCTGGCGCGCTTTATGGCGGCAGATTCTCACCACACCATCGTCCATGCACGTCGCATCAGTATGACGTGGATGATCCTCTGTCTGGCTGGTGCATGTGCGGTCGGCTTCTTCGGGATTGCGTACTTCAACAACAACCCGGCGCAGGCAGGGGCGGTGAACCAGAACGCCGAGCGCGTGTTCATTGAGCTGGCGCAGATCCTCTTTAACCCGTGGATTGCCGGTATCCTGCTGTCTGCGATTCTGGCGGCGGTGATGTCGACCCTGAGCTGCCAGCTGCTGGTCTGCTCCAGCGCAATCACCGAAGACCTCTACAAGGCGTTCCTGCGTAAAGGGGCGAGCCAGAAAGAGCTGGTGTGGGTGGGGCGTTTCATGGTGCTGGTGGTGGCGCTGGTCTCCATCGCGCTGGCGGCTAACCCGGAAAACCGCGTGCTGGGGCTGGTGAGCTACGCGTGGGCAGGCTTCGGCGCGGCCTTTGGTCCGGTGGTGCTCTTCTCGGTACTGTGGTCACGCATGACCCGCAACGGCGCGCTGGCGGGGATGATTATCGGTGCGGTCACCGTCATCGTCTGGAAACAGTTCGCGTGGCTGGGCCTGTACGAAATCATTCCGGGCTTCATCTTCGGCAGCATCGGCATTGTGGTGTTCAGCCTGCTTGGCAAGGCACCGTCTGCTGCGATGCAAAAACGCTTCGCTGAAGCGGACGCGCATTACCACTCTGCACCACCGTCTAAGCTGCAGGCAGAATAATTTTTTTCCACGTCACACCGTAGGCCGGGTAAGCGCTAGCGCCACCCGGCTTTTTTCTTGCCAAAATCCGTCATTTACGGTGATATCGCTGCACTATAACGATGAGGATAGCGAACAATGACAATCAAAACAGGGTTGATGGTGGCAGCATTACTGATGCTGGCAGGCTGTAACGCGCCCGCGCAACGCACAGCCGTGGAGACCTGCAAAGCAGATAACCAGATGCAGCAGACCACGCTCTATTTCGGCTTAAACCGTCCTGCAGGCGCGCAGATCACCGGCAACGAGTGGCAGCAGTTTGTCGATCAGGACGTGACGACACGTTTTCGCGACGGCTTAACGGTGTTTGACGCGCGCGGTCAGTGGCTGGGTAACGACGGAAAAGTGGCGCGGGAGCCGAGTAAAGCGCTGATGCTAATCCATGCTCATGATGCGCAGAGCGAAAAGAATATCGAAGCGTTGCGCGGGATCTATACATCTCGCTTCGCGCAGGAGTCGGTGATGCGGGTCGATCAGCCGGTGTGCGTGCAGTTCTGATAAAACCAAGCCCGGTGGCGGCTACGCCTTACCGGGCCTACAAATCCCGTAGGCCCGTGCAAGCGAAGCGCCACCCGGCAAAGCATCTTACAATACCAGCCCCGCAAAACTCGCCGACAGCAGGCTCACCAGCGTTGCGCCATACACCAGACGCAGACCGAAGCGCGAGACCACGTTGCCCTGACGCTCGTTAAGGCCTTTAATCGCTCCGGCGACAATGCCGATAGACGCAAAGTTAGCGAACGACACCAGGAAGACGGATAAAATGCCCAGCCCGCGCGGTGACATCTGATGGGCAATTTTTTGCAGCTCAATCATCGCCACAAACTCGTTCGCCACCAGTTTGGTTGCCATAATGCTGCCGGCGTGCAAGGCATCGTGGAGCGGGATCCCAATAAGCCACGCCAGCGGATAAAAGACGTAGCCCAGGATCTGCTGGAAGCTCATACCAAATACGCTGGAGAAGAGGGCGTTGACCGCACTAATCAGCGCAATAAAGCCAATCAGCATCGCCAGAATAATCATCGCCACTTTAAAACCGGCCAGAATATATTCGCCGAGCATTTCAAAGAAGCTTTGCGATTCATGCAGTTTTTCCAGCTTAATCTCTGATTCCGCTTCCGGGCGCGCCGGGTTAATAATCGAGAGAATAATAAAGGTGCTGAACATGTTGAGAATAAGCGCCGCAACGACAAATTTGGCGTCGAGCATGGTCATATAGGCGCCGACAATCGACAGGGAAACGGTCGACATGGCGGTGGCAGCCATCGTAAACAAACGGCGCGAGGAGAGATCGCCCAGGACGCCTTTGTAAGCAATGAAGTTTTCTGACTGGCCGAGGATCAGCGAGCTTACCGCATTAAACGATTCCAGCTTGCCCATGCCGTTCAGCTTTGACAGCAGCGTGCCGATCACGCGAATAAAAATCGGCAGAATACGCCAGTGCTGGAGAATACCAATCAGCGCCGAAATAAATATAATCGGGCACAGTACGCCGAGGAAAATAAACGCCAGCCCTTTTTCACCCATCCCCCCGAAGACAAAATTCGTCCCTTCGGCCGCGAATTTCAGCAGGGATTCAAAGAATCCGGAGACGTAATGAATAATAAACAGGCCGCTTTGCGCGTGCAGGAAAAAAAAGGCCAGCGCAATTTCAATAACGATCAGCTGTAAGACAAAGCGAATACGTATTTGACGGCGATCGAAACTCACCAGCCAGGCAAGGGCGAGGATTATGACCAGCGCCAGCAGGAAATGGACAATGTTATACATAGTGTGGTTACGGTTGGTTTTTGAGGCGGACATTTAGCCACAGCGCTGATTAACCGTAAATGGGCATTTTCGTTATAACTTATAAACTTAATCATAACTGCGCTAACTATTACCCGGCGATCCGTTTACATCTCGTCATCAAAACGCCCCATATTTCGCTTGTTTTTCTTTTCGGCGTAATGATAATCACTATCAAAAGAATTTACCTTTCTTTGCATCAGTTGACCGCGATAAACATTTAAGGTGTCGGCATGTTTGTTCCATTTCTCATTATGTTACGTGAAGGCCTTGAAGCGGCCCTGATTGTCAGCCTTATCGCCAGTTATCTGAAGCGAACCCAGCGCGGGCGCTGGATTGGCGTGATGTGGGTGGGCGTTTTTCTGGCGGCCGCGCTCTGTCTGGGGTTGGGCATTCTTATCAACGAAACTACCGGCGAATTCCCGCAGCGGGAACAGGAGCTGTTTGAAGGGCTGGTCGCAGTGATTGCGGTGGTGATCCTCACCTGGATGGTGTTCTGGATGCGCAAAGTGTCGCGCAACGTGAAGGTGCAACTGGAGCAGGCGGTGGACAACGCGCTGCAAAAAGGCAATCACCACGGCTGGGCGCTGATCGCGATGGTCTTTTTCGCCGTCGCGCGTGAGGGTCTGGAATCGGTGTTCTTCCTGCTGGCGGCATTCCAGCAGGATGTCGGCATCTGGCCGCCGCTGGGTGCCATGCTCGGGCTGGCAACCGCCGTCGTGCTCGGCTTTCTGCTCTACTGGGGCGGTATCCGCCTTAACCTGGGCGCGTTTTTCAAATGGACCAGCCTGTTTATTCTGCTGGTCGCGGCCGGGCTGGCGGCGGGGGCGATCCGCGCCTTCCATGAAGCCGGGCTGTGGAATCACTTCCAGGACGTGGCGTTTAACCTCAGCGGCATTCTCTCCACCCATTCTCTGACCGGAACGTTACTGGAAGGCATTTTTGGCTACCAGGAAACGCCGAGCATCAGTGAAGTGGCGGTGTACTTCCTCTACCTTATTCCGGCGCTGGTGCTGTTCTTTATACCTTCGCGCCCCAGCACTCAGCCGTCGCAAATCGCGCCGTAGTGCATAATTTAGTTACAACATACTTTTAAACGGGAAAGGTCATGGCAATTCAATTTCGTCGTAGTGCGTTACAGGTTGGTATGGCGGCGCTCTTTGCGTCTGCATTATCCGCGCAGGCCGCTGATATTCCGCAGGTGAAAGTCACCGTGAATGATAAGCAGTGTGAACCGATGACCATCACGGTTAACAGCGGTAAAACCCAGTTTATTATTCAAAACCACAGTCAGAAGGCGCTGGAGTGGGAGATCCTCAAAGGCGTAATGGTGGTGGAAGAGCGCGAAAATATCGCGCCGGGCTTCACCCAGAAGATGACCGCTAACCTGCAACCGGGTGAATATGACATGACCTGCGGTCTGTTGACGAACCCGAAAGGGAAACTGATCGTTAAGGGCGAAGCCACTGCTGACGCGGCCAAAGGGGATGCCCTGCTGAGTCTGGGCGAGGCCATCACCGCGTATAAAGCGTATGTCACGAAAGAGACCGCGGATCTGGTTGCCGGAACGAAAGCCTTTACCGACGCGGTGAAAGCAGGGGATATCGAAAAAGCGAAATCCCTGTATGCCCCAACCCGCCAGCACTATGAGCGTATCGAACCGATTGCCGAGCTGTTCTCCGACCTCGACGGCAGTATCGATGCCCGCGAAGATGACTACGAGCAGAAAGCAGCCGATCCTAAATTCACCGGCTTCCACCGCCTTGAAAAAGCTCTGTTCGGCGACAACGCCACCAAAGGGATGGAGAAATACGCGGAGCAGTTGAACAGCGACGTGCTGGACCTGCAAAAACGCATCAGCGAGCTGGCGTTCCCGCCGTCAAAAGTGGTGGGCGGAGCAGCAGGCCTGATTGAAGAAGTGGCGGCGAGCAAAATCAGCGGTGAAGAAGATCGCTACAGCCACACCGACCTGTGGGATTTCCAGGCGAACGTTGACGGCGCGCAGAAGATTGTTGATTTGCTGCGTCCTCAGCTGCAGAAAGAGAACGGCGAACTGCTGGCGAAAGTCGATGCTAATTTCAGGAAAGTCGACGCTATTCTGGCGAAGTACCGCACCAAAGACGGATTTGAAACCTACGACAAACTGACCGACGCTGACCGTAACGCGCTGAAAGGCCCTGTGACCACCCTGGCGGAAGATCTGGCTCAGCTGCGCGGCGTGCTGGGTCTGGACTGAGTAGAATGAACAAGCAAGACGAGTATGACGTCGCACAACCGTCGCGACGTCGGTTACTGAAAGGGGTAGGGGCGCTCGGCGGCGCGCTTGCCCTGGCGGGAGGGTGTCCGGTGGCACATGCGGCAAAACCGCAGAGTGCCCCCGGCACGCTGTCACCGGATGCCCGCATGGAGACCCAGCCGTTTTACGGCGTGCACCAGTCGGGCATTTTGACCCCGCAGCAGGCCTCCATGATGCTGGTGGCTTTCGATTCACTGGCAAGTGACAAAGCCGACCTGGAGCGTTTGTTCCGCCTGCTGACGGCACGTATCGCGTTTCTCACCGCGGGTGGACCAGCCCCGGATACGCCAAATCCGCGCCTGCCGCCGATGGACTCCGGTATTCTGGGGCCGTTTATCGCCCCCGATAATCTGACAATCACCGTATCGCTGGGTGAATCGCTGTTTGATGCACGTTACGGGCTGACCAAACAAAAGCCCATTTCACTGCAAAAGATGACGCGTTTTCCCAACGACTCCCTCGACGCGGCCCTCTGTCATGGCGATCTGCTGCTGCAGATCTGCGCCAATACGCAGGACACGGTGATCCACGCCCTGCGGGACATTATTAAGCACACGCCGGACCTGCTGAGCGTGCGCTGGAAGCGGGAAGGGTTTATCTCTGACCACGCTGCCCGCAGTAAAGGAAAAGAGACGCCGGTCAACCTGCTGGGCTTTAAGGACGGCACGGCCAACCCGGACAGCAGCGATGCCACGCTGATGAACGAGGTGGTCTGGGTGACCGCCAACCAGGGGGAACCGGCATGGGCGGTGGGCGGCAGCTATCAGGCGGTGCGGATCATTCAGTTCCACGTCGAGTTCTGGGATCGCACGCCGCTTAAAGAACAGCAGACGATCTTCGGTCGCGATAAGCAAAGCGGCGCGCCGCTCGGCATGAAGAACGAGCATGACGTGCCCGACTATGCCCGCGACCCGCAAGGGGACGTGATTGCGCTGGATAGCCATATCCGGCTCGCCAATCCGCGCACGCCAGAAACACAGTCCAGCCTGATGATGCGCCGCGGCTACAGTTACTCCCTGGGCGTGACAAATGCCGGCCAGCTCGATATGGGGCTGCTGTTTGTCTGCTACCAGCACGACCTTGAGAAAGGCTTCCTGACCGTGCAGAAGCGGCTCAACGGCGAAGCGCTGGAGGAGTATATTAAACCTATCGGCGGTGGCTATTTCTTTGCTCTGCCTGGACCGCGCACGCCAGATGCCTATCTCGGTCAGGGTCTGATCGAAGCCTGATAATCGTCCCTGCGATTGTTCGCAGGGACATTATTTTTCGCGATGACTATCTTGTTGTTATTTTTCTGTAATATTTCTATATAAGACTGAATCCACTGCAGGTACAGTCTTAAAAGTTGCATTATGGTAAAATAAATGTTGCATTTATGATAATCCCTGATGTACTTAAGATAAGACAGCGGTAGTTCCCGGCAGTGAAACTGATTCACTATGGAGATCGCGAATGGTAGCGTCCTGTACTGGACAAGGTAAACGTAACACCCGCAGCACCCGGCGCGGAGGCTCTGACTCCGGCAGCGATCTCTTCACTACAGATTTATCCCCCTCAACGCAACACCCTCTTACTACCGACGTGCAAAATGGTGCGCGTAGCCGTTTTGTGTCGTCATCCGGCAAAGCAAGCAATGGCTTACAAGGAAGCCAACCCTCTGATGTTTGTGCGCATAATCGTGCCGACGCTGGCGCGTGTGATGAATACCAACAACTCAAGGTGCTATCCATGGGAAGACAAAAAGCAGTGATCAAAGCTCGTCGCGAAGCAAAACGTGTGCTGAGACGGGATTCACGTAGTCATAAACAGCGTGAAGAAGAGTCGGTCACCTCGCTTGTGCAGATGAGTGGCGTAGAAGCAATTGGCATGGCGCGGGACTGCCGTGATACTTCCCCAATTGTGGCGCGGAATGAAGCTCAGGCGCACTACCTGAATGCTATCGAGAGTAAACAGCTCATCTTTGCAACCGGTGAAGCCGGATGCGGGAAAACCTGGATTAGCGCGGCCAAAGCGGCAGAGGCGCTGATCCATAAGGACGTGGACAGAATTATTGTCACCCGTCCGGTACTGCAGGCTGATGAAGATCTCGGTTTCTTACCCGGAGATATCTCAGAGAAGTTTGCCCCCTACTTCAGGCCCGTCTATGACGTGCTGGTGAAGCGGCTGGGCGCATCCTTTATGCAGTACTGCCTGCGGCCAGAGATTGGCAAGGTGGAAATCGCGCCGTTCGCCTATATGCGCGGACGTACATTTGAAAATGCGGTCGTGATCCTTGACGAGGCTCAGAACGTGACCGCTGCGCAAATGAAGATGTTTTTAACGCGCCTCGGGGAGAACGTGACGGTCATCGTCAATGGCGATATCACCCAGTGCGACCTGCCGTCGGGCGTCAAGTCCGGCCTGAGTGACGCCATGGCACGTTTTGAAGAAGACGAGATGATTGGGGTGGTACGCTTTACCAAAGATGACTGCGTGCGTTCGGCGCTGTGCCAGCGAACGCTGCAGGCGTACTACTGAGTGACGTGTTGTGTTCAAGGCCCGGGGAACCGGGCTTTGTTTTTTTGTGCAGTTTGTTGCGCCGGGTGGCGCTGCGCTTACCCGGCCTACGGGGCCGGTGCGGTTTTCCAGAGGGTTAGGTCGTTTTCCCTCTCCCCTGGGGAGAGGGTTAGGGTGAGGGACCCAGACCGCACAAGGGTAAAGTGCAATATGCAAAAAAAAAGCCCGTACTTTCGTACGAGCTCTTTCTTAAATATGGCGGTGAGGGGGGGATTGACTCGCTGCGCTCGCCCTGCGGGCAGCCTTTTCGCTGCGCGCCCAGTCTGTCCAACGGGCTGCCGCCCGTTGTCGAACCCCGGTCGGGAGTTCTCATCCCCCCGGTAGTGTGCAACATGCAAAAAAAAGCCCGCATTTTCATGCGGGCTCTTCTTTAAATATGGCGGTGAGGGGGGGATTCGAACCCCCGATACGTTGCCGTATACACACTTT
>Ga0209795_10000068_pt1 | contig 101397 bp, 84 predicted proteins | sample AgamicOrMarz_FD_187166 | JGI IMG/M metagenome (GOLD analysis project Ga0209795, IMG submission 187166) | Agave microbial communities from Guanajuato, Mexico - Or.Ma.rz (SPAdes) (version 2) | ecosystem: Host-associated > Plants > Phyllosphere > Phylloplane/Leaf | place: Guanajuato, Mexico... | reverse complement strand
ATGAGTTCAGCGGGTTGTCCTGCGGTACCAAAACCACCAATCAGAATGGTTGCACCATCTTTAATCTGCGATAGTGCCTCGCTTAGTGAGGACTTACTTTTGTCAATCATGTGAGAAACCTTAGAGCTATAATGCATAAGAATGAGTAGAGTCGAACGCTCAATAACGTTCGACTCTTTAAGAAAAGACTATGATTTTTTAGCGAATTGTTGTTTAGCAAATTTACCAATCGCCTCAGCTAAAGCCTTTGGTTGCTCTGGAACTAAGGCATGACCTGCGTTTTTAATTTCTACAATAGTCACACGATCACCTAAAGCACCTTTTAAAACACCTCTTAAAGGTTTAGGTGCAACTGTGTCATATTCTGGTTGAATATCTAAAATAGGTGCTTTACCAGCAGCAAAGTAATCATCTACAGGCGTGTTATTACGCGCATAACCTTGTGCATCGTGTGCTTCGTGGTGCCAGCCAGTTAACCATACGCGTGGGTCATTCATTGGTGCAAAGAACGCACGTTTTAAATATTCGATACGCTTAGCTTCTGGAAGCTCTTCATTTCCAGCGTTATCAATCGCCTCACGTATTTCAGGACCGATTGGTTTACCTTTATATCCTTCTGGCACTTTACCAGCCGAAGCACCTGCTAATACCACCCCTTTAACCAAATCTGGACGCTGTGTTGCAACCATACGGGTTGGGAAATTGCCCCATGCATGGCCGACTACAATTGCAGGACCAGCTTTAAAATGTTCGATTACTGCCGCAACGTCGTTTCCATAGTCTTGAATATGTAATTTTTCCATTGGTCCACGGCTTAAACCAATTCCACGAACTTCTGGTCGAATTACTCTAAAGCCCTGTTTAACCAAATCTTGTGCAACCACATCATAGTCGCGTACAGAACGTCCTAGTGACGACATAATCACAATAGTAGGCCCTTTACCTTGTACATAGGCTTGAATAGAGACATCACCATAATTCACCATCTCATAAGGCACACTGCTGACCTTAGAAGTCGCAGTTGTATGGGCCGCTGGTGAGATATTTGTTTGTTTTGCTTCCGTAACCGTTGCTGTGGCTAATAATATTGCTGTAGATAAAATAGCTAAAGTTTTTTTCATCTTAATCAACTCCATGTTTTAGATGATTGTGGTTTAAAAATTAAATAAATAGATTTAAGTCATGAGACTCAACGATGGCGCCAAAATTACAGTGAAGTATTTTTCATGCTGATTTTTCACTGACCCAGTGGTTCCAAACCACTTTTAGTCAAAATACTTGCTGCTTGTTTAGTTTTTAAAAACTGTACAAATTGAGCTGCGATTTCAGGATGTTCAGCTTTTTTGGCAATGACTGAGGAAAATTTACTAACGTATTGCAAGCTTTCAGGCAAAGGTGCGACAAAGGTAATTCCTTTAGTATGTTTAAGTTCACTAATCTGTTGCATTCCTACATCAGCCTGATGTTCTGCTAACACTTCTCCGACCAGTTTTTTACCCGGAACCTCAAGCCCCTTTGTTTGCATTTCTTGTTCAATATTCAATTTTTTAAATAGTGTTGAACGAATATAGACACCACTTGAACCTTGAGAGTAGGCAACTTTTTGAGCAGACAATAAGGCTGCCTTTAGGTCAGATTCATTTTTTAACGGCGGCACTTTAGTTCCTTTACTTACTGCCAAACCAATTTTTGAATTTGCTAATTCAGTACGACTAGTTAAGTCAAAATTTTGGCTTAACTCATTAGATTTAAGTGCATCATCCAAAATAATCGCCAAGTCCATTTTTTCATTATTTTTAATCCGCATTGGTAATGATTCAGGAGACTTTCCAGCTGATGGTCCCCATTCAATATGAACCGTATTTCCGGTTAATTTTTCATACATCGGAATCAGAGTGTCCATCGCACCATGAAAAGAACCAGAAGCAATAACATTTAATTGCGCTGCATGCGCTGGTATGACTATAGCAATTGATAAGCCCATTCCTGAGACTAATTTTTTTAAACTCATTTTTACTTCCTTTTAAGTGAAGAAGTATTCACTCAATGAATACTTCATTGGTTTTAGAACTTTAATTTTCTTTGAAATATAAATTTCGAGGATTATCGACAAATACGGCTTGTTTTAATTCGGGCGTATCGAGTGCTTTTAATGCAAACTGTAAAAGCTCATCATCATTAGGAACCTCACCTTTAATATTTGGATGAGGCCAATCTGTTCCCCATACCACTCGGTTTGGAGCAAGCTTGATTAACTTTTGAACCCAATTCAGTGAAGCCTCCCAAGTGTTGGCAGGCTGACCATTCATTGCACGATCAATTCCGGAAATTTTTAGCCAATGCTTCGGATTCGACATGACTTGTTGCAGTTTATGAAAAGTGTTTTCTGCATCTTGTGAATCGAGTAAATTAGGTCGCGCCATGTGATCAATCACAATATCGACATCTATGTCTTGCCAAGCTTCAATCGCAGGTAGGATATCTTCAATTTTGCCGTGTATCTGAATATGCAATCCAAGCTTTGCAACTCGCTCAACCGAGCTACGTAGTGCTTGCGGATCACGACTTCCAGGCAAATGCCCCATCATGTTAAAGCGAATACCACAAATACCACCGTGCTTTAATTCAATGAGCTGTTGATCAGAAATATCGTGATCTACTAAAGCCACACCCCGATAATTAAAGTTACTTTGTTCAATCGCATCTAAAATGATGGCGTTATCTGAACCGTAGGCAACGGCTTGAACAAAAACACCGTGTTCAATTCCTAAACTTTTGTGCAACTCAAGCATTTGTTGAAAGGTTGCTGGTTGAGGGTGATATGCAGCGTCTTTAGGTAACGGAAAGCGATCAAAAGGCCCATATATATGAAAATGGCAATCCCATGAACCTTTTGGCAAATTAAATGACATAGTACTTCCTAAACAAATCTTATTAGGTTCAACAAATATTCCATGCAGCTCACATATTTGGAGTTACTCGGAATTCACCTTAATCACAGCGTGCAGTCATTCCGCCATCGACCACAATTTCTGTTCCGGTAACAAAACGTGCTTCATCACTTGCAAGAAACAAAGCAGCAAACGCTGTATCACGGCCATCTCCCATAAAGCCTGCGGGAATTCGTTTTAAACGACTTTCAAGCAATTGATCCACATCACCGCCTGTACGTTGCCCTGCTAAACGGACCTCAACCATTGGCGTATGTAATTGACCCGGCAAGACAGTGTTTACACGTATTCCTTTAGGGGCATATTCGACAGCAGTCACTTTTGATAATTGAATAATTGCGGCTTTACTTGCGGCATATGCAACTTGCGGGGAACCTGTAAAACGAATTCCAGAAGTTGAAGCCGTATTTACAATCGAACCACCGCCTTGTTGCTCCATATAGGGAATGGCATGTTTACAAGTTAAAAAGACACTTTTTAAATTTAAGTCGAGCTGTTTGTTCCAAGCCTCTTCTGATAGAGCGACAGCACCACCAGCAGCAGAACCACCAACGTTATTCACTAAAATATCTACGCGTCCATATTTCTCTACACAGGCTTCAACCATGGCTTTGACTGACTGACTGTCAGTCACATCACACGCAAAAGGTGTCACGTCACCATCAAAGTTTTGAATACGATTTAAAGTCTCTTGCATTGCATCAATCGAACGATCTACGGCAAAAATTTTTGCTCCTGCTTTTGCAAAGAGTACTGCCGCTGCACGACCATTTCCCCAACCCGGACCCACACAACCTGCACCCGTAATGATTGCAACTTTGTCTTGCAAACGTCCTTGAGGATTAATTTCATCAAACATATTAAATTCCTGCTTTTGGAGTTGGTAATTCAGGCGCTACACCTGCTGGTGGTGGAACTTCAAATACATTAATCGTCATGGAAATCAGGGTGTAATAACCTGCTATCGCAACTAAATCGATTAATGTATCTGTCCCAAGTAGTTGCTCTATTTCTCTATAGGTCTGTTCAGAAACTCTTTTAGTTTCATGAAGCTCACAAATAAACTGATAAATTAATTGTTCATCTTTATGAATAAACGCAGGTTGCTCACCTAAACGAATTGCTTCAATGACGTCCGTACTTAGGCCAGCCTCAATTGCATAAGGTTTATGAGCAGCCCATTCATATTCAGCGAGCCAGTGTCTACCCATCAATAAGATGGCTAACTCACTCAAACGCGGCTCTAAACAGCTATCGTATCGACAATATTGACCAAGACTTTGTGCCAAATTGGCTAACTTCGGATGATGCAACCAGATCGCTAAAGGACCTCGCACACCTTTACGTGGACCGCTTGCAATTGCATCGAATACAACTTGTTGTTCAGCAGTTAAATGTTCTGGGTCGATAGCTTTTAAACGCATGTCTATTCTCGATATAAGAAGTTGAGATAATTAATGAGATTTATCTAAAACTTGACTTGAGTGATTTGAATCAGAGGCTAAGGGCGTCTCTACCAAAGAATCCTTAGCCCGTAGCAAACTACGCTTAGGTTTTTTCCCTGTTTGTTTTTCAAAGGCATCTGCATCGAAAGCATTTTCCCAACGAGCGACTGCATAAACCGCAAGCGTATTTCCAATAATGTTGGTAATTGCCATGATGGTTGCCATAATCCGGTCAACACCAAACAACAGTCCCAAACCACCTAAAGGTAAAGTTTTTACAGACTGTAAAGTCGCCGCCAACTTAATAAAGGCGCCTCCAGCGACAGTAGTGCCACCTTTCGAGGTAAAGCTTAAAATTGCTAATAGAACCAGTTGATCGATTAAACTCAAAGGTGTATCAGTTGCTTGAGCAATAAAGCCCACAGCGATCGCCATATATAAAGCTGTGCCATCTAAATTGAAGCTATAACCTGTAGGTAAGACAAACCCGACAACCGCTTCGTCACAACCCGTTTTTTTGAGTTTTTCAATCAGTTTAGGAAAGGCAACTTCACCAGATGCTGTACCGAATACCAAAAGTATTTCGTCACGAATTACTTTTAAAACAGTAAGGAAAGGTAGACCAATAATCCACGTCACAGCACCAAGAGCAAATACGATAAAGAAGAAGCAAGCTGCATAAAAAACACCAATTAATTTCATTAAATAAATTAGTGTTTCACCGCCGTAACTACCAATTGCAGCCGACATCGCCCCAAATGCACCGAGCGGCGCAAGCTTCATAATAAAGCCCAGCATCTTGAATAAGATGGTTTGTGCTTCATCAATTCCTTTAACAATGACAGAGTCCGGACCACAGCATAAATTGATAGCCATACCCGCTAAAATTGAAACGACCAATACTTGTAATACGTTTCCAGTCGCAAAAGCGTCTACGATAGTATGCGGAATCATATTTAAGAAGAAATCAACCGCGGAAAGTGTTGCTGAACCCTTTGCTGCATCAGGTTCGGCTAAGTCAGTTGCATGAAGGCCTAAACCAGGTTGCAACACATTGACAAACACAAAACCAATCAGCATTGCTACGGTTGTTAATACTTCAAAATAAATAAGTGACTTAATACCCAAACGGCCCAGTTTTTTCATATCTTTAATATGAGTTAAACCATGAACCAAGGTAAGAAAAATCAAAGGAGCCAAAAGCATTTTTAGTAAAGCAATAAATGCTTGACCTAATGGCTTCATTGCCTTTGCCCATTCGGGGGAAACTAAACCCAAAATAATGGCAGCAATAATTGCAATAATTACCTGCACATGTAGTTTTTTTAACATGTCGAATTCCTATATCGAAACTTTAAAATGCTTGTGCTTAAACACATCCCTGCATTTTTTGGCAAACGAATCCCCTATAAACAACATTCATATGTGTTTAGATTTACATTTATCATAGGGTTCAATTGTCTAGAGTGTTTAACTCATCGAAAAGCTAGATTTAAAATATAATCTGTCATAGAATCAGTCCTTAATCATATTTTTCCAAATAAACCTGATCAATCCTATTTGCTAGACCAGTTTAAAAATCAACAATGATATCAATAACTTTTCACTAAAAATTAATATCGTTTAATAAAACATCACGTAAAATAAGAAGCTTATTTCTCCTTTCTTATAAGTTCCGTTCCTTACGTCTGAATTCATTGTTATATAATCACCATCTTTATGGAATAGGATTTAGGCACTATCAGATATGAATGAAATTAATATCGCACAAATCGACTTAAATCTATTAAAGTGCTTTGAAGTCTTATATGAAGAACAGAATGCTTCACGTGCAGCTGAGCGTTTAGGAATTACTCAATCTGCTGTCAGTGCCTCCTTAAGACGACTTAGAGATATTTACCAAGATCCACTTTTTCAGCGGACTGGCCGAGGTCTTGCACCCACCACCAAGGCTCATGCTTTAAAGCCCTTAGTGAGCAATGCTTTAAATATTTTTAGGGAAACCTTGTTGTCCCTACCCAATAATGACAATACCTTGCAACAAAGAATTATCACGATTGGCATGTCTGATGATTTTGAAATTGCATTTGCACAAGAAATTATCGAACAAGTTAAATTAAAATTTCCACACTACAGAATCGTAATTAAACAAACCTACACGCATATCATTGCCGAAATGTTGGTCAAGCATAATGTTGATATTGGAGTGACATCTGGTGGAATCTACTATCATTCTTTGTATCGAGAATTAATGGTATTAGGTGATTATTCTTGTTTGGTAACACATCCCGAAGATGCAATTGAACTAAGCCTGGATAAGTTTTTAAGTTTTGAACATTTACTCATTTCAAATACTGGGCAAATTGGGATTGTTGACGAACATTTAACGAAATTAAATAAAACCAGACGGATTTTTGCTTCTACTTCTCATTTTGCAGCTATTCCATGGTTATTAAAAAATAAAGGAACGGTTTGTACTCTTCCCACCCACGCCGCAAGAAAGATTTCTGAAATTGTACCTGCCCTGATTTATACAAAATGTCCAATTTCGATACCGACCTACCCCATGGTTCTTTCATGTAGAAAAACATCGCTTAAAGACAAAGCAATTTTGGATGTACAAGAAGTCATTAGAACAGTTATTAATAAGTATAAATAGACTTGTATATTAAAGAGATAACATGAAACTTAAACAAGTTCTAGAAAACAATTAATAGAACCAAAAAGGAGGTTTTAACCTCCTTTTAATTGAAAATTAAAGAAACCTTTTAGTTCATTTAAGTCGTTGTTGAGAGCTGCGAAATATCTTTCTTTTCCAATCGATTTAACAATGTACCAAAGCTTGCTGCAACAATGTACATAAACAATGAATACACCGCTGCTGGCATGGCAGCCATATTGCTTTCCATTACTGTAAAAGCAATGGTCATGGCTAAAGTACTGTTATGAATCCCGATTTCGAACGCACAAGCCTTTGCCTGAAAGCTATTTACACCGAATAATCGTGGAACAAAATAGCCCACCATTAAACTACACACACAGAACAGTAAAGTTGCTAACCCAATTTGCCCAAGATACGTCATCAGATTTTGGTAATCCCGCACAACTGCTAATATGATAATTGTTACTAGAAAAACAATAGCAAAAACACGTACAGGTCTATTGAGCTTTTCAGCTATATGGGGTGAAAAATGGCGGATTAACATTCCAATACCGACAGGTATTAAAATAATAAGGAAAACTTGTATGATTTTAGAGAATTGCAGTCCTACATTTTGTCCATTTTCCATAAAATGTTGTATTGCAAAGTTCACAATTAATGGAAGTGTAAATGCAGCAATCACCGAATTTATAGCTGTTAAAGTAATATTTAAAGCAATATCGCCTTTATAGAGATAACTAAATAAATTGGCAGTTGGTCCACCCGGTGATGCAGAAAGTAGCATTAAACCCACGGCGAGCATGGGTGGTAAAGCAAGAATCTTACAAATAATAAAAGCAATACTGACTAAAATAACCAGTTGGCAAAATAATGCGATAAAGACTGCTTTGGGATGTTGGCGCACACGTTTAAAGTCATTTATAGTCAACTCCAGCCCCAAACCAGCCATAATAATTGCGAGTGCAATTGGTAAAAATACGGTAATTAATCCTGAACCCATAATCTTATTCCTTTTCCATTTATAGGCATTCCAGCCCATGAATACTTATGTTTTTAATTAAAAGTTATTATTAAACCTTGAGTTCTTTTCTTAAAATTTTACCTACATTTGACTTAGGTAATTCATTGATAAATTGGATATGACGGGGTTGTTTATATCCTGTCAGGTTTTCTTTGGCATAGGTCTGGATTTCTTCAATCGATAAAGAAGCATCTTTTTTAACAATAAAAGCTTTAGGTACCTCACCCGATTTTTCATCGGCAATACCAACCACGGCGACTTCTAAAATTTTTGGATGCTGAGCCAAAACTTCTTCAATTTCATTTGGAAAAACATTAAAGCCTGAAACTAAAATCATATCTTTCTTACGATCAATAATTTTGGTATAGCCTTTTTCATTCATGAAACCAATATCGCCTGTTCTAAAGAAACCATCATCAGTCATGACTGCTTTAGTTTCTTCTGGCAAATTCCAATAACCTTTCATGACCTGCGGGCCACGAATTGCAATTTCTCCATTTTCACCGGGCGGTAATGGGTTGCCTTCATCATCCAAAATAGCAATATCTGTACTCGGCACAGGAATACCAATCGTGCCACTAAAACAATTAGAAATCGGCGGGTTAAATGTCGCAACAGGAGAGGTTTCTGATAAACCATATCCCTCACGGATAATACGTCCTGTCAGTTTTTCCCATCCATCGGCGGTGGATTTCAAAATTGCCATACCGCCGCCTGTAGTAATCTCCAAACGACTATGGTCCAATTTATTAAAGCCTTCATGATTAAGCAGTGCATTAAATAAAGTATTTACGGCAGGAAAAACGGTAGGACGATACTTTTCAAAACAATGCACAAGAGCATCTAAATCACGTGGGTTCGGAACTAAAACAGTGGTATAACCTTTATTTATTGCGCTGTGCAGTAAACAGACAGTAAAGCCAAAAATATGATAAAGCGGTAAGGCACAGATTGCGATTTCATCTTCAAAAGCATCTCGGTCACCAAAGTAGCTTTTAAAAATCACATTATTTTGTAATAAATTGGCGACAATATTTTTATGGGTTAGTTCTGCACCTTTTGATACACCCGTTGTCCCACCTGTGTATTGCAAAAGTGCAGTATCCTCAAGAATAAGTTTGGGGCGGATATAATCTTGGGCATTTACCGTCAACAAGATTTGCTTAAAATCGTAGTATTTTGAATCTGATGTGTCTAACCTTGGAGCGGGTTCATCTAACATTTCTGTCATAGTTGTAGTGATAATCTGTTCAACCGCCACTTGTTCTTTGACAGCCTCATAAATAGGTACAAACTGTTCCAATATAAACAAGACTTTTGCGCCTGCATCGTTTAATTGATGCTTTAATTCACGCGCCGTATATAGTGGATTAATATTGACCAGAATATAGCCTGCGCGAATCACGGCAAGCGAAATAACTGGGTATTGAATAATATTGGGCATCATTATGGCAACACGTGTACCTTTTTCTAGGCCCAAACCTTGCATGAACGTTGCTATTTTTCGGCTGTATAAGTCGATTTCCGCATAAGTAAAAGACTTATCTGCAAATATAAAAGCATTTCTTTTCTGAAACTTATTAAAACTGTTGTCCCAAAAATCGAGAAGTGAAGTTTGTTCATCAGGCAATGTAATCGTACTTTCTATATTCCATTGCTTATATTCATCTAACCAAATTTGATTTTTCATCTTATTGTCCTTTTATGAGAGGGAGAAATGGAACTGTTCCTACTCCACTTTTTATATTTTCTTTATTCTCTTGATCTGCTTACTCTCTTACCGAAAAAATTCCTCTATACAAATAAGCGATCTATCAAATAGTTGAATTAAAATTTATAACCAATTTTCAAACCATAACCAATTGAATAGTTATCCTTATATTCGCCGACATAATATTCACTGCCTGCCTGTGCACCCAGCTGACCTTGGGCATTACCTAGCCATAGATACTTCACTCCACCTGAAATAAAGTATTTAGCGGTTGGACTATATTGGGCACCAAGCCCAACACTGTAATAACCTTTAGCTGGCCCACCTGTAGAAACACGTACACCTGCTCCCGAGTCCCAACCTACAGAAACTGAACCTGTCCATTTATCGTTTAGACGTTGTCCAATCCCAAGATTAGCAGACCATTGATCGTCATAATAACGAACCAAATTAAAACCATTTGGACGACTTGGCGTTGATAAAACACCAACAACTTCTGAAATTTCGCCAAAACGATACGGTTTAAACTCAAAATCATTCCAGTGAACCCAGCGCACGTTACCGAACAATAAAGTACCTTTGCGTAGCCCAGTCTGAAATTCCAAATTCACTGACTCTGGTGCTCTAAATTTAGTTGGACCTGACGTTCCTGCTGAAGGTAAGCCTGCAACAATACGATTAAGTGCTTCTTTACGTGATTCAGTGAGCTGCCCTATAGAAACCATATACGCCAAATGCTGATCAAGAAAATCACGACCTTGTTGGGTACTCAACATATCAACCAGTGGCGCATTTTCATTGGCAGTCACTTCATGCATAATTTCTGAACGATAGGTCAACGAGGCTTTAATCGCTTTTTCGGGAATTTGATAACCAAATCCTGCCAACCATCCCCAATCTCCAACCTCTTTGGCATTAAAGTCATAGCCATTATATAAACTGAAAACTTGACCTCTTAAATTGACGTTACTTTTAAATGTCTGATAAACAGGACCTGCATAAAAATTCCAGTTTTTATCGGGTTGGTAACCAAATATCAGACTAAAATTTTGCATAACAAAATTCGATTTGGTGTTCCCTGTTACGACCTCTCCACCGGTCTTTTGGGCAAGTGTTGCTGAATCAATGCCTGGTACTAAAATCGTATCACTCGGCTTAGCAACAAAACTGTTATTTCCATAATATTCAGAGTCGGAAGTAAATGGCTGATCGTAAAGAAAACCAAATGAGAACTGAGGTGCTAACTGTAATTTCAAAGCTGCACTGGGACGATAATCAGAGTTTGCAATATCAGAAATACTATTACGCGTTGGGTTTGTACCTGCTTCTTGTCCTTCTAACGAAGTGTCTGAAACAGATAAACTTGCCTCAAAATAGTTACCAGGTTGTAGAAATGCAGAAATGGATTGTCCTGTCCGATCAAATGCTGCTGCATAGAGTGGGCTCGTACAAAATGAAGCCATGACCATGACTAATACTTTCTTTTTCATCTTTTAATCCGTCCTAGATTTTTATTTTTACTTATTAGGGCGCTCTTTACTGAACGCCCGAAGTTTGTTTTTACATGATGATTGTTTAGACAATTTCTATAAAATCAGATTCTACTCCTGCTCATTTAATGGGTTGTCTAAGGAATGGTTCTTACTAGAACCATTCTTCCGGCATATTCAGTGGAGTCGTCTCTACCGGATCAAGTACAGCTAGCCAACTCATAATTTTTGGCATTTCCCAACCAAAGAAATAATCACAAGCTGCAAGTTTCCCGTGCAGAAAATCAGGGTCTGTTGAGTTTGGCATGAGTTTATGAATGACTACCGCTTGATCAAGCCATAACCACCCCACCACAAGATGTCCAAAAGCTTCCAGATAATTGGCGGCATTTGCCAGTTGAAGTTCTACATCGGTTAATGCATGCAATTTCTCTGTTACATTTCGGATGAGTTGCCACTTTTGAGCTAATTGATCCGCATGACCTTTTAAAGAAGGCTCTGCTTTGGCTTGTTCAATCGTATTGATGATTTTTTCATGTAATAGTTTCATTGACAGCCCCTGATTAAGACGAGTTTTCCGTCCTAATAAATCGAGTGCCTGAATGCCAAATGTTCCTTCATGAATTGGATTAAGTCGATTGTCCCGATAAAACTGTTCAACATTATATTCACGGGTATAACCGTAGCCGCCATGAACTTGAATGGCTAAATCATTTGCCACAAGCCCCCATTCAGAAGACCAGCTTTTCACCACTGGTGTTAAAAGATCAAGTAATTGATGGGCCTGATTGCGTTGCTCGGCATCTTCAAGTGAGTGAATATCATCGGTTAATCGAGCTGCATATAAGCACAGTGCCAACGCGCCTGAGACATACGCTTTTTGCGCCAAGAGCATACGGCGAACATCGGCATGTTGAATAAGTGGAATCTGTGGGGAACTTGGATTACGTTCGCTACGAGAGCGTCCTTGTACTCGAGTTTTTGCATAATCTAAAGCATGCAAATAACCTGTATACCCCAATGCGGCGGCACCCAAACCAACTGAAATTCGGGCCTCATTCATCATATGGAACATATAGGCCAGTCCTTTACCGGCTTCGCCAACCAATTCACCAATTGCGCCAGCTTCTCCTTCAGGTGTGTAACGACCTTCACCAAAATTCAGCACACAGTTAACGGTTCCCCGATAGCCCATTTTATGGTTAATTCCAGCCAACACCACATCGTTGCGTTCACTTGGTTGTCCATTTTCATCGAGTAATTTACGCGGTACGGTAAACAGAGAAATGCCTTGTACCCCTGCTGGTAATTGTCCATTTTCATCAGGAATTTTTGCCAAAACCAAATGAACAATATTGTCAGAAATATCGTGCTCTCCGCCTGAAATCCACATTTTGTTTCCAAACAAACGATAACGACCATCTTCTGTTTTAATAGCACGTGTCCGAATATCAGCAAGACTTGAACCAGCTTGTGGTTCAGACAAACACATCGTTCCGAAGCATTTACCTTCTATCATGGCATTGACATAGGGTCTAACTTTTTCAGGCTCACCATGCGCCATCAATAAATTTGCATTACCAATGGTTAAAAAAGCATAGCCTGCTGTCCCTGAATTGGCACCGAGTAGATAGGCCATACCAGCCCGCTCAATGGTATTAGGTAAGTTCATCCCATTCCAATCCGATGGAAACGCTGCACTCATCAAACCCGCCTCAGCAAATGCCTTAAGTGCAACCCCGACTTCAGGATTAACAGTGACACGTTCACCATCAAAAACAGGTTCGTTACTGTCATTTTTTTTATTATGTGGAGCAAATAAATCGGTTGCTAGGGCCTCGTAAACGTTTAAAACAGACGTATATTCAAAACGGTCCTGTCCTGCAAAAGAATTGCGTTGGCTGAGTTCTTCGACTTTTAGCCAATCGAATAGCAAAAAATCTACATCACGACGAGAGAGAATTAATTCATTGCTCATGGGTTATTCCTATACATTTACAAGTGTAAGCCACTCTGTCACGAGTGCTGGTTTTGCTTCGTCTTCGATTTCAATCGTGACTTCCATGATCAATTGATAACTTCCCTTATTTTTTTGGGAAACATTTTTTAAGTGAAAATGTCCACGCACTCTCTTACCACTATGCACAGGACTAATAAAACGCAAATTATTGATCCCATAATTCACCCCAGATTTCTGCCCCTGTACAGTCGGCAAGACCTGAGCGGCCATCGCTGAAAGTAAAGAGAGTGTTAAAAAACCATGGGCAATCGTGCCACCAAAAGGTGTCTGACGAGCTGCTTCTTCATCCACATGAATAAATTGATGATCTTGTGTGACATCCGCAAAGGTATTAATCATGCTTTGATCAATGGTCATCCATTGCGAGCTACCTAATGCTTGGCCTTGCAATTCAACCAGTTGGTCGATGCTTAATGTATTTTTTGTCAAAATTATTCTCCTGCCATTAATGAAGCTTTTTTCAGCTCAAGCTCACCCTGAGCGCCTCCTCTGACAGGCACAAACTCATCTGTTCGGTCTGAAACATCAGCTAAACGTTGTGCTAAAACATGCGGAACTTGTTCATCCGTACCTAAATAAATTCCTTGCGTAAGGGTAATGTGGGCAGCTTCAAAACTACCTGCGCCAGCACAAAGAATCATACGGGTAGGTGCATCTTCGCTAACCAAAGTCGCGATTGCAGGACTGACCGCACTTGGAGCAAGAGCTTTAAGGGCTTCTTCGGGCAATAATCCTTCAAGCATACGAGTGGCAGCTGTTGGCGCTAGGCAGTTCACCCGAACATTAGATTTTTCACCTTCTAAGGCCAGTGTCTGCATGAGTCCAACCAATGCCATTTTTGCAGCACTATAGTTCGATTGTCCAAAATTGCCATATAGACCAGAAGATGAAGTCGTCATAACAATACGACCATATTTTTGCTCGCGCATGATATCCCATACCGCTTTTGTACAATTGACTGCCCCCATTAAATGGACATCAATTACAGTACGGAAGTCATCTAAGGACATTTTGCTAAAGGTTTTATCACGGAGAATGCCTGCATTATTGACCAAAATATCCACCCGTCCCCAACGGGCAATGGTTTGCTCTACCATCTGTTGAACTTGTTCAATATCCGTAACTGAAGCACCGTTTGCAATTGCTTCACCACCGGCTGCAATAATTTCGTCTACAACCTTTTGGGCTGCCATGGTTGAGCCGCCTTTACCGTTTACATCACTACCCAGATCATTCACGACCACTTTTGCACCCAAACGAGCCAGTAACAGCGCATGTTCCCGCCCTAGACCAGCGCCTGCACCCGTAACAATAGCCACTCGATTGTTTAAATTAATTGTCATGATTTTTTCCTAAATAAATGAATAAGATGTATTTAATAAATGTTTTAATAAGCTGTCACACCGCCATCAATTGCAATAGCTTGACCTGTGAGATATGAGTTTTCTTTGGCACACATCATCAGCATCATTGCCACTACTTCGCTTGGATGGCCAAGACGCTTCATTGGCGAGGCCTGCGCTAAAAAGTTTTGTTTCTCTTTGAGTTCACTGTCGACCACCATCGGGGTGGTTGTATAAAATGGACAAATTGCATTAGCTCGAATGCCTTTATTTGCATATTCAATCGCTGCTGTTTTGGTTAATCCCACCACAGCATGCTTTGCCGCAGCATAGGCAGCCAATTTGGGAGCCGCGCCTAAACCTGCAACAGAAGCAACATTCAGAATAATGCCACCACCTTGTTGCAACATCTGACGAATTTGATGCTTCATTCCAAAGAACACACCTTTGGCATTGACGGCAAAACTCAAATCCAGATCTGCTTCATCGGTATCAATAAAGCTTTTCATAGGCGGACTCATACCTGCATTATTGATCCCGACATCGATTCTACCAAACTGAGTAACTGCACTTTGCACCAAAGCCTGTACATCTGCTTCACAGCTGACATCACACACTTGCGCGACCACCTCCACTCCTGCTTGGCGTAGCGGTTCAACTACAGTATTTAACCCTTCAATATTCAAGTCACCCAACACTAATTTTGCGCCATACTTTGCCAGTTGCTCTGCCAGCAATGCACCAAATCCACTCGCCGCACCTGTGATTAAGACCACTTGACCTGAATAATGTTCGTACATTGCTATTCTTCCCTAAATCGTTAAACCGCCATCAACCACAATACATTCACCATTCGTATAGCTCGCAGCATCTGACACTAAATAAAGTACAGTTCCAGCCATTTCACGTGGTTCTGCGTGACGGCGTAATGGAATTGAACTCATCCAGCTTGTATAAATATCTTCATTTTCAAATAGTGCCGAAGCAAATTTGGTCTTGGTAAGACCCGGCAATAAAGCATTCACTCGAATACCCAACGGCCCACATTCCTTTGCAAATGCTTTGGTCATATTAACCACAGCAGCTTTGGTAATAGAATATATTCCTTGTTGGTCTCCTGGCTGTAGAGCATTTACAGATGCCGTATTAACAATTGCACCTTTGCCCTGTTCTTTCATTAATTTGCCCGCTTCAATAGACATAAAGAAATATCCACGAATATTGACTTCAACCGTTTTGTTATATGCAGCAATATCCGTATCAAGAATGTGTCCAAAATAGGGATTGGCAGCCGCATTGTTGACTAAAATATCTAAACGCCCATGTTCTTTACGGATATATTCAAAAATTTCTGCAATATCTTCTAATTTACCCACATGGCAAGCAAAAGCCTCCGCCTTTCCATTTGCTGCAATAATTTCATTAGCAACGCGTTGGCAATCTTCAACTTTCCGACTAGAGACAATTACATGTGCACCTTGTTCAGCTAATAGTTTGGCAATTTCCTCACCAATGCCACGACTTGCACCTGTAACTAAGGCTATTTTTCCAGTCAAATCAAATAAATGTGTTGCCATATCATTTCCTTATGTTCCTAGGTTTAATAAAATTAGTTGTAAGTAACGCTTTCTAAATATTATTTACCACAAGCGCTACGTTCAAAAATCACAGTTTTAATCACTCTATTTTTTATGCTATTTCCTGACCATAGCTAACTTGTTACAATGAATAAAATGAATTGTTTGAATAACAAACTATGAATGAAATGAATAATAATATTGCCTCTCTTGCTCGTATTGATCTCAATTTATTTCGTGTATTTGTTGCAATTTATAAAGAAAAAAATCTAACACGGGCGAGTGAACAACTTTTTCTTAGCCAACCTGCTGTTAGTCATGCTTTGGCTCGTTTACGCGATCACTTTAATGACCCACTATTTGTTCGAGATGGACATGGCGTTGTTCCCTCACCGTTAGCTAAACGGTTGTGGCCTACAATTGAACAGTCATTGCAACTTATGCAGCAAGCAATTCAAAGCACACATGACTTTCAGCCCACACGTGATTTGACTCATCTCACCATTGCTATGAATGATGAATATGAATGGATTTATTTACCTTATATAATTCAACACTTAACCCAATTTAACCCTAATTTGCAGCTAAACAGTGTACGTATTGACCGTAAGAATTTAAGACATGAGCTTTCAACAGGAAAAATCGATTTTGCGATTGATGTTGAACATTCTGTCGAAGAAAGCATTAATTACGAATGCTTTTCTAAAGATAAATTTGTAGTCATAAGCCGTAACCAGCACCCCTTATTATCGTCAGAGGAACTAACAAAAAAAATCTATTTAGAGGCTAAACACATTACCGTTTCCTCCCGTCCCACAGGTCGTGTATTTGAAGATTTTTTCTTGTCTAAACAAGGTATTAAAAGAACAATAAGTTTCCGCTGCCAACAATATGAAACCGCGATTCGACTGATTACCCAAACGGATCATTTACTCACTATTCCTCAACGTCAAATTGCTTATTTTAAAGATGATTATCCTCAACTTAAGGTACATCCACTCCCTATTCATATAGATGGATACCAAATGAATTTATATTGGGACCGTCAAAAGTCCGATGAACATCAAATAGCATGGTGCAAAATGCAACTATTAAAGATTATGAGCAATTTGAACTGCTAAGCTTACGGCTTACTCATGCAGCACCTGATGATTTTCTCAGTGCAAGTGCTGCTGATATTTTCAACTCTCTGGTCGAGTCACAATTGGAAAACCATTGTTAGACTTTTTAAATAAAGAGAAGAACTTACCAATTTTTAATGGGTTTCCTTTTACTTCACTGTCTTTAGAAACTAAGACTTTTGAAGCATCGGCCCCACCTGTAATTAACTGCAAATATAAAAGTTTAGTCAGCTTTAACGTTGGACAGTTTGTTGGTAAGCGATCATTTTCATATTTATCAAAGAGCATTACCGAGTTTTCAATCCGCAATGAAAAATTTTCTTGTGTATCGGTCAGAACCAAGTTCATACATTGATTTTCATTTTTTAAATTTTCGACATCGAGATTGGTTGCCATAGCCTCAAGAAATCTTTCAGTAGGTGTATGAATAAGTAAACCTAAACGACCAGATGTACTCTTAAGTGGAGTAAAGCCTTGTAATTCTTGAGCACCTGATAAATAGAAATTACGCCAAGTTGCCGCTTCTGCTGAATAACCTAATTGTCGATAGGTTTTTGCTAATAAATCTTTTGCTTGAGAATTTGCTGGATTATTAAATACTACATACTTTAAAGCTTCTGCTGCCCATCTATATTCAGCTTTGCTATAGGCGTCTTGAGCATTTTTTAAGGCATTCGCCTCTCCTCCTGCCAGTTCAATATATTTCTTTGCTGCATCTTTAGGCGGTAATGGATCTAAATTTGAAGGGTTGGCATCAAACCAGCCCATATAATATTGATATACAGCCTTCGCATTATGTTTTAAGGTGCCATAATAGCCGTGCGCATATAGCTTTTGATCTAACTCTGGTGGCAGTTTAATTTTTTCTGCAATTTCAGCACCATTTAAACCAGCATTCATATAACGAACTGTTTGGTCGTGAATAAATTTATAGACATCTCTTTGTGTTTTAATAAAATCTTGAATATTTTGATTACCCCAAACAGGCCAATGATGCTGAGCAATAAAAACCTCTGAATTTTGAGTTTGCTCTAAAGCTTCGCTTAAATAACTGACCCACTTTAGCGTATCACGGACTTTAGCACCTCGTAATGTGTAGAGATTATGCAAAGTATGAGAAAGGATCTCTGCACCGTTATACAGTTTCATTGAGGGAATTGAGAAGGTTAATTCTGAAGGTGCTTCAGAACTCGGAACGTTATAAAATACGAAATCTAACCCATCAATATTCAATTTTTGTTCTTTCTGAGTAATTAACTGATTGGGTTCTAAAATCCCGATTTGTCCTACTGCTACAGCCTTACCTAAACCATTATCTACTAAACCTTCGGTATTTTTAGGCAAATATGTTCCATACATATAGGTTGCTCGCCGAGTCATTGCTGGACCAGCCATAATATTCTCGCTGGTCGCTTCTTCCATAAAGCCTTCGGGTGCAATAATCGGTATTTGCTTTTGCTTTAATTCTTCGGTAGAGATAACACCTAGCGCTCCCCCAAAATGGTCAACATGGCTATGTGTGAAAATAATCGCTGAGATTTTTTGGTCACCTAGATGCTGCCTTGCAAATTTAATAGCAGCTTGAGCAGTTTCTTTTGACGTTAAAGTGTCAACAATAATCCAGCCGCTCTTGCCCTGAATAATGGTCATGTTTGCCAGATCAAAACCGCGAACTTGCCAAACACGGTCTGCAACTTTAAACAAACCCACATTATTATTTAATTTAGCCTGCCGCCAAAGGCTCGGATTTACAGTATCAGGGGCCTGATCTTTAATAAAATTAAATGCATCAAAATCCCAAATTACATCTCCTTGCTCATTCTTTATTTGCCCACTGGGTTTAGCAATAAAACCTCTTGCGGCGTTATTAAACTCATCGGCATTTTGGAGATTGTATTTACTACTATAAGAAGCATTTGAATCAATAACTGCTTTTTCTACTTTAGTTGCTGCAAATGTATTGAAAGATAAAGCGCATAACAATGAAGTAGTGAGTACGTTCAGTTTCATAAAATTTCCTTATTTATGTTCTATATACGTTGTATCCCATCATATTTGGGAGACATTTTTATTGAATTAAACTTCTTATTGAACTAACAAAAAACCAATCTTTCATCAAAAGATTGGTTTAGTTTGAACCTAGATTTTAAGAACATCCTCTTGTTTCAAAAGCGTCCTTCGAGGTGTAATGAATATCTGGTAAATAGTCGCCCATGACTGCTTTTTCTTCGCCTGGTGCTTTCACTTTTTGAACGGCGTAAGCAAAATCATTATTCGGTAATAAATTACGCATAATAAATAAGCCAAAGTCTGTGTGACCAAAAGCTTTACCATCTTCGGCTGTATAGCCTGAACCACGCGGGCTTAGCTCAAGAAAATACACGCCACACTCTTCTCGGGCATTTGCTGGTCGATCTTCTGGTAAAGACGCAACAATGGTATAGAAACCGTCTTTATCTACTTTTTGAATATTTTCATCATAAAGACAATAATTTGTTGCAGTGGTAATCACTTCGTTAGTACAAATAGACCAATAACGGACATCAGTTTTTTGAACAAATGGATCGTTATTAAATGTTTTCTCTGTGTTAGGAAGTTTACCTCGAAGTTCTATGACTTTACCTAATTTACGGCTTACCGCAGCATAGACATATTCATTATCCGGAGTCGCCCAATAACCAAGTTTAGGTGTTACCGTTAAACCTTCACATTTATCAATCGGCTGCTTGGTAATCGGATCAAATTTATAAATACATTTGAAACTGTCTAAAGCACTAAAGGCTTTGTACCATTTTGGCTCTTGTTGTGCAGGAAAACCCTCATATCTGTTTTGGTTAAAAGCATCCAAAGTAACTTTTAATGGCATTGTTGATATACGGTCAATCGGTGCTTTTTTTACCTGTAAAATATTACAAACGTCTTGCCCTTTCTTAATGTCACCGTTTGCCAGTTGTACTTTAAAACGCGGAAAACTTACATTACCTTTAATATCCATATTTTTGTTAGGTACATAGACACGGTACAAAATAGCAACTTTACCGTCTGCTGTTTTAGGCGCATACAAAGTATTACTTAAAGGACTATTTGGTAGGTCTCCCAATTGTAATTGCGCTGAGTAAGCGCGGTTTTTACCTAGACGGTTATTGCCGACTACAAACGGGTTAACTGAACCTTGGTTAGGCAAAATAGTAGCATCTAATAATGAGTTAACCCGCTCACCTTTAGCAGTATAGCTCACCAATGAAAAGTGTCTTGAATAAGGATAATCACCATCAATCATCACTTTTGCACCCTCAGGTACAGTAAATTCTGATGACCAATATGTCACGTTAGAGTCGGGAAAAGCATAGTTTAAAGGATCTTCACCCGTATGCTGTTTACTTGTCACAGAATCTTGCCACATGCAATCTGTTAACTCAGTTTCTGGGGTGGTTGGATTATTTACCTGAGTGGGATCATCGCTGTCATTACATGCACTTAAACTCACTGAACCAACAACAGTCAATAATATTGCAATCTTTAATCGATTAAACTTTTCCATAATTCTTTTTTCCATTTTGACCAAGTTATAAAAACTTCATCCTTTGGTTTCCCTTGTTATATTTTGAACCTTAAATTTTAAGATCTAATCCATTTAGATTAAAATAATAATCCAAATAGATTAAATATCAAGCTATTTTTATCACTAATTAAGAAAATTACTTTCTTCTATTAAGTCAATGAAATTATTTTTAATATCAATAGGATAAGCAGTAAAACATATTGTTTTAAGGCTTAGTGAATATGCAGATACTCTAAAAATGTTAAATGAGGCACTCTAAAATTATCTTTGTGAAATTAGACAAACTTCTTTCTTTATTTATAAAAATGTTCAGCTTTAAAACGAATTCCCCCTTCAATATAGTCTTTTAAATATTTTCCTAATAATCTATGGTCCTTAACATCTGTTGGCCAAAAATGCTCAAGCCCAATATCACTAATCACATTTAAAATGATATTAAAAGTAAAAAGAACTTTAAGTGAAATCGCATTAGAATCAGCATCAGGTAAAGCCTGTTTTAATAAAGCTACGGCTTTATTTGCAATCGGCACTAAGGTTTTTGCAACAATAACTCGTCCTTCATCTCCGGCACTAATGGTCTTAGAGAAAAACTTTAAGTAATGAATTCCATTATCCTGTAAAAGTATTTTTACCATTGGCTTCATTAACGCATCTACCACATCAGAAACCTGTACGTTATCTGAAGGAATAGCATTTAGTAATTCAAGGCTGTCAGCCATATATGGCTGCATAACATGATCTAAGGCCGCTTCTACTAAGCCCCATTTAGACTTAAAGTGGTAATAAAGTGCTGATTTGTTTGCTACGCCTGCGGTCTCATTAATTTTTTGCACTGATAGCGTTTCAATATTATTTTGTGAAAAAAGAATGATTGCTGCTTCTATCAATTTTTCTTTAGTCTGCTGTTTACTCATTAGATTCCACAATTCAGTTAAAATTAAATTCCTTAAGGGCATAGACATAACAAATAAACCAAAATTTAATATATTGGCCTTATAAGTAAGTCAAACAATCAAAGATGAATTCAAAAATTTCTAACTATTTTGTTTAAGGGCGTTCATCTTTAAAAGAAAAATAATAATCCATATAGATTAAATAGCAAGTTTTTTATTGGAGGGATTTGGGTTTGTCAGCTTACTTTTAGTATCCTAATTTGTTGTAAAGCTGTAGTGATTGATGCAGCAATAGTTCTGCTGCATCAATCAATTTACCTATTAAGATATTTAAAACATGACTAAACGTGATTCATTCGCTCAAGTTCACGAATTAAACCAGAATGATCCAACTCACCGTCTCCGGCAACAAGCATATTTTCAAATAATTGACTGACCTGTTGGGCAATAGGTAAATTCAGCTCAAGCGATTTGGCATAGTTAACGGCCGTATGAATATCTTTATGCTGGTTTCGAGCAGTGCCTCCCGGTTTAAAATCTCGATTTAGCATACGTTCACCATGCTGCTGTAAAATTGGGGAGTCGGCAAAGCCTCCCGTGAGTGCCTGTTTTAGCTTAATAGGATCGGCGCCGGCTTTACTGGCAAGCAATAAACCTTCGCTTACTGTTGCAATGGTGGTGGCTACAATCATTTGATTTACAAGTTTTGCGAGCATTCCGCAGCCAGCCCCGCCCACTAAAATTGGTCGGCCCATTGCAGTTAAAATAGTTTCAGCTTGTGAAAATGTTTTAGCATCACCGCCTACCATAATAGCAAGACTTGCATTTTGGGCACCTTTTTCTCCACCAGAAACAGGAGCATCTAAGTATCTAAGTCCTCTTTCTTTACACTTTTCACTTTGTGTTTTTGCAACTTCAACCGGTATCGAACTCATGACGATAACCGTGCTTTCAGGTTTTAGCTCTGAAACTGCACCGTGTTCTTTAAACAGAATTTCATCACAGGTTTTTCCGTCGCTAAGCATACAAATCAGAAACTCTACATCTTTTCCAACTTGTTCAAGGTCAGAGCAAACATGGGCACCTGCCTCTTTTAAGCTATCTGCTTTAGAGGAAGTTCTATTCCAGACCTTAACTTGATGACCTGCCTTGAGTAAATTCATAGCCATCGGCATACCCATAATGCCTGTACCCACAAATCCGATAGTCGCCATTATTTCATCTCCGCAGCTGTTCGAACTTTAAGTTGCTGTTGTTCTACTTTTAAGCTATTCGATTTTAACTTTGCTAATAGCAGTAGTCCTAAACCGCCCATCGCTACAAAGCCTGCAATAGCAAGGAATGCGACTGTGTAAGTTCCTGTGGTCGTGTATAAATATCCAGTTAAATATGGACCAGTAAAACCACTTAAATTACCTACCGAGTTAATCAATCCGATTCCGGCTGCGGCCCCCACACCCGTTAGAGTTTGTCCAGGAATGGTCCAGAAAATGTTAATTGCACTAAATACGCCAATCGCGAGCAGAATAAAGCCTACAATAATTGCCCACGGCTGATTTACAATCAGTGCAATCGTAATTGCGAAAGCCGCCATAAGTGCAGCACAAGCACCGTGTTTGTAACGCTCTTGTTTACGGTCAGAACGGCGGCTCCATAAAACCATACCAACAGCTGCAAATGCATATGGAATTGCGGTAAGTAAGCCATTTTGAATAAGGCTAATTTGCATACCAAATGTGTTACGGAACGACTCTAAAACACTTGGTAAGAAGAAGAACATCGCATTTGAACCCGAGGTAATTCCAAAGTACACAATTGCCATAATCCACACTAAAGGGTTTTTAAACACTTGTTTAATGAGTTCACCTTTTGTTAAAGCGGCATCGGCAGATTGCTCTTTTTCTCTTTCTTCGCGCTCTAGTGTAGTCATTAACCATTGACGCTGCTCAACTGTTAACCACTCTGCTTCTTTTGGGTTATTGGTTAAATATTTAAGACAGATTAATCCTAAAATAATGGAAGGAATTCCTTCTAGCACATACATCAAACGCCAGCCTTCATAGCCAATGGTATTGCCCCATTGCATGAGACCGACTGAAATTGGCGCTCCAATAATTTGAGCAATTGGTAATCCAAGATAAAACGTTGCAAAAACGCGGGCACGATATTTTGCAGGAAACCACAAGGTTAAATAAAAGATAACGCCCGGAAAGAAACCCGCTTCTGCAATACCGAGTAAAAACCGTAAAACGATAAATTGAGTGCCGCTATGAATAAAGCCCATAAGTCCGGCAATAATGCCCCAAGTAATCATGATTCGGGCAATCCAGATTCGTGCTCCAAAACGATGAAGCAAGATATTACTTGGAACTTCTGCAATAAAATAACCTAGAAAAAATACACCCGCACCCAAACCAAAAATGGTTTGAGTAATTCCAAGTGCATCATTCATGTGTAGGGCTGCAAAACCAATATTGGTTCTGTCTAGAAATGCCATAATGAATAGAATAATGAGAAACGGGATAATTCGATTCGAAATACGTTTAATTGTCTGCTCTTCGAGAGCAGTTACATTTTTGATATCTTCCATAATAACTCTCACATTAAGTGGCGATCACTGCCATTAATTTTGGGTATCTTCTATATGTGCCTGAATCACGCTTTCAAAATTTTCATCTGCTTGGAAACCTAAAGATTCGGCATATTCAGCTTTCACCTGAATAGGCCAACTTTTAACGATACGTTGAATAGTTTTGTCTTCTTGCCATTGCACCAAATCAGTTGCTTGTTTGCCTGCAACTTTTTCAAGTGCCTCAAGCATTTCTTTAACCGTGACTGTTAATCCCGGTAGAGGAATAATTCGATTATCTTGAAGTACATCTGACGAAAGTGACGCTGCTTTAATCATTGATTCAACACAACGTCGCGGTGAAGTAACAAAAACTGGAGTATCTGAAGGTACGGGGCAAACGGCCGTTTCACCTTTTAATGGTTCACGAATGATGGAGCTAAAAAATGTCGAGGCAGCTTTATTCGGTTTACCGGGACGAACCACAATAGTTGGTAGTCTTAAAACACGACCATCAATAAAGCCTTTACGTGAATAATCTGAAACAAGTAATTCTCCTATCGCTTTTTGCATGCCGTAAGAAGACTTTGGTGTAACCACTGTTTCATCTGTCACAACTTCTGGTAATTGACCACCAAATACAGCACAGCCACTAGCAAAAATGACTCGAGGCGTAGTTTGCTTCTTTCTTAATTCTTCTAATAAATTTAAGAGTCCATATAAATTAACATCCATACCTAAATCAAAATCGGCTTCTGCTGCTGAGCTCACCACAGCGGCCAAATGCCAAACGACATCAATATTTTCTGTAATATGAGCAACTGTAGTTTTATCGGTGATATCACCGACAATCACTTCAATTCTCGGGTCTTGCGGCAAATCATCGCCTGCAAATGCATCAAATAGAATAATTTTATCGATGGGCTCAGGTTTATTGTCCTCTAAAGTCAAACTGCCAGTTTTTAAGATCTCTTTAGCGATTTGTTTTCCAATAAAACCTGTTCCACCAGTGATTAGCACATTCATATAGAGGTCCTTTCCTAGTTTTTATTCACTTAAAAAACTTTTGTAATTGTCGTGAATTAAACGATAAGGACTCCTTTTAATAATTTCCAATGAATAATTTCTAAATATTGATAACTTTTTAATATCAATTTTATATTTATAAATTTACTAAACAAAGCAGGTTTTCTTTTTGATTTTAGAGCCTCAAACCCAACTATGGATTGAGGCTGAATATTTTATTTACGTTTTGCATTTTTAAGTAAGATATTAATAAACGCTGCTGCAATATCAGAAACTGGTTCATCTTTGCGCGTCAAAATTCCATAATCCTGCGCATCTAAAATTAGATCTGTTTCTAAAATCTGTAATTGCCCCTCTTTTACCTGATCAATCACCATCGCTTCGGGCAACATTCCCACCATAGGTGCACCTTTTAAGATCTGCAAAAAGGTCTGCATCGACATGGTATTGACCGTATTTAAAGGAATTTTGACTTTTGCTCGGGCAAATGCGCCTTCCATACGTTCTCGAATTGGCGTGCCTTTCGGATAGAGTACCCATGGCCAATTTAATAATTCTTCTAATGTACAAAACTTTTTATGGGCACAGGGATGAGCATTATTTACCACTATGCAAAACGGCTCCGGGCCCAAAGGTTGGAAATCAAAAAATTGACTTTGCGTCACCGCGGTAAAACGACCTACGGCTAAATCTAGAGTATGTTCACTTAGCATTTCCATTAAATGGTCACTGGTTTGCTCAACAACATCGATAGAAAGTAGTGGCCATTGTTTCTTAATCTCAATAATGGAGTTTGGAATAACCACAGCAGTTGCGGCAAAGATACCGCCTACTTTTAAAAAACCGTGACCACCTAACCGTAAAATTTCTATGTCTTCGACAAAATGCTTTGCATCATTTAAAACACGCTGCGCATATCGAATCACCTGCTCGCCCAAAGCTGTTACTGGCATATTGCGAGGCAGTCGCTCAAAGACCTGAAATCCAAGAAGGCTCTCAATTTCTTTTAGCATTTTACTCACCGCAGGCTGACTTAAGTTCATCTGCTCGGCTGCCAAATGCATATTATTGGTTCGTGCTAAAGTTTCCAGTAAAACCAAATGTTTGAATTTCAACCAATTATTTAGGCTTGTATAAGTCAAATCTGCCATTTATAAAAATCCTTTTTGATAACTATTCGTTATTAATAATTAAATTATTACGATTGGTGTTTATTAAATAAGAAACATATCATGATTTCAAATAAAAGAAGGATGCTTTAAATGAACTTTACGTTAAATTCCCAGAACTCATTACCAGACGATGCAACTCAAGGATGCTTAATTGGTCGCGCGTGGATTCCAAATCAAATTTCCGGCCCATCTCCGATTCTTTTAAAAGGTGATCAGGTTTTTGATATTTCAGAAAAGTTTCACACGATTTCCCAATTGCTTGAAAGTACAGATCCTTTAAAAGCTTTATCTGAAATTGAAGGAAAATTAGTTGGGTCAATTGATGAGTTATTTGCCAATACAGTCGCTGAACCAGATACAAATAAGGCATATTTTTTAGCCCCTATTGATTTACAAGTGATTAAAGCGGCTGGTGTTACTTTTGCAGCAAGCATGTTAGAGCGTGTAATTGAAGAACAAGCTGGTGGCGATGCACAAAAAGCTCAATCGATCCGTGAAGTGGTACAAGGGGTAATCGGTGATAATTTAAAAACAATTGAACCCGGCTCGGAAAAAGCCCTTCAACTCAAAGAATATTTAATTGAACAAAAAATGTGGTCTCAATATCTTGAGGTGGGCATTGGTACTGACGCTGAAATTTTTACTAAAGCACCCGTTTTAGCGGCTGTGGGAACTGGTCAAAATATTGGTATTCACCCGAAATCTGAATGGAATAATCCGGAACCAGAAGTTGTATTGGTTGCAAATAGCCACGGTAAAATTTTAGGCGCGACTTTAGGAAACGATGTGAATTTACGGGACTTTGAAGGCCGTAGCGCCTTACTGTTGAGTAAAGCCAAAGATAACAATGCATCTTGTGCAATCGGACCGTTTATTCGCCTTTTTGATCATACTTTTACTTTAAATGACATTCGTGCTTGTGATGTTGAACTGAAAATTGAAGGTACAGATAATTTTGTGCTCAATGGCGTGAGTTCTATGTCTCAAATTAGCCGTGATCCGGAAGATTTAATTCAACAAACCCTGAATGAAAATCATCAATATCCAGACGGTTTTGTTCTGTTTTTGGGAACTTTATTTGCGCCTACGCAAGACCGTGAGCAAGCTGGGGCTGGCTTTACCCATAAAGTCGGAGATGTGGTCCGTATTCATTCACCTAAACTTGGTACTTTATACAACACGGTTATGACCAGTGACAAAGCAACGCCGTGGAATTTTGGAATAAATGCTTTGATGCGTAATTTAAAGCAACGTGAATTACTATAATTTTCACGTACTATCGATCGGCTGAATTGTAAGATTCATCTCGTGAATAAACTAAATTTCAAAAAGTATGAGTGAAAGGATCAAAAAATGAATGATCAAAATAAACGGATTTTTTTACGTAGCCAAGAATGGTTTGATGATCCTGAACATGCCGACATGACAGCACTCTATGTTGAGCGTTATATGAATTATGGCCTGACCCGTGCCGAACTACAATCAGGTCGCCCGATTATTGGTATTGCACAAACTGGCAGTGATTTAACTCCATGTAACCGTCATCACAAAGAACTTGCTGAACGGGTTAAAGCAGGTATTCGAGATGCGGGTGGTATTCCCATGGAATTCCCCGTTCACCCGATTGCAGAACAAACCCGTCGCCCTACTGCTGCACTTGATAGAAATTTAGCTTACTTAGGCTTAGTTGAAATATTACATGGTTATCCGCTTGATGGTGTGGTGCTAACCACAGGTTGTGACAAAACTACACCTGCTTGTTTAATGGCTGCCGCAACAACAGACATACCAGCCATTGTGTTGTCTGGTGGACCAATGCTAGATGGTCATTTTAAAGGTGAGTTAATTGGTTCTGGTACTGTGCTTTGGCATGCAAGAAACTTACTTGCCACAGGTGAAATTGATTATGAAGGGTTCATGGAAATGACCACTTCAGCATCGCCTTCGGTCGGGCATTGCAACACCATGGGCACTGCACTTTCTATGAATGCCTTGGCAGAAGCTTTGGGCATGTCTTTACCGACATGTGCAAGTATTCCAGCGCCGTATCGTGAACGTGGGCAAATGGCCTATATGACAGGCAAAAGAATTTGTGAAATGGTTTTAGAAGATTTACGCCCTTCTAAAATCATGAACAAACAATCATTTGAAAATGCCATCGCCGTAGCTTCAGCATTAGGGGCATCAAGTAATTGCCCTCCTCACCTCATTGCAATTGCTCGTCATATGGGAATTGAGCTGAGTTTAGAAGACTGGCAACGTGTTGGGGAAAGCATTCCGCTCATTGTGAACTGCATGCCAGCAGGCAAATATTTGGGTGAAGGTTTCCACCGTGCGGGTGGTGTTCCTGCTGTTTTGCATGAATTACAAAAAGCAGGTGTTTTACATGAAGACTGTGCATCAGTCAGCGGTAAAACAATTGGGGAAATTGCTAAAAATGCAAAAACCTCAAATGCAGATGTCATATTCCCTTATGAACAACCATTGAAACATGGTGCAGGTTTTATCGTGCTTAGCGGCAATTTCTTTGACAGCGCCATTATGAAAATGTCTGTCGTCGGTGAAGCATTTAAGAAAACCTATTTATCTGACCCAAATAGTGAAAATAGCTTTGAAGCACGTGCAATCGTTTTTGAAGGTCCCGAGGACTACCACGCACGAATTAATGATCCTGTTTTAAACATTGATGAACATTGTATTTTGGTCATCCGTGGTGCTGGCACTGTTGGTTATCCGGGCAGCGCAGAAGTTGTCAATATGGCTCCTCCAGCGGAGTTAATTAAAAAAGGCATCGATTCACTGCCTTGCTTAGGAGATGGCCGCCAAAGTGGTACGTCTGCCAGCCCTTCTATTTTAAATATGTCACCCGAAGCGGCGGTAGGCGGTGGAATTGCATTATTAAAGACCAATGACCGTTTACGTATTGATCTCAATAAACGCTCCGTCAACGTACTCATTTCTGACGAAGAGTTGGAACAACGCCGCCGTGAGTGGAAACCGACGGTCTCTGCCTCTCAAACACCTTGGCAAGAAATGTATCGCAACATGGTGGGGCAATTATCTACTGGTGGTTGTTTGGAACCTGCAACTTTATATATGCGAGTCATAAATCAAGACAACCTTCCAAGACACTCTCATTAATTTCAGGATATTTGTTATGACCATTATCGGACACAACTTTATTGGCGGTTCGCGTAGCGCACAAAGTACAACTTTATTGAAAAGTGTGAATGCAACAACCGGTGAGGCTTTGCCTTATGAGTTTCACCATGCAACCGAACAGGAAATTAATCAGGCCTGTGAGGCGGCAAGCCAAGCCTTTAAGACTTACCGTCATACTTCACCTGAACAGCGTGCCACCTTTTTAGAAAACATTGCCGATGAACTCGATGCCTTGGGCACCGATTTTCTAGAGACTATTTCGCAAGAAACCGCTTTGCCACTTGCACGTTTGCAAGGTGAACGAGGCCGTACCAGTGGACAAATGCGCCTGTTCGCTAAAGTGTTGCGTCGTGGTGATTTTTTAGGGGCCCGTATTGATACAGCTTTACCTGAGCGTCAGCCTTTACCTCGCCCAGATCTACGCCAGATTAAAATTGGTGTTGGCCCTGTTGCAGTCTTTGGGGCAAGTAACTTTCCACTCGCTTTTTCAACTGCGGGTGGCGATACTGCTTCGGCACTCGCCGCAGGCTGCTCTGTAGTGGTGAAAGCGCATAGTGGCCACATGGCGACAGCAGATTTTGTAGCTCAGGCAATCGAACGTGCCGTAGAAAAATCAAATATGCCTAAAGGCGTATTTAACATGATCTATGGGAATGGTGTGGGTGAACCACTGGTTAAGCACCCTTTAATTCAGGCTGTGGGTTTTACAGGTTCTCTTCGCGGTGGCCGTGCTTTATGTGACATGGCCGCAGCCCGTCAACAACCGATTCCTGTGTTTGCTGAAATGAGCAGTATTAACCCGATGCTGATGTTGCCGGAAGCCTTGAAAAACCGTGGTGAAAAAATTGCACAGGACTTGGCCGACTCAGTTGTTTTAGGCTGTGGTCAGTTCTGTACCAATCCGGGTTTAATTTTAGGTATTAAATCAGCTGAATTTAGCCAGCTCATTAACAACCTAACTGAAATTATAGGTGGCAAACCTGCACAGACTATGCTGAATGCCGGAACCTTAAAAAGTTATACCGCAGGTCTTGAGCATTTAACCCAGCATCAAGGCATTGAACATTTGGCAGGTCAAACCCAGCAAGGCAATCAGGCACAGCCACAACTTTTTAAAGCCAACGTTGAACTATTACTTGCAGGTGATCAGCTTCTGCAAGAAGAAATCTTTGGGCCAGCAACTGTCATCATTGAGGTTGAAGATAAAGCCCAGCTCCTTCAAGCCCTACAAAGCATGAATGGACAGCTGACAGCAACTTTAATTGCCGATGAAGCGGACTTAACCGAGTTTGCAGATGTAGTTCCTGTGCTAGAAGAAAAAGCAGGCCGTTTACTCATCAATGGCTACCCAACGGGTGTTGAAGTATGTGATGCCATGGTGCACGGCGGACCATACCCAGCGACTTCTGATGCAAGAGGTACATCTGTTGGAACCTTGGCAATTGACCGTTATTTGCGCCCAGTCTGTTACCAGAACTACCCGCAAAGTTTATTGCCGGAAGCCTTAAAAGACAGCAACCCATTGCAGATTTTAAGATTGGTCAATGGTGAGATGACCAAAGAAGCAATCTAATAAAATAAAAAAAGAGACCACTCGTTGGTCTCTTTTTTACTTCTACACTTAAGGTTTTGTAGGGAGCAAATTCCTCAAATTAATCTAGTTTATAATTGATATTTTTTAAAAATAAATCGACAGCATATTCAACCCAAACACTAATTTCATCGGCTGATATTAAATACTCAGGATGAGTCAAACACTTTAGATGGGCATCACTTCTTAACAGTGATAAAAATATATTTGCTGCAACTTCCGAAGAAGAAGTTAATTCAATTTCTCCTTGTTTCACAGACTTTTCAAGATAGCCCGCAATAATATTTGCCAGACGTTGTGGACCCACTTCAAAGAACTTTTCGGACAATTCTGGGAACCTTACTGCTTCTGCAATACAAATTCTAAAAAATGCCAATCCTGAATGCGACAATATAAAACAAAGATAAGTTTTTCCAATCTCGGTTAAAGCTGAGCGTAAGTTTTTAGCTTGTGTCTCGACTAAAATAATTTGCTCTTGCATGTTGGTACATTGACGTTCAATGACGGCAGCAAACATTGCTTCTTTATTTTTAAAACAACCATACATGGTTGCTTTGGAAACCCCTGCTTCCTTTTGAATCATGTCTGTGGTTGTACCACTAAAGCCGTGGATCAAAAAAAACTTTGTTGCTGCATCAAGAATTTTTTGATCTTTCTCATTAGTTTTAGTGCAATCAGACATACGAACCTACAAACATATTTAGTAATTTCATTCTTAGTGTAACTCATCGAAAAGTTCAAAATCGAGAATTGACGTAAATTTAATAAGATAGTACAGTACCGATCGGTACAGTTGAGCTCAATAACTGCTATTGTAGTAAGCTCATTTTAAAATTTAAGGTAAAAGATGAATATACGACCACTCATCGGTTTGGCAGGTGCAATATTCGCAGCAATGACTGTTGAATTTAACAACCGAATCACCAGCATTACCTTGGTCGATATTCGTGGCGCGATGGGAATTAGTGTCGACTCTGGTTATTGGGTCAGCAGTATTTACGCAAGTGCCATGATTATTGGCATGATCCTATCTACCAGTTGGGCCGTTATTTTTTCTATGCGCAGAGTTCTTCTTTTTGCGATAGGACTTTGCCTCTTCTCTAGCGTTTTAATTCCTTTTAGCCCGAATATCGAAATATTTTATATATTGCGTGGCCTACAAGGGTTCTCTAATGGTTTAACCATTCCTCTACTCATGGCCTGTGCACTTAGATTTTTAGGACCTGACATTCGGCTATGGGGTTTAGCCTGCTATGCGTTAACTGCGACTTTTTTTCCGAACTTAAGTGCCGCACTTTCTGCCTTTTATTTAGATGTGATTGGCTGGAAAATGATATTTTTCCAAACCATTCCTTTTTGTGCGCTGAGCGCTGCTCTGGTTTATTTTGGTATTCCACAAGACCCATTAAATTATTCAAGAATAAAAACTTACGATTGGACTGGCGCCATTTTAGCGATTATTAGTTTAGCAAGCCTGAGCACCATGTTATTGCATGGCAATCATTTAGACTGGTTTCATTCTCAATTAATTTGTGTATTGGCTTTAATTAGTACAATTACTTTACCTTGGTTTTTTATACATGAATGGCGTTATCCGTCACCCTTAATTAAGCCGCAAATGCTCGAAATACGAAATTTTGCTTATGCTGTTTTCGCTCTCTTTTGCTTTGTCATTATTGGTATGTCCACTAGCACATTGCCACTAAATTACCTCAGTGCTGTGCATGGCTATAAACCGACCCAGACCATGTGGATTGGCTTACAAATTGCGGCATTGCAATTTATCTATATTCCTATTGTGGTGAAGCTTTTAAATCAAGCTTGGGTGGATAGCCGCTATGTACACGGTTTTGGTTTACTTCTGGTCATTGCTGGTTGCCTAGGTGCAAGTCAACTTGATACCACATGGAATCAAGACCAATTTTATTTCTGGCATGCAATCTCATGTTTGGGGCAAACCTGTGTAGTGCTCTCGCTGCTCATGATGGGTACAAACAGTGTTCACCCCAGCATGGCAATTTATGCATCACCGATGATTAACACCCCGCGTGCGATTAGCGGTGTACTGGGTGTTTGTATTTTAGACTGGATCAATCGAGTACGCGGTGAATACCATTCAACACGGCTGATTGAAAATACCGCCCAACATGTTTTCCAAAATATTCAAGGTCCTGTTATTAATCCACTTACTCCACCAGTGCTCACTGCAAATGGCGCAGATCGTGTTTCAGGTGGTTTATCTGCTCTAAATTCTGCGATTCAAGCGCAACAATCTGTTTTAGTCATTAGCGATCAATATCTTATCTTAGCTGGTCTTACCGCTATTTTATTCATTGTAATGTTGATTTTGCCAGTTCGAACTTATCCGCCACGTATTGCTCTCATTAAGTTAATGAATAGTCATAACTCAGGAAAATCTTTATGAGTACTCTCGAAGCCCAAGATACCACTAACATCGAACCACCCAAGTTAACAAAGGTGCAATATCTCAAAAAGCATTGGGTTATGGTTATTGCATTCATTATTGTCTTAGCATCTATTTTATGGGTTTTAAAACTTATATTTTTACCCTCTTCAATTGTTAAAACTGACGATGCACGGGTAGATGTCGAGTACTCAACCATTGCCCCTAAAGTATCTGGCAATATTGAAGAGATTTATATTAAAGATCATCAGACCGTAAAAAAAGGCCAACTTTTAGCGCGAATCGATGCACGTGATTATCAAGCTGCTTTGGCAGAAGCTGAATCTAATTATGCAAAAGCACAAGCAGATCTGAATGAAGCAATGCTGGCGGTAGAAAGACAACCGACAGTTATTCGAGAAACTGAAGCACAGCTTAGAAAAGTAGAAGCCGGAATTAAACTTACCAAAGACAACACGGCGCGTTATGAGCAATTGCAGGCACTTGGTGCTGAATCTAGATTGATTACGCAACAGTCAAAAACCACATTGACTGAACAATATGCTGACTTAGATAGCAGTAAAGAAAAAGTGATCGATGCACAGTATCAGCTCAATCAATATAAGATTCAGGTGCAAGCCAAACAAGCTGCTTTAAAACAGGCTCAAGCAGCACTTGATAAAGCTAAACTGAATCTGAGCTATACAGAAGTTCGTGCCCCTATTGATGGCATGATTGGTCAAAAATCTGCAAACGTGGGTAACTTTGTAGGTGCTGGGAATCCCTTAATGGTGATTGTACCGCTAGATCAAGTTTATGTAGAAGCAAACTTCCGTGAAATTGAGTTAAAGCAAATTAAAATCGGACAACCTGTTACTATCTATGTAGATGCTTATAACGTTGAATTAAAAGGTGTGGTAGATAGTTTTTCACCATCGACTGGTGCATTTTTCTCTCCAATCTCTGCAACCAATGCGACTGGTAATTTTACTAAGATTGTTCAGCGTCTTCCTTTACGAATCAAGCTTATTGAAAATCAAAAAGACGTTAAATTATTGCGTCCCGGCTTATCCGTTTTAGTATCTATTGATACGACTCAGAAATAGATCATTTAAATCTTGGGACATGTGAGAAAAAAGAGACCATTTACGGTCTCTTTTTTAATTTAATCTAGATTCATGGCAACCGCTCTGGTTGCTTTACGCTTTCGCGTGACGAACAACCCACAAACAATCACAAGCGAAGTTACCCCTAAAGATAAAGTAGTTTCATAACTGTATGCTGGCGAGAAGAACATATAAGCCAATACACTTAGAATAATAATAATCACAAACCAAGTGAGCCATGGAAATAGCCACATTTTAAATGGAATTTCTGCTCCTGCAGCTTCCAGTTTATGTCGTAAACGCAGTTGAGAGAATGCAATGACTAAATACACAAGCAAAGCAATTGACCCTGTACTTGAGAGCAATAAACCAAATACTTTTCCTGGGAATACGTAATTGATAATACAACAAATCAAACCAATAAAAGTTGAAGAGAACACCGCAATTGCAGGTACGCCTGCATAATTGACTTTAGTTACTGCTTGAGGTGCTTCACTACGGGTACCCAAACGGAATAACATTCGAGAAGATGTATAAATTGCGGCATTCATACAACTTGCCACAGCAATGAACACGACTGTATCAATGATGAGTTTAGTACCTGGTACATTCAAACTCATTAAAACGTATTGGAATGTTCCGTATTTTTGTAGGTCTGGCGAACGCCAATCAACAAGTGAAACGGCAATAAACATTGAGACCACAAAGAAAAGAATAATGCGGTACAACACCAGGTTCGTTGCCCGTCTAATTTTCTGTTTAGGGTTTGATGATTCTGCTGCTGCAATCGAGACAATTTCTACGCCAAAAAATGAGAATGCAGTAATTAAAATTGCCGATAAAATTCCTCCCATACCGTGTGGCATAAAACCGGCATTATTGTATAAATTGGCAACCCCACTTACATTTTTAGCTAATGGCCAAAAACCTGAAATTGCTAAAATACCAATAATAATGAAGCCAATAATGGCTACCACTTTGACTAAGGAAAACCAGAACTCAAACTCACCAAAACTTTTGGTACTAAAAAAATTAGCTAAGCTTAGAAATACAATAAAACAAAATGCGTAGATAGAAACAGAAATGTTCGGAAACCATGAATGTAAAATTTCAGCACCTGCAATAGCTTCTACCGGAATTGCGAGCACCCAAAACCACCAATACAACCAACCAATTGTGAAACCTGCCCACGGGCCAATCGCTTTACGGGCATAGGTAGAAAATGAACCAGTGTCCGGCTCTAAAACGGCCATTTCACCCAACATTCGCATCACCAGAAATACCATAATACTGGTAATTAAATAAGCGAGAATAACCGCTGGGCCTGCCTTGGCAATGGCAGAAGATGAACCGACAAATAAACCTGCGCCAATAACACCGCCAATACTAATCATTGTGATATGGCGATTTGAAAGTCCTTCGCCTAATTTTTTTGTTCTATCATTATTCATATTTCAATCCTTAAAAATATATCCATATAAAAATCTATTACATGTTTGAAAATCCTACGGTAATGAAAAAGGGAAAACTGATGTCTTCCCCTTGTTGCAATAATTAATTTAGAGTTGGCATTGAAAATTGTTTTGCTTCACGGACTTGTGCAGATGGCCAGCGTTGCGTAATGGTTTTACGGCGTGTGTAAAAACGGACACCATCTGGACCATAAGCATGTAAATCACCAAATAACGAACGTTTCCAACCACCAAAACTATGGTAAGCCACAGGTACTGGTAAAGGCACATTAATACCCACCATACCAACTTGAATATGACTGCTAAAATAGCGTGCGGCTTCCCCATCACGAGTATAGATACAAGTACCATTGCCATATTCGTGATCATTAATGAGTTGCATTGCTTCTTGCATCGTGTCAACACGCATGACTTGTAGTACAGGCCCAAAAATTTCTTGTTGATAACTGGTCATGTTTGGTGTGACTTGATCAATTAAAGTTGGCCCAACAAAGAAACCTGTTTCATAGCCTGCTGGTTTCGCATCACGGCCATCTACCACAATTTTTGCGCCTTGTTGTTCTGCACTTTGAATATAGGCCTGCACTTTATCTTTATGTGCTTGGGTAATCAGCGGACCAAAATCATTGCTTGCATCTGCATAATTGCCGAACTTCAATTTTTTCATTTCTTGAGTTAACTTATCAATCACGACATCAGCAACTTCATCTCCAATGGCAACCGCAACTGAAAGTGCCATACAACGTTCGCCAGAAGAACCAAAAGCTGCGCCTAATAATGAAGTGACCACGTTATCAATATCGGCATCGGGCATAATAATCGCGTGGTTTTTTGCGCCGCCTAATGCTTGGCAACGTTTACCCGTTGAAGTCGCAGTACGATAAATATATTCAGCAATTGGAGTTGATCCCACAAAGCTTACAGCTTGAATGCGTGGATGGTGCAACAAAGCATCTACCGCTTCTTTGTCACCATTCACCACATTAAACACGCCGTCGGGTAAACCTGCCTGTTTTAAAAGTTCAGCAAGGAATAAAACCACAGAAGGCGCTTTTTCAGAAGGTTTTAAAATAAAGCAGTTACCGCAGACTAACGCCATTGGGAACATCCACAACGCCACCATGGCTGGGAAGTTAAATGGCGTAATTCCTGCAACCACACCTAGCGGTTGGAACTCGCTCCATGAGTCGATATCAGGACCGACATTTTTTGAATATTCCCCTTTTAAAAGCTCTGGTGCGCCGCAAGCATATTCAACATTTTCAATGCCACGTTGAAGTTCGCCTTGAGCATCATGAGAAATTTTACCGTGCTCTTGCCCAATCAAAGCGCAAATCTTTTCGGCATTTTGTTCTAATAATTGTTTGAACTTGAACATAACGCGAGCACGTTTAATGACTGGCGTATCTCGCCATGCAGGAAAAGCTTGCTCGGCGGCTTGAACGGCTTCATTCACTGTTTGTGCATCAGCGATTTCAACTTCTTTACTCATTTCACCCGTTGCAGGATTGTAAACTGGCTGTTTTCTTGCCGATTTAGATACAATTCTTCCTTGAATGAAATGCCCTAGCACTTTTTTGGCTTGTTCGCTATGCGTACTATTTTCAGTTGAAACTTCGTCATAGCTAAAATTTTCTAGGCCATTTGTCATTGTTGTTACTCCTTACTACAATTGGTTTTCATATCAAACTGTATTTTTGATTTGGTTTTTAAAGAGCATCTATAGAACCTACCGATGCTCATAAATATCTATAAGCCTTAATTCACTTGGTGCAGTGCATCGCCCACAGCATTCATTAAGCGGTCAATATCAGCCTCAGTGCTGTTAAACATTGGCCCGAACTGAAGCGTGTCGCCTCCAAAGCGAACATAGAATCCTTCTTTCCAGAGTTTCATACCGAGCTCGAAGCCTCGAATGGTGGCATCGCCATCACGTGGAGCTAACTGTAGGGCACCAATCAAACCACAGTTACGAATATCTAAAATGTGCGGTGCGCCTTTTAAGCCATGTAGCATTTTTTCAAAACTTGGTGCCAACGCTGCAGATTGAGCGAATAGGTTTTTCTTTTCTAAAATTTCAAGCGCAGCTAAAGCGGCAGCACAAGCAACAGGATGTGCCGAATAGGTATAGCCGTGAGTAAATTCAATGGCATGTTCCGGTAAGTCTTGCTGCATAAAGGCAGAGTAAATTTCATGGCTTGCCACCACCCCACCTAAAGGAATGGCACCATTGGTGACTTGTTTCGCAAAGTTCAAAATATCAGGCGTAACCCCAAAATATTCTGCCGCGGTCCAAGTTCCTAAACGGCCAAAACCTGTTATTACCTCATCAAAAATTAACAAGATGTCATGCTGATCACAGATTTCTCTTAAACGCTGTAAATAGCCAGTTGGCGGTACAATACAACCTGCTGATCCGGAAATAGGTTCAATAATCACGGCGGCAATATTTGAAGCATCATGTAATTCAATTAACTTAAGCATTTCATTGGCAAGCTCTACCCCACCTGTTTCTGCACAGCCTTTGGTAAATGTTAAATTTGGCTGCAAGGTATGCGGCAAATGGTCTACATCCATAAGTTGACCAAACATTTTACGGTTGCCGCCAATACCACCGAGGCTTGTTCCTGCAACATTTACCCCATGATAGCCACGGGCACGACCAATCAATTTGGTTTTACTTGGTTTGCCTTTAATGCGCCAATAAGCACGTGCCATTTTGATAGATGTATCTGCCGACTCTGAACCTGAGTTGGTAAAGAAAACGTGTTGTAGTTTTTCAGGCATATGCTGAACAATTTTATCTGCGAGTTTAAAAGACAACGGATGGCCGAACTGAAAAGCTGGTGAGTAGTCGAGTTGACCTAACTGAGCACTTACCGCTTGCTGAATTTCAGGCAAGGTATGACCTGCACCACAAGTCCATAGCCCTGAGAGTGAATCGAATATTTCACGGCCAGAATCATCAATCAGGTACGATCCTTTTGCGCCCACAATCATGCGCGGGTCTTTAGCAAAGTTACGATTTGCAGAGAAAGGCATCCAGTGTGCCTGATAATTTATATGCATATTATTATTGGCTTGAATCGCTTCCGAAGTATGCTCAGAGTCGCTGAATTTATCCGTATCAAACATAACCATTCCTGTTTATTTTCAAATTATGGTTTGAGTGTACATAGCGTGATAAGTTTGATAAATTCAAATTATCTTGAGTTTAGATTTAAAAAAACAAAACTAAATGAAACCGAAAAAATTAAATCAAGTTACTGATTTTGATATAAAACTTCTTAAAATTTTCAAAACAGTTTGTGACTGTCATAGCTTTACATCTGCTGAAAGCATTCTTGGTATTAGCCGCTCTGCAATTAGTTTGCATATGAGTGATTTAGAAAATCGTTTGGGTATTCGGCTATGCCAACGTGGTCGCGCTGGCTTTGCCCTCACCGATGAAGGACGGGAAATTTTAGAATATATCGAAGTACTCACTGCTTCTATCGAAGATTTTCGCTCTAAAGTTAATCAAATGCACAACCGCCTTAAGGGTGAGTTTAATATCGGGATTATTAATAACCTTGTAACGATGCCAAGAGGCTATATCACCAACACGTTGACACAACTCGCCGAAGAACATTCTGAAGTAATTATTAACATTAGTATGAGTACTCTGTCAGATATTGAATGCCGTGTGCTCGATAACCGTTTGCATGCAGGCGTTATTCCCCTTGTTACGCCTTTGTCCGGTTTGGACTATTTTGATTTATATAGTGAAAGTTCGTTTTTATATTGCGGCAAAAACCATCCCTTGTTTAGTAAATGTAGCAAGATGGATTTAGATGAATTAAAAAAATGGCAAGCTGTTCTCCCTAATTATGCGATTACACCTGAAGCGGCAAAGTTGCATCAGCTTTTAGACTGTAAAGCGACAGCAAGTGACCGTGAAGGAATCGCATTTCTAATTTTAACTGGAAAATTCTTAGGTTTTTTACCCGACCACTATGCAAAAAAATGGGTAGAAGATGGTTTTATGCAAGCTGTATCAAAGGAAAAAATGCATTACAGCACACCCATTTGCTTAATCACTCATAAAGGCAAAAACCATAATAATATTCTAAAAACCTTTATGGAAATGCTTGAGAAGCGGATATCAATATAAGTTCAATCAAAACTAAATCCCACTATTTTAAAACCTTAGCTGCACAAGAATTATATTTTATTGAAATTGAAGGAATCTTCTAGAATAAAGTCATATTTATTATCTTATCCATTACTACTTACTATCGCCAAACCAAACTCATAAAAAGATTAGATATCCAAGCTGAGTTTTACCTATTATATTCACTGATAAGACTGTTAGCTATGTTTTGCTCATAAGAAGCTTCAAATTATAGATAACTTATTTTATATAGGTATTGTGAAAGATTATTTTGGTATTTCTATGCTTCTTTACTATTATTTATTCTTATATTTATAGATATCATATGTGCGCTATACTTTAGAATAAATATATTTTATAAAAAAGTTAAAAATGCTGCTTAAGCTTTGAGGCGGGAAAATCAACTAATTTATATAGTAAAAAGAGACTAGTTAATAGTCTCTTCTCTTACATTTACCAAAAATCCATTTTTTAACTTAACATCACAAAAAGTAAGCTCACACAATAACATACTAAAACTCAAAATACGGAGAATAAAAAAATTAGGGCAATAAAATTCTTACACCCATTTATATTTTTACTCTCACCGTAAACTGCAAGTAATAAATTAAAAACAATTATAGAAATTATTCAGCATGCCACCATTTTAAAAAATTTCCATGCTCATCATATATTTTATGAGCTAATGAGTAAGGACAAAAAACTAAAAAATACCACCCTAAATAACTATTTTCTTCATCCATTTTCTTCATTTCTGCTTTACCAACCCATACTTCTTTAAGTAAAGCAAGCTGTTCTTCTGGTGAACCTGTTAAATGCTCTCCATCCTTTGAAGGATCTTCACTATTTAAATTATAATATAAACATTTATCCCCACTTTTCAGTAAGATTTCTAAGGCTTTAAAAAAGGCAGTATCTGGATCGTACTCCAACTCCAATTCAGGATAAAATCTAATTAATTCATCATCACTAGAGTACCAAAGATATTCTAACCCCATATTTTCATGCCATTCCTGAAATATTTTTAATATTGCATTTATCTGTTTCATTGAAATTTCAGCTCCAATTTATTTACTTTCATTCCAGCAGGTTTTTGAATATCAATCGTAAAACGTGCCTGTGACTCCGTCTGTGATAAAGAAAAATTTCTCAATACTACTGTACTACCATCTGACTGGGGTACACGAATAATGTATCCAGGTTGACCACTTAATGATGTTTTTCCTTTAATAGGTTGATACATCGGACTACTACTATTAGGTAATGTTCTAATTCCAGCTATTTCTTTGAAGGCTGTGTAAATATCTTCATTAGAAGCACCTTTATAAACCGCAGCTCCTGAAGATAAATTCGGATCAGGTTTAAAAATTTTACCATTTATAGGTAATTCTAAACTCTTCAGGTTTGATTGCTTTGCAGCTGAAAGAATTGAATTTTTTGTTGAAGATGTTCCTAGATTCTTTACAAGAATCTTTTGGTCTGTCTTTAAAATATCAACATTTTTTGCTGCTTTTAAATCTACACCGATTGCCAAATCAATTAACGCAAATGCTCTATCACCGATAGTAGATGATGGACTCACTAATGTAACAATATTATCACCAATATCGATTACACCTTGAACCCCTTCTTTTCTGAGCATTTCTAATACTTCAGAAGGCTTTAAATTAGCTCTCAATGAAGCTGGCATATCCGAAATTTTTTTCGCAACCTTATATGCTGCCTTCCCTGCTGTTGTTGCTAATTTACCCAAGCTATTATTCTCAACAGCCACATTTGCACTATTTGCAGCTGTATTAACATCATAGCCAGCAAAGGCAGCGGTTGTTCCAGCAATAATTTTACTTGTATCCTTAATTTTTGTTCTTTCATCGTCTGTTAAATCAAGGGCTGTTTTACCTTCCGGTATCATTAATTCCGCAACTATTTCACCAACACCAGCCCCAATTGCTCCTGCCTCACAACTCTGTTTTGTAGCTGCTGCCGCTGCACAACCTACGACAGCATGAGCAATCTTATGAAGTGTATATTCAAATACGTTAGGATCGACTTTTTCTAAACTCGCCCCAATCTGACTAGCCAACTCTCCTTGTAATGCTCCAGCTAAACCTGCTAGTAATGCAACCTGTAAGTTATCTCCGAGATCTCCCCCCTTAATCGCAGTTTGTACTAAAGTTGATCCTACGGACGATGCAAAATTATTAGCCAATCGGTCTGGTAAAAGTGTACTATCTGGTTTTAAATTTAATGCAGAACTAACTTGGCTCATTAAACCGGCAGTAACTACAGATGCGGCTAAATTCTTAATAGAATCTTTACTTCCTAGATCTTTTAATGTTTTACCAACATTTCCACCGTTATTAATCAAACCAATACTTGCTTGAGTTGCCAGACTGGTGACTGCTGCATTTGCCATAGCACCTAGAGCTGATGGAACGATTGCACCTGCTGCAGTCGTAGTCACCCCAGCAGCACCGAGCATGCTTGCGCCAAGTCCAACAGTAGTACCACTTGCAGCAGCCCCTCCTGCTGCACCAGCCGCCGCCGCAGTACCTGAACCCATCGTGACAATTGTTACAATGATGACAATAATTGCTGCACCAGCACCTGTTAAACCTTGTGATTTATAGTCCCAATCTTTTTGAGTTAATAGAACTGTTTGCCAATCTACATCTTTTCGATTAACTAATTCTTTGAGATATGCATTTCCTGGCTGATTAGCCAGTTTTAGAATTTCATTACGCAATTCAACTTTATTAGCGTCTTTTTCACTAATTGGAACTTGTACACTTAAACCACCTGCGGCTTTAAAAGTAGGTAAAACTGGTCCATTAAAACTTGGTAATTGAGCAGTTTCAGTAATAGAGCCTTTATCTTGCATTGACTGCCAGACTACAGAGTTTTTTTCTTTTTTTAGAGTTTCACTAACTGTAGAGGAAGCTCCTTCGAGCTGAATTGTTCCGCCCGCTTCTATGGTTGCTCCTTCAAGATAATTAAACTCAGTACCTTTAAGTCGGGTATCAAAGCCAGATTTAGTTGTAATATAATCAGCTGTTAAAACCGCAGGAATTTCTGATTTAATATCACGTGTATTTGTACTTTTACTATCATTATATTTAATGCCAACCCAAGTTTTTTTCTTTGTAATATCTGTTGTTTCCTGTCTAACGTCATCGGCTGTAAGGAAATTTAAATCACCACCAGCTTGAATTGTAACTTTACCCCCATTAGCCGTTAAGTTACTTGAATACATATCAATACTAGTACGATCTTTCCCTTTCATTTCCGCAGTATTTTTTCCTTCACTACGGATATTGATATTCTTTGCTACTATGTCAACTGATATCCCTAGAGATTTATTTGAGGTTTTAACAGTGGTAATTCGTGTTTTTTTACCATACCATTTCTTTTGAGTTTCAGTTTGTTCACTTTTGTCATAACTATTATCAATTGCTACATCAAAAATAATATTTTTATTAGCTTCAATATTAACACTATTTGCTGAATCAATCCTTACCCCTTGTAAAACTAAATTGTCTGTCTTCTGCTGACCAGTTGCTTTAATTTTCACTCCTTTATAACCATTAATTTCAGTAGGGTTAACAGGACTACGCCATGAATAATTAGTATCTATAGGTTTAGCAAATTCATATGAATCTTGAAGTGCATCAATAATTATTGAACTTTGAATTGTTCCTTGCTTAACACTATTTTCTTTATCACTATTGTATATACCTTGGATATTATATGTCTCATCATTTAAAGTACCCATAGCCTCAATATTAACTTCGCCTTTTGCTGAATCAATCATTGCCCCGCTAATACTTACTCCTTTTGCAGCAGCAATATTAATATCATTATTATTAGATCTTAGTATTGGTTGCGCATGTTCATATCCTGTCAGTGATTGACTATATAGGGTTATCGCTTTATCAATATCATTTATTTCTTGTGGGTAAAGAATTGTAATTTTCCCTAACACCCATGCACCTAATTGAGGCAGCATTGGTCCGTTTGTAGTTCCGCTAATTTCAATTTTGACTAAATATTTACGCTCTAAGCTTTCTGCTAATTTTTTAGCCTCACTTACATTGAGTCCCAGTTCATTGGCACTGTGTAATCGTTTTTTTAAAATATCTAGAAGTTGGATATATTCTGGATCAGCAGCTAATTTATCATTTTCTTTTTGCAAATCTGTTTTAACTATCTTCAAATTATTAAGGTACTTAGTTGAAGATTGTTTATTTAAAGTATTTTTAATTCCACTAATGAAAACGTCCTCTTTAGTACTAACAATCTTAATATCTTTCTGTGCTGTTAACTGTGAACCTTGAATATCAACTTTAGCACCTTCTAAATTAATACTACCATTTGCTGTATCCAACTTAACAACTTGTTCCGATCCATTTCCTTTAGCTCCTTCATAGCCTTTTAAGGTCAAAGTACCCGTTTTAGAAACAAGTTCAATATCACCTACCGCCTTTAGGCTATAAACTTTTGGATCAATCGTTAAGTTAGAATTGGTTTGAATTGTTAGGTCACCATTCAAGCTATTTAACTTTGTATCATTCTTGAGTAAATCACTTCCGACCGCATTTAAGTTCAATCCTGTCTGGCCTAAAATAAAACCACCCGCCTCTAATAAAACAGCTCCCCCCGTTAAATTTGTATTTTGTAATACTTGGTTTCCTGTAGCCGTTACAGAGGTTACCCCTTTAGACGTTAAGTTGGTGACTTTATCCGCAATCCATTTGGTCGCTGGCGTATACTCAGCATTGCTATAAACCGTACGCCCAGAGCTTACAGCCAGATGCTGGTCTGATGTAGCATTCACGCCCTGTAAAGTCAGTAAATCTTTTGCATAGAGTTCTGTATTACCTTTTGACGTTAATACGCTGTCGATAATTGTACTCATGCCTGCTCTACTATTGATCGCAAGTTTACCAACCGTTGAGCTTAGATCTGTATTTTGGATTTTAATATCAGATTTGCTATTTTCTATTGAAACAGTTTGCCCCTTTAGAACATTATTGACCGTTTTAACTTGGCCCTTATTTGCGGTAACAACTACATCATTATTAGCTTTTAAATTTATTCCATTATTACTCGAAACTAATATATCGCCCTGATTTGCATTAACTTGTACCGATTGCAAGTTAACGGTGCCATCTCCAATCGAGCCAAGCGTTACACCTTTTAAACCACTAATAACCGTCTGATCAGTTGTTAATTCATCTTTATCAGCCGCAGGCATCGCCTTGGTTGTCTGGGTCGAGTTTAAATTTATATTTTTATTCGCAAGTATAGAAATCTTTCCAGCCGAAGATGTGGCCTTTAAGCTATTTGCAGTAACTCCACCAGCAAGTGCGGTAAGATTAATATCACCTTGAGCCTTGAGTGCCTGACTTAAAACAAGGTCAGCAATTTCAGAACTCACATCAATATTCTTTTGTGAAGTCAGTGCACTATTGAGTGCTATTTGATTGGCATGTAGTTGAATGCTGTCTTTGTTAGAAATTTCTTTTGCCGTAACAGTTAAATTATTGGCTGCATCAAGCTGAACCATGCCCGTAATAAGTGGAAGTGCCTTGTCAGCATTATTCCAGACCAGATTACGTCCACTGTAGGCTTTAATGTTTTTAACTCTGGTGGCAGCATTTTCAAGTGAAAAACCAAGATTCTTTAGATTTAAATCTCCTGAACTATAAAGGTTAAGATCTTTACCCGCATAAATTGTCCCGTCTTGAAGATCAATGATATTTTGGGTATTAGCTGAATTTGCTTGTAGATTGATTGAACCTAAAGATGCCTGTATATGGTTCTCAGTAAGTGATAACTTACCATTACTTAAAACATTTAAATCTTTGGCGGCAATCAGTTTTGCGCCTTTTGCTGCAACCAAGTCTTTTTGTACCTGTATGCTTGCTGTACCACGGTTACTGGTGATGCCTGCGTTAGTTGCCAGATTGATGTTCGCTGCATCAACATATACATCCCCGCTCTGCGCATCATTAAAAATTCGACTATTCGCTGCTAAATTTAAATTACCTTTAGTATTGATCATTAAAGGAGAGGAAGCCAAGCTACCGTTATTAATAATAATTTCTTTAGCATTTACATACAGGTTATTACCTGAATCGATATTTAACATACTATTACTGTTAATACTGCCTGATGAGTTAATATCGGCCGCTGCACCAGTACCCGTTGTTTGTATGTTCACTAAACCTTGGGTTTTACTGGTCGAACTGATTGTGCCACTGTGTTCAATTTTTCCGGCACTGGTAATCACCAGATTGTTTACTGCTTGAATAGTCCCGGCGTTCGTCACACCTAAACCTTTTTCAGTTCCCATCAAGTAAATATTATTGGCATACATTCCACCTAGCGCTTTAACATCTACTGCCAATGTCGGTGCGGTTCCAGTGCCTGTTTTAGCTGTAACATCCTGTAAATCTGCACTGACATTATTTGCCCCGGCAATCACCTGAATATCATTTTTGGCACGTAGTTCAGCACTAAGCTCTAATGCACGCGCATAGAGGTCTACATAATTTGCATCGTTATTATTTCCACCCAAACCAAATTTAGAATTAGGGTTTGCTGTAACCGTAATTTTTCCTTGGTCAACCGTAAACTGTTTGATACTACCATCAGCATTTAACTGAGGTTTACCTGTGGTAAAAATTGCCTTGTTGGCATTAATAAAGCCGCCACCTTTAATACTAATACCAGACGGGTTGGCAATAATCACATCTGCCATTTGCCCTGCAACTTCCAAGTTCCCTTCAAAACGTGAAGCAACTGATGAGTTTACTTCATTTAAAATAACTCGCGCTTCACCTGTAGCTAAAAATGGGTTGGCTGCAACGTTTCCTACGGTTTGTGTCGTAGCCCCTTGGCGGCTGTTATTCAGGACGGCACCTTCAGCCAGTACATCAAACTGTTTATAAATATTATGGGATATCCCATTTTTGGGAGTTTGAATATTAACGACAGGAACGACTGTACCAGCCGAGTTTTTACCTGCACCAATGACTGCTCTATTCGCAGCATTTGCTGCACTGTCCGCTACAATACCCGCATAGACAGGTGCTAAAGGCATCCATAAACTTATACTGGCAACCAATGCTTTCACTTGCCAGAGCTGATGAAATGCCTGAGATTCAGTGTTATCAATATTGCTCTGGGTACTTGCTTCACTTTGGCCTGATGCCTTGGTTTGGCTTCGTACATTTTCGGCCACCGCCACAAACATTTGACGTGCTTTGCTATAAATAATGCGATAACTATTCTTGTTCATGAATAAAGTCTTTTCTAAAGTAAATTAATAAGAAAGGTTGATACTAAAACCGGTAACCCAGTCTTTTTTTATGCTGTCAGGTGCAATCAGTCCCCGACCTGTAAAGGCATCCAGATAAAAACTATTTTGATAGGTGCGTAGCCCTAAAACAGTCCCGAGTAAATAACGCTGGCCCGGTATGCTATTTCGCCCATTGACCCAACCCTGATCGACCGCCATGTAAAACTGGGTATTTGGAATTGGTGCATTCAAGCTGATTTCTTGCTGTACATACTGCCCGTTATCGCCGGAAAGCATGAGCTCACCATCAAAACCACGCACGCTATAACGACCACCAATATAAAAGCGGTCGTTAGGTACTAAAATTTTCGGTGCATATTGTCCACGCCAGTTAAGGCGATACTGGGCTGGCTTATCGAGCAAAAGGAATGGTGTGCTAAAACGTAAATCGGCACTTAAAAGTGGAGCACGGGAGTAACCTTCAACAGGAAGATGGTTTCCCTCAATATTGGTAATATTTTCTTCTGGTGCAGTTCGGGCACCTACCCCCATCCCACGACGGTAATCGATGCTACCGTCTAATACCGCATTTCCTAAATATTGACGGTGTTGAAAACCTAAATTCCAACCTGAGGTTCTGCGGTGTAGCACGCTAATTTCAATATCATCAATAAAGCTTTGACTTTCCTTATGATAGAGCTTGCCATATACGCTGGTTTTATGTTGCCCACTACGGCTAATCACACGAGATAGGTTTAGGTTGGCTTGCTGACTGTTACCATGGTAAAGCAGTGGTCCATTCCCACCCAAAGCAGTTTGCTTATACTGATAATCATTGTAGCTAAGACCTAAATCATAATAACCAACAGGCAATTGATAACTAATAAAGTAACTTCGGTTTAAGTCTTCATGAAAGTCATCTAATGAGTGACTCACGTTTAACGATAAAATATCATTTAAATGAAATGGGTTATTGACGCCTAGCCCGATATTTCCCATATAGGTACCGGTGTCCTGATTACCCGAGTCATCTACACTTAAATTGAAATTAACTTTTTGTAGTGGTTGAAGTTTAAGTATTAAATCGCTATAGCCCGTTAATTCTTTATCTTGACTATTTGCAGGAGCAATTTGCATATCTACCGCGTAGACACGTTTTAGGTTTTCCAGACCCTGATCGAGCCTTTTTAGATTCACAATGTCGCCCGCTTTAAATGGCAAGCCTGTCTTAAGCTGTAATGAGGAAATTTTACCTTCCTGAATTATGATTTTATTCAGGCGACCAATTTGCACACTCAGGTTTAAATTACCCTGATTTAAGTCTTGCGGACTCACAACAATTTGACTGGTAATAAAACCCTTTTTTAAAAGTTCATTTTGGGCATAGTTCACGATGTTATGTAAACTTTGAGTTCCAATACATTTGCCTAAAATATTTTGTGGGTGTTTTTTTATGGCTTTAACCGCAAAGTTAAATTGCTGCAAGTCATAATCAGACTGACTCGTTATGGGAACCAAACTAATTTTTTTAATGACGACACAAGGACTCTCCTCAACAACCAGATGCTTAAAATCCTGTATTGGCTTGGTGTTTTGGTAAGGAGTTTGCTGAGCAAGTTGGTCTTGTAATTGCTGGTTTAGCTCTTTTAAACGTTGATCTTGTAACACCTGACTGGGCAAAGAAACATCTTCAATCGCATAGACATATTGGTGAAAACCCGCAAAAAGAATAAGGGAAGAGGTTATAAAATTTCTAGTTAACATCACATATACAGAAAAGTACGTATAAGAACTTTATTTTACATAAAAACACATATTATTCAATTTTTCTTTATATTTAGATAAAATAAAACTTATCGAAATTAGACCATCTTCTTTTATTTAACCTATATTCATCAGAATTATTAAAAATCTTGTGAGTATCTAGATAATCTCAAATAGAAAAACTACTACAATATTATTAATCTCAACTACTATATAAATTAATTTTTAAAATCAATTAGTTTACTTATACTCTTAAAAAGGATCCTAAAATTTTTACCTTTTCTCTAGTTCTTTCGAATATAAAGCTGAATCATTAAAAACTTTTATGGAAATGCTTGAGAAGCGGGTACTTAACAGCTAAAACGATCTGAATTTTATTATCAATTGACTTAAAGACAAAAAACTTCCCGAAGGAAGTTCTAAGAAAATCTAGTCATATATGCAATTATTTTAAGTTTTAGCAATTCCCTTTTTTTGCTTGTCCAGGAGGACAGAAACGGCCATGACTACCACCGTCATAATAACCACCATCAATCAAGCGACCATCTGGATCGATCACAACGCTTCCTTCACGTGTATGAACAGCACAAGCTGTTAAACTCAATCCACTTAATACAGTCAAAATCAATAAAATATTTTTCATAATTCACTCCCTTTTCTATTTAAAAATAGAATGGGCTGAAGCTTTTTACAACTAAGAATTTGTTATCAATACCTTATAAATACCAGCACAAAGTATAGGCATTCAAGGAATAGTAGATGCTCGATTTATGGGGTAATGACTCGCTTCCTAACGTTAGTGAACCAACTTTTGCAGCTTAATGGGGAAATCTCTATTAAGCTGCATAAAGAATTAATTAATTGTTATCTCATAATGAAAATTATCGGCTAGACCATAAGACTCACGGTATTCGACTGCTACACCTTCAAGATTCTTTGCAATACGGCATACCTTAACTAAAGGGTCTTCAAGATTATTATTTAGATAGTTGTCTTTAATATTTTTCTCAAAAGTTAACCGTTCTGTCGCAGAAGAAACAAACTGACCGCAGTGCTGATAATAAAATGGATAAAGTAAGTTATCAAAATCAGCGATTGGAATTTCTTCCAGATTTTTAAATAAGCGTTCAGGCAGCCAGATTCTCTCGCTTAAAACAACGACTTCTTCATGTTTACGGACACGCTCGATATAAAGTAACTTTTCGGTAAGCCCAAGCCCCAGCTCGGCATTTACTTCCGATATTGCATCACACACTTCTACTTTTTTGATTTGGCCTTGAGGCTGAATGAACTCGCCTTTTTTATTGCGTAATCTAAAAAAACGAATAAGCGAATTTTCAAAATTAGGTTGTTTTAGGAAAGTTCCTTTTCCTTGCTGTTTAACTAATAAGCCGTCTTCAACCAGTCCTTCAACCGCCTTTCTAACGGTTCCTACCGATACGCTATACATTTGCGCAAGTTCTTGTTCACTTGGAATAGGCTCTTCAACTGTCCATTTTGACTGAATCAGTAGTTTTTGAAGTTCCCAACGGACCTTTTCATATCTTGGCAATTTAAAATTTTTAAATGCAGTCTCATCAAGCATTTGCGTTAAACATTTTGAAATCGATTTGACAATATTAGCATAGTTCTGTGTAATACAAAAAACTAAACATATATATGTTTAGATGTTTATATATTTATCAAGGAAGATAATATGACTGCATTGATGCTGATGGCTTTAGCCGTATCGATAGGTTTAGGTTATAAAACGAAAATTAATATCGGATTTTTTACGATAGCGTTTGCCTACCTGATTGGTTGCTTTGGCATGGGACTTAAACCTTCCGAAGTTATTGAATTATGGCCTGTCAAAATTTTCTTTATTATTTTATCTGTCACTCTGTTTTATAACTTTGCTTTGGCCAATGGCGCATTAGAAAAGCTTGCCAGCCATCTTTTATATAAGTGCCGTAAGTTTCCTCAGTTTTTACCTTTAGCAATTTTTTTCGCAGCAACCATTATTGCAGGCCTCGGCGCAGGTTTTTATACGGTGCTTGCTTTTATGGCACCGATTACCCTGCTGCTGTGTAAAAAAACCAATATGAATATGATTATTGGTGGGATGGCTGCAAATTACGGCGCTTTAGCGGGCGCAAATTTTATGACATCGCAGAGTGGCATTATTTTTCGAAGCTTAATGGAAAATACAGGCATTAGCTCACAAACAGCTTTTTCATATAGCAGTGGCATTTTTATTTTAACTTTAATTATTCCAATTGCAGTGTTGGGCATTTATACCCTCTGGAATAGAAAAAGTAATTCTATTGTGATTGAAGATCAAAAGCCTGAGCCATTCGACAAAAAACAGAAACAATCTATCTTCCTTATTATTTTAATGATGTCGATTGTTTTAGTTTTTCCAATCTTGCACCTTGTATTTCCAGATGTAAAAACCATCAGCTTTTTAAACTCCAAAATTGATATTGCCTTCCTTGCTATTACCTTCTCGCTCATTAGTTTACTTATGAAACTTGCTGATGAGAAAAAGGTCATCGCACTTGTGCCTTGGGGAACACTGATCATGATTTGCGGTGTTGGCATGCTCATCGCATTAGGTGTGAAGCTTGGCATTATTACGACCCTTTCTGAATGGTTAGCAAACAATGTTCCTGTGTGGGTCATTCCAGTATTGTTATGTCTCATCAGTGCCATTATGTCTGTATTTTCAAGCACTCTAGGCGTAGTTGCTCCTACCTTATTCCCAATTGTTCCAGCACTTGCACTTACATCTGGGCTAAATCCGCTAGTGCTGTTTATTTGTATTGTGGTTGGCGCTCAGTCTACGGCGATTTCACCTTTCTCGTCTGGCGGTAGTCTCATTATGGCTTCAGCGCCAGCAGATATCGACAAAACCAAATTCTTTAATCAACTGTTATTTAAAGCAATTCCTGTAGGAGTCATTGCTGCTTTAATCGCTATTTTCGCTTTAAAATTTGTAATGTGAGATGAAAATGAACTGTATAGATACACATGCACATGTTTTTTCGACTCAGGACCACAGTATCGAAACAGCACGGTACGCACCTGATTACGATGCAACTGTACAAAGCTTTGTCTCTCATCTTGATCAACACAATTTCACGCATGGCGTTTTAGTCCAACCCAGCTTTTTGGGTACAAATAACCAAACAATGTTAAATGCAATTCAGCAATACCCTGACCGTTTAAAAGGGATCGCCGTTGTTCAACATACGACGACTTTTGATGAGCTATTGCAACTTAAAGAACAAGGCATCGTCGGTATTCGCTTAAATCTATTCGGTCTTAACCCACCTTCGCTAAATACGCCTGAATGGCAAAAGTTTTTACGAAATGTGGAAAGCCTCAACTGGCAAGTTGAATTGCACGCTCCACCAAAATATCTGGTCCAGCTTTTACCACAACTGGGTGACTATAGTTTTGATGTCGTGATTGACCATTTTGGCCGAGTTGACCCAGTTAAAGGGATTGAAGATCCAGATTATCAGAAGTTTCTAAGCTTACTTAACGTAAAACAGCATTGGATTAAGGTGTCTGGTTTCTACCGTTTAGGTACTACGCCTAACAACATAAATATAGCCCAGAAGGCATATAACATTTTCAAAGAAAAAGGTTTTTTACAAAAACTCATTTGGGGAAGCGATTGGCCGCATACCCAACATGAATCTTCAATAACTTATGAGGACGCATTTAAAACTTTTAAACAGATTGTGTTTGATAAACACGAGCAATGTTTAATTTTAAATCAGAACCCGACCGAGCTGTTTGATTTCTCACGTACATAAGGAGTATGTATGAAAAATGATATATCTATATCGGAAGTAGAAAAGTCAACGATCCGTAAACTTTCTTTTCGTATTCTTCCCTTTCTCATTATTTGTTATTTCATCGCTTATATTGATCGGGTGAATATTGGATTCGCCGCTTTAACCATGAACCAAGAAATTGGTTTAACTGCTACCGCGTTTGGCTTTGGTGCGACATTATTCTTTATTGCCTACGTTATATTTGAAATTCCCAGCAACATGGCAATGGAAAAGTTGGGGGCACGTATCTGGATTGCCAGAATCATGATTACTTGGGGAATTGTGGGTTGCTGTACCGCCTTTATTACCGGCCCCATTTCTTATTCGATTTCACGCTTTTTACTCGGCGCTGCCGAAGCTGGTTTTTTCCCGGGCGTATTACTGTATTTAACGCTCTGGTTCCCTAAACGATATATGGCACGAATTGTTGCCATATTTATGGTTGCCATTCCTTTATCTAACTTTATTGGTTCGCCCTTATCTGCTTTATTGTTAGGTTTACATGGTTTACTGGGGTTAAGTGGATGGCAAGTGCTTTTAATTCTTGAAGCCTTACCCGCAATTCTTCTTGGTTTATTGTGTCTCGTATGGCTACCTAACAATGCAAATAATGTTAAATGGTTAAGTAAAGAAGAAAAGGAATGGCTCTCAAATACTTTAACTTTTGAAAAAAACCAGTTGTTAAATTCTGAAAAACAAGACAGTGCTGAGCAGAAAAAGAGTAAGTTTAAGCTTCTTATTACCAATAAATATTTATGGTTCTTCGCAATTATTTATGCAGGAAGCTCAGCAACCAGCAATATTTTATCGTTATGGATGCCTCAAATTTTAAAAGCCTTCCATCTAACTGCCATGGAAACAGGTCTCTTAAATATGATTCCTTTTGGCTTAGCTGCAGTTTTCATGATTGTTTGGGGCGTACATGCCGATAAAAGTGGCAATAAGAGCTTAAATACAGCGATTCCCTTATTTGTAACCAGTTTTGGTTTACTCCTTACTATTTTTACATCGTCTTTAACTTTGAGCTTAGTTTTATTCTCTATCGTTTTGATGGGTAACTACGCAATCAAAGGTCCTTTCTGGGCGTTGGTTTCTGAACGCTTACCACCGACTCTGGTTGCTGTAGGCATTGCAGCGGTCAACACCATTGCACATATTGGTACGGGCCTCATGAACTCTATTATGGGCATTGTGAAAGATTATTCAGGTAGCTTCCCTATTTCTCTTTTACCGTTATGTATGCTGACATTTACAGGTGCCATGATCGCGCTGTATTTGGGAAGAAAACCGTCGTTACCAAAAGCACAGAAGGTTCAAAATGTGATTTAAGCTTTAAGGGTTAGAAACGCACTAGCTCATATAGCGAAAAAGAGACCAGTTCACTGGTCTTTTTTATTTATAACATCCATATTTAAAATCGCTCATTAAAAAACCCACCGAAGTGGGTCATTTATATTCTATATAATAGCTGTTGCCATCGGAACTATTGAAAACCATATTTAAAGTAGGATAAATAAATTCACCTTTTACCAAAATATATTCAACGGTAGCTCTCTGAACTTTAGATGAATGATTGATTTTATTAGTCTTTACTTCTGTATAGTTTGCCTGTGCTCTTATTTCTTTTCCTTGAAAATCAATAATTGTAATGTCTTTTAGCATTAAAATGCTCCAATTTAATCGGACATATTATGCGTAACGAAACTTTTATACTATCAATATTTTGTAGGCAATTAGATCGAATTAATTTTTAAAAAATTATGCATTCTGAGAAGTATGATCAACCTGACACTAACAACAAATAACTTATTATTAACAATAATTTGGAAGTTAATTTTTGCGACTTTGCTATTACTAAGAATAAATTAAAAAAGAGCACCTAAGTGCTCTCTCATATTTATTGATTTTTGTATAAGGCAAAATTTAATGCCCTTTCATATGCCTGTTCCTGTAGCTCCGTATATACATAAAAGTGCTGTTCTGTCTTGGTAACAGGATTAATAAGTTTCATTGGTTCATAACTATGAGTATTTAAATCATGAGGATCAACATCAAAAGCTTCTAATTGCTGCTCTCTCCACTCTCCACTTAGTACACCACCTACACAAAGCCATTTCGTTGTATTGTCTGACATCTCTAATCCTTATTTTTGGAGGTGTTCACATACCATATCACGCTGGTCTTTGAGCTGTATTATTTTTTCATGACTAAAAAATCGATCAACTCATTAGAGGACTTCTTCAGTAAAGTAATTTTAATATCCATAACAACAAAAAAGCCCATCTTCCGATGAGCTTCTTATTTAATTAACATTATTAAATGCATTAGACCTTAAAGTCTGCTAATACAAAGTTTTTTACTATTTCATCAAAATTTGATTTTCTGAGAGTTAGCTTGCTATTTTTTATAGTTTTATACCAATAACTCGCTGCAACTCCCATGCTAACCAAAGCTAACAATTTCATTGCTCACCTCACTTATTGGGAAGAGTGAAACTTAAAGTATCATTCGCGTTTGTAGCGTTCCAACTTGTTTTAGGGAGGTTTCTGTATATTTTTTAAGCAATGTGTAATGAAAAAATTACGCTTCCAAATTTGGCATGCTAGGGTTGTCAAATATTTTTTAGTTATTCAATTCCTATTCGTTTTTTAATCTTAGCCTTTATTCTTTCTGAAAAAGCTTTTTGTTTTTTCAGAATTCGCTCATTGATCTCTTCATTTTCATTAACACCCATTTCTAAACGTAAATCTTTTTGTAGAACCATAGCCTTCAGGCCATATTGATTCATGAAATCCATTAACTCAACTGAATTTTCATTCTTTCTTCAGGGTTTGCATACCACCTATCAATCTCATCATTTAAATAAAAAAAATCTTCTGAAAATTGCATTGTGAAATCCAGAATTTTTTCTTTTGTTTCTGGTTCGGAAATAAAACTTGATTCATGGAATGATGTTGTTAATTGTCTGTATGAAGCAACAAATCTATCTTTAAACTCATTCTTTTGACTATCTATATCTTCGTTATTTTTAATTATTATATAAGAGCTATAAACCAATATAAAACTATACCAATTTCTGATTAGCTCTAAATATATATCTCTTCTAGCTTCTGCTAACTTATCTGCTTTATGTGCTTTTAAAGTAGCTCTTGCGGTTAACCATATCGAAAAAAGTAAAGCTCCTCCACTTACAATAGCAGCCCATAAAGCATAATTAGCTTGAATTTGTGCACCTTGAATTGTTGCAGCTGCTGAAATCAGTTCATCCATAAGATTTAAAATTTAGTTTTTAATAATCAGCAATATAACATAAAAATACAATAGTAATTTCTTCTAGCTCTATGGAAATTTATCTTCATATATTTACTACTAAATAGACCTGTACATAGCAATTTTCTTACATGCTTCAAGTAAAACCTCTTGAGAAGTAAGCATTGGATGTAAGTCATTATCAAATATTGTTTTGGGTTGTAATACTTTATCTAATTCGAATTTAGTTACAGCATAATTATCCTCATTTTCAAAATATGCTTCATAAATGAAGGAAACTTTCCATATCTCTCCTTTAAAAATATCTACATTATTTTTAAAATCAATATTTCCAAGGCAATTTTGTAGGAATATTAATTTAGCAAGAACTTTAACCTTATGTGAGTTAAACTCTCTTATCCTTAATTGCATATCTTTAACATTATCAAAGTTTAACTTTTCCAAATCATGGAAAATTTTATTTAATTCAAAAAACTCCATTATTAAATTTTTTGCTTCTAAAGAAAGTAATTCCTTACTTTTTTGTTTATGCCAAATATAATAAACAAAACCTGTTATACATATAGGGACTAATAATTGAAGAAATTTAATAAAAATATCTACTTTAGATAAACAATAATCCATATTAAAATCAACTAGTAAAAATTTAATTCTCACATTAATTACATCACCTAAATTTTAAAAAAGAAATAGTTTTTATCTGAAAAACCTCTCCACCACCACATCCCTCTCTTCCAAACTGTTTGAGCTTAAAATCTGGAACATCAAACCATCAATTAAATTTAAAACCATGTTTGCATCGGGTTTTAGTTGGCAGTTTTCTAAACTAAAAACCAGATCAAAAAGTTCTCGGAGCAGCCATTTTCTATACTCAATTGCCATACGGTAGGCCTGCGGGTAAATCTGTTTAGTTTCAAAAATAGCTTTAAGCAATAGATGATACAGGCTATTAAAATTAACATGTAAAACAATAATCTCTTTGATTTTATCGCTTGAGGTTCGGTAACGGCTTGAGTAGACAATTGCCAGCACTTCTTCTTTAAGTTTGCTTTTTTGAAAAGATATACACGTTTCAATAAGGCGTTCTTTTGAGTGAAAGTAGTTGTAAAAAGTGGCTTTAGGAATTTTGGATTTTTTAGCAATCAGGTCCACGCCTGCATTGTGAAATCCATAGTTATTGAACAGCTCTATTGCGGTATGGATTACCTGTAATTTTTTGGAAGATTTTTCTAAAGTTGGCATCGTTTTACCGTTATAAATAAATTTTTGTTGTATATAAATGAGATACTTTTTTGGGAGAAAAAAGGCAAAGCAAAGCCGTAAAGACTGTGCTTGGCACATCTCAAGTTTTATTGTTGCTAAGTTTTTAGTCGAAATGATTTAAAGCCTGAAAAGCCTAACGGCGATCGAGCTGCTTTAAAGTGATTTAAGTTGTGTCGTTGTAGACCTTGGCAATGTCTGCCAATAAATAATGAATGTGCATAGCCAACTCCTTTAAACTTGGAGTTCTGCCGAAACATTATAAATTATGGTGGCAGAACGGAAGCAGGTTGACGGACTGGGTAAGACTCCAGCACACTCGAAAGTGTCCCACTCCCGTCCTACCGCTACGAGAGGGGACGAGAAGTCTACGCATAAAAGTATTCCTCAGAAGGAATAGCTCTGATGCGGTCTTACTACACGGTCCGTCAAAACCGACTGGCGATGTAGGCCAGCCCGCAAATGGTAATCTGCAATATTTAAGGTGTCAATGTGAAATTGGCTAGAAAATATTTAATTAATTATTGTTTTTCATTTAATTACATATTTAAGGAAAATCTTAAGTGTAAGTTGTACTAATTTATAGATTTATACTTATTGTGAAACAAAATCGTTCTATAGCCGTAAAGGAAACGGCTATAGATAATATTAAACACTCACATTCCTCTCATTTTCATGACTTGATTTTACAGTTGCGAACTTTGTTCAGAAATATCCATATTCACCATCATATTTTTTAAAATTTTCTTAAAAATTACGTGGTCATTTTCACTAAGACTCGCCTGAAATTGTTGATCAAATTCAGTTACCATTTTCCATACTTGCTCAAATGTCTCTTGGGATTGTGACGTCACTCTTAAATATAAAGCACGTTTATCATCAGGGGCGGGAAAACGCTCGACCCAACCACGTTGAACAAGCTGATTTATTGTTCGTCCTAACGCTGTTCTATCCGTTTGCGAATGGGCAATTAACTCACCCATCGGAACATCGCCTTTAAAACTGTACAAAATACGTAGAGCACGCCACTCATGTAAAGTAATACCCTTCTGATTTAATAACGTACTCAAACGTTTCTCACGATAACGCACAATTTCTGTCATTAAATATAATGAGTCTTGGGGTAAACCAAGCCCTTGACTCATTTTTTGTTTAACGTTCGCGTCAGTAGCCATAACTCTCCCAATGCTCTACAACTTTATCTTTGATATGTTGAGGATATGAATATTTAAAAGAAGCTGTCTCGGCTCTGATTTGTTCCTTGAATTGTTCAGGGAAAAGACAATTAATTACTGCTTTGCCGCCACATCCCTTCTTTTTATCTTCCGCCGATAGATAAGGAACCATCGGAAATTCTCTCACATTAGGGAAAATAAAATGATCATTTTTAGGATGAGATCGAGTAGCAAGTGCCCAAACTACCTCATTAATATTGGTAATATCAATATCATTACTTACAAGTATTAACTTAGGAATTAAGTATCCTGGATGTGAATTAAAAACCACATTAGCAATGAGTTCTACAAAATCGGTAGCGTTTGTCTCCATTAAAGCCAATTTAGCAGTGTCTATTGAAATTACAGCCCAACATGTCGCTGCCTCATATGAGCACCATACGAAATCGACTGGTAAGCCTGCCTTCTGAGTAATTTCCAGCAGTTGTGCCGAGATCATTGTTCCCCAAATTGTATGATTTTCTTCAGGTGGTGTTCCAGCCACGCAAATGGGTAATATCGGATTATTACGGAAAGTAACGGCTTTAACATGAAAGATAGGTTGTTCATTTCCTTGATGGTGCTGGTAGCCATGATATTCCCCCATTGGCCCTTCTAATGCTTTTTCTGTAAGGCTTATTTCTCCTTCTAAAATGATTTCTGCATGAGCAGGCACCCAAAGATTATTGGTCTCTGTTTTAATTAAAGGAATGCTTTTACCTAGCAAAGCACCAATATAGTCCGGCTCACTTACGCCAGCTGGTAAAGGCATTCCAGCGACAGCGACCGCAGCCGGTGGTGCACCTAAAACCATTGCCCACGGCGTTGGCTTACCTTGTTGCCGCCACATTTCACGGACGATTCCAATATGCTGAGTTGAAATTGCAGGACCCGTTAAGCGGTTTCGATCAACTAACATTAAGCGTCCAATGCCCCAACTGTTCCACTTTCCATCTGGTGATTGGACAACATGAAAACCATAGGTCCCAAAATATCTTCCGCCATCCTTTTCATGCAATAAAGGAACTGGAAACTGTTCTAGGTCAACCTCATCACCCAACCAAATATTTTCTTTAACTGGTCCAGTCGTACAATATTCAGGCTCTACAGGATCTGCTTTCACTGCGGCACGAATTTTATTAACAATATCTTTAGGAGTGCTATCCGAAGGTAAGCCAAAGTGTAAAGCAAGACGGGAGTATTCTTTACCGGGTGTTGCAACCATACCGGCTGGCGCACCTAAAATCTTTGCTCCTGCCATTCCTTCATGAATATTACAAAATAATGGAGCTGGTAATTTTTCTTCATACACTCGACGAGTAATAGCAGCAACTTCTAAATGTGCAGAAACTTGATGGTGAATTTCAACAAGATCTTTGCGTAGGGCTAATTCTTCTAAAAATTTTCGAAAATCTAATGCTGCTTCAAGTAAGTTCATGATTCAATTCCTTTCTCAATATTTTGTTTTTTATCTAACCCTTCCCAACGTTTTAATGAAGGATCATCAATATCAAACATATCTAATATTCTGCCCACGCCCTGATTAATGACATCGTCTAAGGTATAAGGCTGATGATAAAAAGCTGGCATTGCAGGAAAAATAATTGCTCCCGCCTTTGCAACAGTCAGCATATTTTCAAGATGAATGATACTAAGCGGAGTTTCACGAACCATAAGTACGAGCTTACGACGCTCTTTTAAAGCGACATCTGCTGTTCTTGTAATTAAGTTCTCAGCATAACCACTACTAATTCCTGCTAAAGTTTTCATACTACAAGGGGCTATCACGACCCCATCATAACGGTAAGATCCACTCGCTATTGGAGCCGACTGATCTGCATCTGAATAAATATAAGTTGCTAACTTTTGCAGATCTTTTAATGAATAATCAGTTTCTTGTTTTATTGTTACTTTTGCCCATTTACTCATCACTAAATGAGTTTCGATATTTAATTCAGCTAACTTTTCTAAAAGCCTAATACCGTAAACGACTCCAGTGGCGCCTGTAATACAAATTACTATACGTTTCATAAACCACCAAAATATATGCATGTGCACACATATTAATATAGCAAAGCTCCATGTCAATTTATTTATGTGCATGCACACACAAATAAATAATAAAATTATATTTTTCAACACAATAAAAAAATTTAGAGACACAGAAATATGAGATCTAACAAGTTGACTGATGTAATAAAGGGTAAAAGATATCGCGTAGATAGCTTTTACCCTACATTTTTTATTAGATTAAACGCTTTATAAGCTTAATTATATTAAGCAACAGAGGCTGGAATCTGTTGGGTAATACAATGAATATTCCCCCCGCCTAATAAAATTTCACGGGCCTCAACGCCTGTAATTAAATAGTCTGGGTACATCTGTTGCAATATTGCTTTTGCTTGATCGTCTGTACGCTCATCTAGTAATGGAAAAATAATCTGTTTATTACTAATGAGATAATTTACATATGAACCCGCTAGACGATTACCTTCGATTCGTTCAATTGCATTTCCTTTTTCAACATCAATCGTTTCATCTTCACTCGCATATAGTGGGCCTGGGGCTGGTAGTTTCCAAACTTTTAACTGACGCCCTAAAGCATCACGACTATTTTCTAATACTTTTAAGGCAGCAAGAGAACGCGGATACTGTGGATCATTAACATCATCTGTCCAATGTAAAGCAACCTCACCAGGGCGTACAAAACAGCACATGTTATCTACATGTCCATCTGTTTCATCGTTATATACCCCAAGCGGCAACCAAATAAATGTTGAAACCCCTAAACATTCTTTTAAAACGTTTTCAATTTCAGCTTGAGTTAGGTGTGAATTTCTATTTTCATTTAACAAGCATTCTGCAGTGGTAAGTAATGTTCCCTCACCATCCACATGAATTGCACCACCTTCTAAAATAAGAGGGGTTGAATAAGTTTTAATATCATGAAACTTTGAAACTTTTTTGGCAATGAGCTGGTCTTGGTCCCACGGGAAATATAAACCGCCCTTTTCCCCTCCCCATGCATTAAATACCCAGTCAATTCCGATTCGTTCACCCTTATTATTTTTTACAATACTTGGGCCTGTATCTCTCATCCAAGCATCATCACTTTCCATTTCTACTAAAGTAATATTTTCAGGCATAACTCGTTGAGCATTAGTCATTTCCGCTTTGGGTACAGCCATAAATACTGGAGTTGTTTGGGAAATCGCTGCGGCAACCTGCGCAAATGCCTGTTGTGCAGGTCGACCATTCGCACGCCAATTATCTGTACGATAAGGCCAAATCATCCAGACCGCCTCTTGAGGTGCCCATTCACCCGGCATAACAAAACCTTCTTGCTTAGGTGATTTTATAGTGTGTTCCATATGACTATCTCTATTTGCAACTACTTCTAAAAGACTCATGTTTAAATGTTTCCCTAATTCATTCATTTTTTACGTTGAGTATTATTTTCCTAATTCTTGAGTCGCTATATTTAGCGAGGCAGGCTGTTTTTTAATTTTCCTGTACAGCAATAACAAACCTCCTGATAGAAGCCATATACCACCAAATACAAGAGCTGATTTTTCTAGGTGTATCCATAAACCTAAAAGGACTACTCCAGAAGCCAGTGGTAAAAGTAAATTAAGAAAAATATTTTTAAAGCCATTACGCTGTTTAAGAATGACGTAAAATTTCATAAATACAGAGAAATTCACCATTGTAAAAGCGATCAAAGCTCCAAAACTGACAAGGCTAACCACCATTGCTAAATCAACAAAAATAGCGAGTAATGAAATTAAGCCTACGAAAAAGATAGAGTAGAGAGGCGTTCCTAATTTGGAGTTTACTGAACCAAATATTTTTTTATGAAAGACACCGTCACGACCCATGATATATAGCAATCTTGACGCACTTGCATGGGACGCTAGACCAGAAGCAAAGGCATTCATAATCTGAACTGTTAACAAAATCGATTGAAATAATGCACCACCTACATAGAGTGCAATTTCTGGCAATGCTTCATTAGGATTTTTAAACTGATCAAGCGATGGAAAAGATAACTGTACAAACCACGAGACGGTGATAAAGATTGCCCCGCCCAACAATGTGGTTAGCATAATTGCTTTGGGTATGGTTTTCGTAGGATCTTGGCTTTCATGCGCTAGTGTAGAAACAGCATCAAAACCTAAATAAGAAAAACATACTAAAGATATGCCCGTGAGTAAGGTTAAGTATTCTGTATTTCCATTTAAAAGGGGGCGCATGGTTAATAAATTGCTATAACCTTGTGAATTACCTATGCCCGTCACCACAAGAATAATAAATATCATCATCATTGCTATCGTGGCAGTAATTAATATTGAACTAAAGTTCGCCAAGATATTGATATGAAAGCTATTTATTAGGGTAATTATACTCACCATAATGATGACCCAAACGGTATATGAAACGTCTGGCATTAAGGCATGTAAATAAAAAGAGGCTAATAAAACATTTACCAGTGGTATGAGTAAATAATCAATTAATGAACACCATCCCACAAAAAAGCCTGCCGTTTTACCGCAAGTTTCTGTGGTATAGGTATAGGCGGAACCTGATTTTGGCGACTGTTTGCTAAATCGAGCATAGCTAAAAGCTGTCAGTAACATAGCAAATAGCGCCAATACATAGGCAAGTGGTACTCGACCTTGTGTGACCTGAGAGATAATTCCAAAAGTATCAAATACGGTAGCTGGCGCCATATAAGCGACCCCAATGACAACAACTTGCCATAAGGTCAGCCCTTTGCGATTTTTTTCGCCTTCCATGCTTATTTCTCCTGCATCTATGCAAGCACTTTTTTCAGTGCGTCAATTCCTTAACTCAATAGAGCCTAGATTGAAAAATGACGTCCCTTTCTTATTTCAATAGTTATGTAAGAGCTATTAGATAGTGATTACATTTTCCTCAAGATAACTTCGTATACCTGACTCACCGAGCTCACGGCCAAGACCGCTTTTTTTAAAGCCGCCCCATAAGGAACCAGGCTGAATCATCTGGAATGAATTAATCCAGATATGTCCCGAACGAAGCCTTTTCGCGATTTGTTTACCTTGTAAAACTGAACCCGTCATAATTGTTGCAGCGAGACCAAACTCAGAATCATTTGCTAAAGCGATTGCTTCCTCTTCATTTTTAAATGTTCGGCAGCATAAAACCGGGCCAAAAATTTCCTCTCTCCAGAGTCGACTTGTGGTAGGAACATCAATAAAAACATGGGGTTTTATAAAGAAGCCCTGTTCTGGTAATGAAATTTTTGTTAAATCAACAAGCGAATTTAATTGTTCTTGTTGGGCAATCTCTAAATATTCATGAACTTTATTAAATTGTTTTTTTGTCGTAATAGGACCAATAGTAAAGTCATCTACCTGCTCTTGACCGATAATGATTGACTCAACTGACTTTTTTAGTTTTTCATAGAAAGGCTCAGCTATAGATTCATGTACTAATAACCGTGACGTTGCTGAGCACATTTGTCCGCAGTTATAAAACATTCCAGAAACTGCCTTCTCTACAGCATCATCCAAATCTGCATCAGCCATAATTAAAATCGGAGATTTTCCGCCTAACTCTAAAGTCACTCGCTTCACAGAGTTAGCTGCTTCTTGCATGACTTGTATGCCAATTTCAGTACTGCCTGTAAATGAGACTTTTTGCACGTCTTTATGAGCCACTAAATGTTGAGCAGCAACAGCATCTCCTAATATCAAATTAAATACTCCTGCTGGAAAATTAATTTGATCAAGCAGCTTCGTAAATTCAACTTCAGGAAGAGGTACAAGTTCAGACGGCTTAAAAACGATACAGCAACCTGCTGCAAGTGCGGGTGCGATTTTCCATGCACTCGTGATTAAAGGAAAATTCCAAGGCGTAATAAGTGCAACCACGCCGACAGGGCTTTGATGGTGTGTTAATTCCACTCCATCTTCACAATCTGTAATTTTGCTAAAAGCAAATTTTTTGACCAGATCGGCATAGTAGCGATAGCATTTAATACTATTATCGACATCAACTTTAGCTTGATTACGTGATTTACCATTATTCGCATGAGAAAGTTCGATTAAAACCTCTCTTGAAGATTCAAGTACATCTGCAATTTTATTTAACCAGCTGGCTCTTTCGTCGGGTTCAGTATTGCTCCACGAAGTGAGCGCCTGATGCGCAGCCATTACTGCGGCATCTACATCTTCTACAGAAGCTGTAATATAAGAGTCCAGTACCTCTTCAGTACGCGGATTAATAATTACAACTTGTGATTTACCAGTAGTGGATTTCCATTTTCCATTAATATAATTATTCATTTAATGATCGCCTTTTCTTAACTACTTTGACTTATTTTCATAGGGCCTTAATTACTTTTATGCAGGTCTGATCAACCCGGCCAAATAAGGCCAGGTTGACGTTAAAAGTAATAGGAATGTGAACTCTAAAATTTAGAGATGGCCTTCAGCCTTAAGCTCCTGAATCGTGTTCAGAATTGCCTGTCTTAAAGTCGTTACAGCAAAATCGACATTTTCTTTAGTTAGAATTAAAGGTGGAGATAAAACATTCATATGTCCAACTGGTCGTACAATAAGACCAAGTTTTTGACAGTGGTTAGCAATACGCTTACCCACGCCTACAGCGCCATCAAAAAGCTCTTTCGTTTCTTTATTACGTAGGTTTTCAATACACATCATGAATTTTTTGCCGCGTACTTCGCCTACTATTTCTAAATCAGAAAGAGTTTTTAATTGTTCTTCAAAATAAACACCCATTTCTTGTACATGCGCACAAATGTTTTCTTTTTCAATGATTTCAATATTTTTTAGTGCAGCTACACAGCTAACAGGATGACCAGAATAAGTAAATCCATGCGTTAATAAACCGCCGTTATGATGTGGTTTACTAATAGCTTCATAAATTTCGTCTGAAATAATTGTTGCCCCTAAAGGTAAATATCCTGAAGACAACCCCTTAGCACAAGTAATAATGTCGGGCACAATGCCAAAGACAGCTTCAGATGCGAACATATGTCCTAATCGACCAAAGGCTGTTACCACTTCATCAGAAACATATAAAACATTGTATTTCTTACAAACTGCTAGCGTTTTAGCATGATATCCTTCTGGTGGAACAATGACACCGCCTGCTCCCATAATTGGTTCTGCAAAGAAAGCCGCAACATTATCTGGACCAAGCTTCAAGATTGTATCTTCTAGTTCTTGAACCTTCTCATTACAAAAGTCTTCCATTGATTGAGAAGCTGGTTTACGGTAAGGATTTGGGCAAGAAATATGATGAACTAACTCATTGTGAATCTCAAAACCAATATGATCGGCTTCAATTCCGGTTAGTGTCATACTGATATAGGTACTACCATGGTATGCATCTTTACGTGATATGAGTTTTTTCTTGCTAGGTTTACCAATTTGATGAAAATAATGATGAATTAAACGTACAGCTGTATCGTTTGCTACAGAACCACCACAGCCAAAAAATACATGATTCAGATTTCCTGGTGCGAGCTCTGCCAATTTAGCTGCCAATCTTGCTGCAGGTGCAGTTGTTTGATGGCCAAAAGGTGAAAAATAAGGTAATTGCATGATCTGTTCTGCAACCGCCTCTGCAATTTCTTTACGCCCATATCCAACATTCACGCACCATAGACCACCAATGCCATCTAAATATTTATTACCTTGGGCATCGTAAACATATACATTTTCACCTTTAGACATGATCAACGACCCTTCGTCTTTAAAAGTCGTAAAATCTGTCCAAGGGTGAATTACATGATCTTTATCTTTTTGCCAAATATCTTGAATTTCAGCGTTTACAGCAATTTTAGAGTTCATACTATTTCCATCCTCATTTATTACAATACTCCGCTCCGGAAGCTTGTATTTTTTTCAGTTAATTAATTTTTTAAACGACTAATGAATGTTGTTTAATATTTTTTTGCGCTTGCATAGCGTCATAATTCAAAATTGCATTGAGTAAAACATCGGCACCTTGTGCGGCGTCTTGTAAATAAATATCTTCAGCTTCGTTATGACTTAATCCGTCAATACAAGGAATAAAAATCATCGTAGTTGGACAATGCTTAGCAAGATTAATAGCGTCGTGCCCTGCACCACTTACGATTTGTTGATTTGAATAACCCAATTTATCAACGGCTGTTTGTACTGTTTCAACACAAGCTTCATCAAAATAAGTAGCTGGACTTAACCAATGCTGAGAAATCGATATTTCTAAAGATTTTTCTGAGGCTATTAATTGCAAAGTTTTTCGAACTTCAGTTTCCATTTCTGCTAATAAAGCATCGTTAGGATGACGTAAATCAATTGTCCAATTTATTTCGGCAGGAATAGTATTTCGTGAAGAATTTTCTACTTGTAATTCACCAAAAGTAATTAAACCTTCAGGAAATTTTTCTAAAATAAGTTGTTCAAGTGTAGCGATCATGGTTGCAACACCGACCATCGTATCTTTACGAACATTCATAGGCGTAGTGCCCGCATGAGCCGCTTTACCTTTAGTTTGAATATCTAACCAAAGAATTGCTTGTCCACCCGTGACAACTCCAATAGCAACTTGGTTTGTCTCTAATACAGGGCCTTGTTCTATATGAACTTCATAGTAGCCTTGAAACGGGCGTGCTAAAGATAACTCTCCGAGCTGACCAGTACGCACTAATTCAGAATAGACAGAAATATCCTGCTTATCTTTATTTTCATACGCTACTTGCTTTGCCAAAGTGCCTGTAAATACAGCAGACCCCATCATCGCTGGAGTAAATCGTGCACCTTCTTCATTCATCCATACGATGAGTTCTAAGGGATGGTAAGTTGTTACCTGCTCTTCAGCTAAACACTGTAAAACTTCCATTCCTGCCAATACACCATAGATCCCATCAAAACGACCACCTTTAGGTTGAGTATCTAAATGGCTTCCCATAACGATAGGTAAGGCTGTTTCATTACGGCCTGAACGACGCAAAATTAAGTTACCAATCTCATCATAATGACAAGAAAGATTAATTTTTTTTGCCCATTCTATTAATAGTGCTCGACCAGCGACGTCCTCATCTGTAAGAGCTAACCGTGTATTACCACCTTTATCAGTTGCGCCAATCTTTGCCATTTCCATTAACATTTGCCACAACCGCTCTGCATTTACTTTCTTCATCTTTTTAACTTCCATTTATAAATATATTTTTTGTGCAGCTTTTATACACTCTAATTTGATAAATTTCTTTATTAAAAACGAGTGCCAATTTTAAAACTTTCAAAGGTGCCAATTTAAAATTAACTAAAATAAAAATACAACCTAAAAATCAAATCAACAAAAAGTAAAATATAAAAATATCAATTATTAAAACCACACAATAGGCAAATTTAAATATGTGCGCCATTAAACATTTTTTGTTTTGCCTGTAAAACTTTAACCTTTTGTAATTATATTTCTTTTATTAAAAACTCAATAAACTCAGCAATTAAAATAATTAGATAAATTTAATTAAACCAAATTTATTGAGTTAATCCAACATATTTATAATTATTAATATTTTTAAAAGTTTTTCGTTAAGCTAAAAACAAGAGTTGGATCAGCTTCTGGTAGTTCTTTATTAACATTCGATGAGGCATAATATAAATCAAAAATAAGCCCCTGAAAGGTTAAATTTCCTCCTAATTTATAATCATAGAAACCATCTTTACGATCTGTCCCCCAAAGTAAATCATAGGCAGTTTTGCTAGAAAATTGGTTATAAGCCAACTGTGCAACAATATTCCAATAATTATTAATAGGATAGATGTAACCAAGTTCATAGCGCAACATTGTCCCAGTTTGCATTGAATACTCTGGTGAATAGTAAATAGAAAAATTTAGTTCATCATTACTTTTCAGAATTTGGTTATTTATGATGCTAAATGAATACTCTTCAAAGTTAACATTCGGTAACGACTTATCCGCTCCGGGATAGTTTACGTCTAGATACTGAATATTTATTTTCGAATAATCATTTAATAAATAATTGTAGCCAATATAATAATCCAGCTCTAGAGAACTACTAATTTCTAAATCTATATTTGAGGCAAAAGCTTGTGCATATAAACCACTCTCATGATCTAACCTCAATATTCCTTGTAGAGCAGGATTTCCTTTAGTTTGTGACACTCCTCTCCAATAATAATCTGTTAAAAAAGTAAGTGACCCACTTATTGAAAATGGATTAGTTGCTGAGTCATCTTTATTTATTTCTGCATGCACAGGCATTGCTGCAGAATAAATTATTAATGCAACCATTAACAACTTATTTAATTTCATATATTAACCTATCATTCCATGATCTTATCTTGTATTTTTTATAAATAGAAATTAACTTGTCTAAAATACAAGACCTATTTATTTATGTGTTTTTATATAATTAGATAAATAAAAAAACCTTTCGGCTTTTTTATTTATCTCTTTGTGTTATTGGTGATTAATTTTCTGGTCGTATACTTTCTTTCCAGAGAACCATGTTTGGATAACTTTCCAATCTTTAATATTTTTGTTTAATGGAGTCCGCATGGTATCTTGCAAAATAATAAAATCTGCCCATTTTCCGACACTTATACTTCCAATTTCATTACCCCAGCCCGCTACATTTGCTGGTGCCTGAGTATAGGCATATAAAGCTTCATCTAAATTTAGGGCATTATCGCTATAGCGTGTTTTGCCCTTGTATTCCCTAAATACAGCATCACTTAATTGAAGCATTGGATTCTCTGGTGCAGTAGGCCAATCACTGCCTAAAACCAACGTAGCACCACTACTCAATAAAGATTGCCAAGCATAACTATAAGGTAATCGTTTTTCCCCTAAACGTGACTCTTGGTAATTACCAGAGATCGCATGATCAGGCTGCATCGAAGCAACCACACCTATTTGTGCAAAACGAGGCATGGCCTCTTTACTCATAACCTCGATATGTTCAATACGATTTAATAGCTTTTTATGACTAGGACTATTCTCAATAGCGTTAAGGGCCATATCTACACTTCTATCACCAATTGCATGAATGGCGACAGGAAAGCCTACATCATTTGCTTTTTTTACTAAGCTATTAAGCTGAGCTTGGTTAGCTACTGGTTCTACATTAAAGTTATGTCGATCTGCATAAGGAGCATTTAAAGCTGCCGTATAATTCAACAAAGTTCCATCAACAAAATATTTAATGTAGCCAAATCGGAATTGTGGTCCCTGATGCCATTGTTGCTCTTTTTGTTGAAAACGTTGGTTTAGCGTATTGCGCTGATTTGAATAAGCTTGGAATTGAGCTTCAGTCGCTAGCCCTTCTCTTGTTTCAGCCATAAGACCGAAATTTACTCTAATTGGCAATGGTTGATTAGAGTTTAAAATAGAAGGATAAACGTCTGACAGTTCGTTCCACATATCATGAACAGAGGTAATTCCTAAACTATTGAAATGAGCTACCACTTTCTTTAATGTGGCTAGCGCAGCTTCACCTGAAGGTAAAGCTTTAATATATTTTGGATTATTTAAAATTAATTGAGTCGCTGCTGTTTCTTTAAAAATTCCTGTTAATTTTCCTGTTTTAGGATCTTTAATAATTTCTCCACCTTGTGGAACTGGCGTATTTTCATCAATACCCAATAATTTTAGAGTTTTACTATTTACCCAGACAGTATGGAAATCAATATCTTGTAGAACAACGGGACGATCTGGAATGATTGCATCAAGTTCCTGTTTTGTCGGCATAGCTGAATCTTTTAAAATACTGGTATCCCATCGACCACCAGTTAACCATGCTCCTTTAGGCAACTCTTTGTCTCGTTTAGCAATTAATTTGAACCATTGCTGACGATCAGTAATTCCATATAAATCTACGCCTTCCCATAGTTCTAAACCACCTAATAAATGAGTATGAGCATCTGTTAAACCAGGCAATATAGTCTTACCTTTTGCATCAACCACTTGGGTCTCTTTGCTGGCCATATTCTTTATGAACGTATTATTTCCTACAGCAAAAAACTTACCATCCTTGATTGCAAATGCTTGTGCTTTAGGTTGGGCTGGATTCGAAGTACGAATATCCGCATTCAAGACAATCATATCTGCTTGTTGAGACTGTGCGAATGTTTCTACTGATACTATTGAGATTGCTAGATATAAAGCCGTTTTCAATACTGTTTTCATAATATCCTTCTTGTTTAGTTGTATTAAGTTTAAGCGGCTTCCCAGCCGTAATAAGATATACAATGGATATATCTTTAGGCTTCAATGTGTACTTTTTAAACTGAATAAACGAGGGCCATTTCTTGATCAATCGAAGGAGCCAATTTTTATACTTTTTATAAATATATTATACAATTTCAATAGATTACTAGACTTAAATCCACTTTAACTCTCATCGCTAAAGCACTTAATGAATGGAGAAATAAGTATATTTTTTAGTAAAAATATCTTCTGATTAATACCCATGTTTCTTTTTACCTTCACAAAATCTTTCTTGTGCTTTAACTATTTTTATGTATGATTGAGTAATCACTCAATTAATATGTTTGTATATGGCTCGTCCCCGTAGTGAAGATAAACGTAATGCAATTTTAAGCGCTGCTATTGAAATATTAGCTGAGCTTGGCGAGCGTGCGTCTACCTCAAAAATTGCTAAAGTTGCTGGCGTGGCAGAAGGCACTTTATTTACCTATTTTAGTAATAAAGAAGAATTGCTTAACCAATTATATCTTTCACTAAAGGCCGAACTGCGTCAGGTCATGATGCTTGGTTATCCTGCTGAATCCGACCTACAAACACAAATGTCGCATATCTGGCAAAGCTATTTGGACTGGAGTCTAGAAGCTCCCCTGAAACGAAAAGTCATGGCACAGCTTTCCACATCAGAACAAATTACCGAGCAAAGCAAACAAATTGGTATGCAAACCTTTTGTGACCTCACTCAAAACATTCAAGAAAGAATTAACGATGGCAAATTAAGAGATTATCCACCGTTATTTATTGCTTCAATTTTAGGTGCACTTGCCGAAGTTACACTCAACTTTATTACCCAAGAGCCTTCTCAAGCCGAGCGTTATCGCAAATCTGGTTTTGAAGCGTTTTGGCATGCAGTTTCAATATAGATAAAAGAATAAGGATGCACGGCGTCCTTATTTTCAACCCAATTAATGAGTGAGTAAATACTCATTTAAATAAATTAAAATAAGCACTTAGCCCAAGTTCTTATTGGTACATATAGGTTTGTTCCTATAAGGAAAAACAAGATGACGATTTCAAACACAACAGACTTGCCCTCTCCTTTAATGCCATCTCAGCAACATAATGGCAAATTTAGAAATACACGTCCGAACCAACACAAGCCTTCTTTTGGCAAAACACTCCAGCTCATGTGGAAGTTTCTGTTTAATAAACCGAAGTACACTGTACCTAACCGAGATATTCCTGTTTTAAGTTTGTCAAAAGCACAACTTTTAAGTGCACCTGATCGCTCTCTATTTCGTTTGGGGCATTCAACGATTTTGTTAAAACTACAAAATGAGTTTTGGTTAACTGACCCTGTTTTTTCGAAGCGTGCTTCACCTTTCCAGTGGATTGGCCCAAAACGTTTTCATCAACCACCGATTAACATTGCTGACTTACCACCTATTAAAGGCGTGATTTTATCGCATAACCACTACGATCACCTCGACTACCACGCAGTGATGCAACTTAACGATAAAGTCGAGCATTTCTTAACACCGCTTGGCGTGGGTGACACACTCATTAAATGGGGAATTCCAGCAGAAAAAGTTCAGCAACTCGACTGGTGGGACACCACACATATAGATGGACTTGAACTGGTTGCTACCCCTGCCCATCATTTTTCAGGTCGTGGTATGAGCGATAGCAATGCAACACTTTGGGCCTCGTGGGTGATTCTTGATAATGACTTACGTGTATTTTTTAGCGGTGACACGGGATATTTTGATGGGTTTAAAGAGATTGGGCATCGCTATGGCCCCTTCGATCTCACCATGTTAGAAACAGGTGCTTATGACCCTGAATGGCCAGATGTTCATATGCAACCCGAGCAAACGCTGCAAGCACATATCGATTTAAAAGGACGTCATTTGTTGCCTATACACAATGGTACTTTTGACTTGGCACTTCATGCTTGGGACGACCCGTTTGAACGTATCGTCGCTTTGGCTCAACAAAACGAGTTAGCGATTAGTACACCTCAAATGGGTGAACTCTTAAACTTAAACGAGCCAAATGTCGAAAATTATTGGTGGCGTTCGTAAGGTTTTCAATATTTTTTAAATTATTTATAGTCCCTAGTTTTACTTTAAAGATATTTAAATTCAGGTATATATCACCTATTTATACTCTCTATAATAATTCCAAATAAAACTAGGACTAACTTTGTCTTAGTTTTATTATTGACTTAAAACACAGACTACATTAGTCTGTGTTTGTAATTGATCAATTATGAAATTAAATGGCTTATATCACTAGTAGCGTCGAGTATGCGATTCACTGTCTTCTTTTTCTTGTGAACAATGAAGATAAACCTTTGAGTAGTAAGGATCTTGCCGAATTACAAGGAGTTTCTCCAAGTTTTATGGCTAAGATTTTTCCTAAACTTGAAAAGGCTGGACTTGTTGTAGCACAAGAAGGTGTTCGCGGCGGATATTTACTGGCTCGCTCTGCGCACGAAATTAGTTTTTTAGATATCGTGAATGCAATTGAGGGTGAAAAACCGCTTTTTGAGTGTCAAGAAGTCCGTGGAAAATGTGCAGTCTTTAACAATGCCCCACCAGATTGGGCAACCAGTGGTGTGTGCGCAGTGCATGCAGTCATGCTACAGGCTGAAAAAGCCATGCGAGACGCTTTAGGTGCTCATACACTTGGCGATATTGCAGACCGTTTTGGCCGTTATGCACCCGACGTATTTTTTAGTGATGTAAATGGTTGGATCAGTGAACGCATTGAAGGAAGAACAGCAAAAATGCGAAAAAGTAAAATATCACGGGATACGCCCGACTAATAAGCTGATAGGGCTCCGCGCCCTAAAGTAAAACTCCCCCTAATCCTTTTTAAACGCCTTCTCAGATTTTTTCGGACAATCAGAGAATGGATTCGCTCACCCTAAATTTTGTGATGAGCTGGAATGTGTTGTCCGAAAACTTATCAAAAGGATAATCAAATGAGTAAACGTATTATTATTGCAGGTTCTGGCTTTGCTGGTTTATGGGCTGCACTTGCTGCACAACGGGCAATTCACTTAGCTTCGCAAGAACAAAACATTGAAGTGGTAATGGTTTCCCCTAGTCCAAATGTGGATATTCGTCCTCGTCTTTATGAAGCTGTACTTGAAAATATGTACCCTGATATTTCAGAACTATTAAGCGTAGTTGATGTTAAATATGTAGCTGGCTGGGTAAATGAAATTGATGCTGCTGCCCAAAATCTTGTGATTACCACAACTCAGGGCGATAAACAGACTTTAAGCTATGACCGTTTTATTCTGGCCACTGGAAGCACCACGTTTATGCCACCAATACCAGGTCTTACCGAGTATGGATTTAGCGTAAGCACATTAGAAGATGCGGAAAAATTAGACCAGCATCTTAAAAACTTAGCCCATAAACCTGCAAATGCAGCTCGTAATACTGTAGTTGTTGCTGGTGGCGGCCTGACTGGGCTTGAAACAGTGACTGAAATGCCAGAACGTCTGCGTAATATTTTAGGTGAAACTGATATTCGTGTGGTTTTAGTCGATTCATCAGCAGAAATTGGTGCAGCATTGGGTGACGAAGCTGCGGCTATCATTCGTGAAGCTCTCGACGAACTCGGTGTGGAAGGTAAAGCTGGGCTACGCGTTACTGCACTTGATGCTTCTGGTGTAACCCTTTCTAACGGCGAAAGAATTGAAGCAGAGACGGTTATTTGGACTGCAGGCATGCGAGCGAACTCGCTTACTTCTCAAATTGCAGGTGAAAAAGATAATTTAGGTCGTATTTTAGGTGATGCTTATTTACATGCACCTGAGGCAAAAAATATTTTTGTGACGGGTGATACGGTAAAAGTTCCAACCGACGATTTAGGTAATTTTAACGTGATGTCATGTCAGCACGCGATGAGCTTAGGCCGTGTAGCTGGTTATAATGCTGCCGCAGAATTGGTTGATTTACCATTACATGCCTATAGCCAACCAAAGTATGTGACTTGTGTTGACTTAGGCCCATGGGGCGCACTTTATACTGAAGGATGGGATCGAAAAGTTCAGTTTGTGCGTGAAGAGGCGAAAAAAATTAAACAAGAAATTAATACGGTCTGGATTTATCCGCCAGTTGCAGATCGCGAAGCAATTTTTGCGATCGCAAACCCTGATTTTGTGATTGTCCCTTAATATTAGTTTTTCTAGGCCAAACTACTTATTTAGATACCCTAAAAGCAAAGCCGTCGCTGGTTTTGCTTTTAAAGTTTATTTTGAGTCATTAAGTTATGACTTTTCTAACTCTTCTATTATCGCTAAAGCCGTTTTTTTAGCAGAAAAAGGGTTTTGTCCTGTAATTAAATTGCCGTCTTGAACCACGTGCGGCGCAAATGGAACAAAGGCCTTATCATAATGTGCACCATATTCTTTAGCCAACTCTTCAGCATTGTATGGGACCTTTTTCGCGACCCCTGCCAAAACCTCTTCACTCCATGCAAAGCCCGTTAACTTTTTGTCTTTTATCAGTCGTTCGCCATTTGAAAGCCGTACATTGAGCAAGCCGCAATACCCATGACAAACACTCGAAACAATGCCACCCTTTTCATAAATATTTTTGGTGATTTCTTGCAGTTCAGGATTATCTAAAAAATCCCACATGACACCGTGACCACCTGTGTAATAGATCACGTCATAATCTTGCCAATTGATATCGGAAGGTTTAAAAGTATTGGCTAATAAAGTCATAAAAGCTTGATCATCTTCCCTCGCTTTTACAGACTTGTCAGAAACCAAAGCTCCTAATGATTTTGGTTCAATCGGAGTTTTTCCGCCATTGGGACTAACAATGTCTTGTATATAGCCTTGCTTTTCAAATTCATCATAGGCATGGGTAAGCTCGCCTAGCCACAGCCCTGTTGGTTCATCGATATCTTTATAGCGTGAAACATTGGTCACGACGTGTAATATACGCTTAGACATTTCATCACCTCATTTTCATATTTATAATTTTATCTTTCATCTATCAAAACATAGAAAGCTGTTACTGAAAGTTTGTGCTTGGTAAAGTTATGAACCTTGCTTTAATTTTCTCCACCACAAAGAAATCAGGTAAAATACTCAACTAAGTCAAGAACTGACTTCCAATCAAATTTGGATTATGGATATAAAATATTATGGAAGATTTAGATTCATTTTTCAGCTCAAGGATCAAGTTCAAAAACTTAAAGATTTTATCTTTATTAGGCCAACATAAATCACTGACTAAAGTAGCTCAACTCATGCATATGACTACTTCAGCCGTATCTAAATCCTTGGCAGAAATTGAAACTAATTATGGTGCACAACTATTCAGAAGAGAAGTTGGCCAACTAGTCCCCTTACCAGAATGTCTTATCTTAATTGATTCGTATTTAAAGATTGAGGCTCAGTTACGTGAAGGGCATGATAGGATTGCGCTATTAAGAGGTGTTAAAGCCAGCAGAATATCTATTGGTGTTCATGCTCCATCTTTAGAAAATGCTCTGGCTAATGCAATTATTCGATTTAAAAAGATTTCTCCTGAAACTGAAATCTGTATTAAGGCGGGCGATAAAAATTCACTTCTATCAAGTTTACGTGCAGGTGAACTAGATTTAGTTATGTGCCGAGCTGAAGTAGATGATTTAAATAATGATTTACGAGCGATTTTACTACATGAACATCAATTGCTCTTTATTGCAAATAACAACTTAAATATTCCCGACTCAAACAAGGATCTAAAAAGCCTTTTACAATATCCGTGGTGTCTCACATCTCCAACTTGTCCAGTACGCCAATGTTTTGATGCAAATTTAGTCGCTAATGGACTGAAACAGCCTAATAATATAATTGAAGTTGACAATCCAATTAATTTAATAGGTATTATTATGCAAAATTATGAATGTATTACTGTCGCTTCAAGTAATATAGCTAGAAAATTACAAAGACAAAATAAAGTTAAAATAATTAATCGTGAGTTAAGTTTTAATATAAAACCGCAAATAATTATATGGAATAGCAAAGTACCTTTAAATACAAACGTTAGAAAATTACGTGATTTTATATGTTATGAGGCTCATTAATTTTTAATTTATTTCCAAAATTAATACTCATAGACAATATGAGTATTAATTTTTGTGCATACTAGTAAATACTAATTTTATACTATATAGCCTGAGCTTCATGTAAAGGAATGGTCAACGCATCCATATCTATAGGGCCATCAGTCAACATAACTGAATTTTTTTCTCCAATTAAAACTGTATCGGAATGTCTAAACCCTCCAACTCCTTCAATATAAAGTCCAGGCTCAATAGTCAAACACATTCCTTTTTCAAGGGGACGGTCATAACCTTCAGCAAAGAAAGGGGCTTCATGTGCAGTTACGCCCATTCCATGTCCAGTTCTGTGAAGTAGATAATCTCCCATTCCCTGTTTACGGAAAAAATTATTAACTTTTTGATCAACTTCACTCATTAAAACTCCGGGCTTAGCCATTTCAAAGGCAATTCTTCGCCCTTCTAACATGATTTCAAAAGGTTTCTTTGCTTTCTCTGGAACTTTGCCAAGGAAAAAAGTTCTTTCAACCTCAGCCCCATAACCATTCATTACCGCATTAATGATAGATACGTGTGGCCCTCCTTCTTCCATAACCATATCAATATTTGTAAAGTTGTGTGGATCATGAGATACGCTCGGTGGTTGAAAAATAGCTGTAACACGGGTAGCAAGTGGATTTAAACTCTTATTATCCTTAGCAAGTTGATTCATGATGAACCCTCTTACTTTGGTCGCCATTTCGGTTAAAGACATACCTGGATAAGCAGATTTTAAAAGCAAATCATGGGCTTTGGTGGCCAGTTCACAAGAATAAATTAAGCGACCTATTTCATATTCAGATTTAATCATACGAATATCATCAATAATATCACTGCGAATACGCTCTCCAGGAGTTTCACTGTATATCTGTAACGGACAAATTGACTCAACTCCCACACGTTCATTTTCAGAAAATAGTTCTTTAAATCGATCACTCCAAGCTTGGCCCTGAGGTGCAGGAAATTCGAAATATGAAATAAGTTCAATTTTTCCTACCACACGCGTCTTTACATGTGGAATTTCTAATTGAGGTACGATGAATTGAGGTATTCCTTTACTTGGTATGACTAAAACAAAAGGACGTTCATGTACAGCATTTGCAAAATTTGTTAGATAAAAAATATTATCTGGACAAAAAGCCACATAGTGATCTAATCCTTCCTCTACCATACGAGCCTGCACCCGTTTTATACGTTGCTCAATTTCATTTTCTGTTGGTGAATAGCAAATTGGTTCCATATTCATCTTGGTTCTCCTGTATAGATTTAAATGAATAGATTGAAATTAATTAGATCGCTTTATTTCTAGAATATAAATTTAAGTCCAATACCATAACTAGAAGGATTATCTCCTGGGCCTTCAATAGGAATATTATTCATTGTGTATTTAGCCTTACTGTTATTATCTATATACTCAGCTCTTACATAAGCATCTAGGTACTTATTAATATGATAATTAGCACCGACTGCATAAATCATGGCTGATAGATCTTGTTTATTAACTTGTCTATGATATAAAGCCGCTTTTAGATTATATTTTGACTGTTCAAAATTTATCATTGTGCCGTAAATATGAGCAGAAACAGCATCGGGACTATTAGGTTTAAGGTAATTCGCAGTACCAGTAATAAAGAGGTTTTTATTTAATCTTTTTAGTGCAAATAGACGATAATCTTTTGTTTTAATTTCATCATAAATGACACCGTTATAATTAACAGAATAATTACTAACTAATTCATTATATGAAGCACTTATACGATTAACACCATCATCATAAACAGCCATGGCTCCATAGTTTTTAGCATCTAGAACTTTTGAAGCATCTCCTACCATCTGGTTTGGCGTATAAAGAAAACTCAATGTAGTATTATTGAAATTTGGAGTGGTATAGGTAATTGCTCGGCTAGATCTAAAATCAAATGTAGGGGCGCCAGTTCCTAAATCATATGCTTGATAACTCAGTGTAGCTGGAGCAAATGATGATGCAAATAACTCCTCATATACCCCAGAAACATTTAACATTTGGCGCCCATATAATACTGTGCCATATTTTTTTGAGCTAATACCAATATATTCGCCGCGCGCAAAAGTTTCATCTCGAACAAAATCCATTTTATGTAGATCAATCCAAGATTCAGCGTTCCCAATGATAGAAAGATCAACATTTAAATTAAGGTTAAGTTTGAGTCCTAGTCGACTTGCATAATCCATCCCACTTTGAAATTCATGTGAACTCACAGCCCCAGAGTGGGAATAATTTAAACCATAGTCAAAAACACCATAGATTTTAAAAGGTGAGTTTGTATCCCCTACTTGAATATCAGCAAATGATTTAATTGGTAAAATACATGCACTTGATATCAATACATATTTCAACATTGTTCGGTACTCCATGACCTTTGTTATTTATTTCCTCCATTTAAATTACATAAAATTTTTGCATTAGAATATTGATAATTTCTCCATTGCAGTTGAGTATTTTTCTATTGATTCTATAATTTTTTTAATCTCAATTTTATAAAAGATATAACCTAAATTTCTGATTTAAAAAATAAAAAACCTACTATTTAAAAGTAGGTTTTTTATTTAATATTTATATAGCTTATCTAATAACGTCTATTTATAGATATTAAAGTGAAAAATATTAATTTACTATTAGCTTACAGGTTGTGATTTCATAACAGGTTTCTCTTTATTTTTATAAATTAGAAGAACCACAATAGAAACTGTTGCAGCACATAATAAATAAACAGCAGGTGCCTGTAAAATTCCCTTACTAAGTGCATAGGTAGTTACAATTGGAGATACAGCACCAAAAAGTGTTACACCAATATTATAGCCCAAGCCAATACCTAAAGCTCTTTGTCGAGTTGGGAACTGCTCTGTAATAAATGGAAAGTATGCTCCTATTGTCGTACCTAGCCCTAACGAGCAGACTATTTGAAATAAGAATAAACGAGGTGCCGTAGGAGAAATCAATAAATATTCATAGAGAGGAATACCTATACAGGTTGTAATTAATGTACCTGTTAATAAGACTTTAATAATTTTTCCAGATTTGTCTGCCCAGTAGCCACCAATAAATGCTCCTAAAATAATAACAAGAGCTGACAACATAGAGCTAGCCGAACCTATAATTGGTTCAATACTCATTGCTTGCTTTGCAAACGATGGCATAAAGATGATGACAAGATAAACAATTGCAGATCCAAAACCTGAAAGAGAGGCAACGAGTATGATACGTTGGATAAATTGCCCACGACTTAACTTAGTTTGAAAATTTTGTTTTTTTGAAGCATGTATTAATTCATGACTTTCCTCCATATGCCGACGAAGATATAGGCCCACTGGAATAATAATCAAGCCGATAAGGAAACCAATTCTCCATCCCCAATCTAAAGTGGCTTGTACCCCCAATACACCATAAATAAGTAATGCAATACCTGAACCTGTAGCAAGAGCAAGATAGGTGGAAGAATTAAATAGTGCACTATAATATCCACGGCGGTTCTTTGGACAACTTTCCATAACTAAAGATACAGCTGCACCAAACTCTCCTGATGCTGCAAGTCCTGCGACTAATCGTCCTAGAACAACTATTGCTGTTCCCCAATATCCTGCTTGTTGAAATGAAGGTGCACAAGCAATAAGTAAAGTACCTGCTCCCATTAACATAACAGTCAAAACCATTGCTGACTTGCGTCCTTTTTTATCAGCATAGTTTCCAATTAAATAAGCCCCAATAGGCCTGACTAAGAAGCCAACTGCAAAAGTAGTAATAGCAGCGAGGGTAGAAAGTATTTCATTTTCTGCGGGGAAAAAGTTATGTGCAATAGCAAGTGCAAAATATCCATATAATGTAAAATCAAGCCATTCAAGAAAATTACCCGCTGATAATCCTAGAAATGAACGTTTACTAATAGACTTGTTCTCATTTAGCATTTTGGCCTCTCCTGACCTAACATCTATTTGTTAAATCAAAACTACACAAAATGCCTTATCTGGAATATTGATATAATTTCCATCGCGATTGAGTTTTTTTCTCAAATCGAATTTTACTGCTGAGAATTACACTTTTTTCTATATTAGAAACTTACAGATCATCCAATAACTTCAAAGAAAGCTTTCTAAGCATAGTCAGCTCCTCATCATTCATATGCATTGAACATCGCAACTGATTCGGTAGATCAATAACTTTTTCTTTTATCTCTAAAGCTTTTTCCGTCAATATAACTTTTTTTACACGCTCATCTTCTTTGATCGACACCCTCTTTAAAAAATCTTTTGATTCAAGTTTTTGGACCAATGGCGTTAAGGTGCCCGAGTCAAATAAAGTCTTTTCACCTAATTCTTTAAGGGAAATGTCATCCTCTTCATATAAAGCTAAAAGAACAATGAATTGGGGGTAAGTTAAATCGAAATTTTTAAGTAATGGTCGATACTGCCGTGTAAGAGCATTAGCAACTGAATAGAGTGAAAAACAGAGTTGACCCTCTAATATATTGTTTTCTTTCATCTTTAAACCAAAATTTAAAATTATCTAAAAATAATTATAAATAATTCTTGACCATAGGTATCTTGCGTGCAAGTATTATATACACAAGATACTTGTTGAACTGAGCTTTCGATAGAACCAGCTTCATATTGGACGCAAAGCATTGGCTCAAAGTTGTATTTAAAATTTCTAACTTAAAGTGAGTTTCACCATGAAAATCGCAACAGCTTTATTAACATCTGCTCTTTTCACTACAGCTGTTTCAGCTGAAGCTATCAATACTCCTGCTCCTACTGCGGGTGTACAAGCATTCTTAAACGTACTCAATTCGGGTAACGGCAAACCAATGGAATTGATGACTCCAACCGAAGCTCGTCAAGTTTTAATAGGTGCACAGAAAGGAGCAAAACTCCCACCAGCACAAGTTTCAGAAAAAACAATTCAAATAAATGGACAAAACATTCAGCTAAAAATCGTTAAACCGGAAAATGCTAAAGGTGTTCTTCCTGTATTCATGTTCTTCCATGGCGGCGGTTGGGTATTAGGCGACTTTGCTACTCATGAACGTTTAATTCGTGATTTAGTTCGTGAGTCTGGTGCAGCGGCTGTATACGTTAACTATACTCCTTCCCCAGAAGCTCACTTTCCTGTAGCAATTAATCAATCATACGAAGCAACCAAATGGGTAGCTAAGCATGGTAAAGAAATTGGTGTTGATGGCAGTCGTTTAGCTTTAGTAGGTAATAGTGTTGGAGGCAATATGGTTGCGGCTGTTGCCCTTCAGATTAAACAATCGGGTGGTCCAAAAATTCGTTACAATGTAATGTTATGGCCTGTTACTAACGCTGGTTTTGACAATGCTTCTTACAATCAATATGAGAAAGGATATTTCTTAACTAAGAACATGATGAAATGGTTCTGGGATAACTACACAACTAATGCTAATGATCGCAATAATATTTTGGCATCACCACTTCGCGCTACAAGTGAACAGCTAAAAGATTTCCCACCAACATTAATTCAAACAGCTGAATTAGATGTATTGCGCGATGAAGGCGAGGCATTTGGTCGCAACTTAGATAAAGCGGGAGTCCCAGTTACTGTAACTCGTTATAACGGTTTGATTCATGACTATGGTCTTTTAAATCCATTAAGTAATGAACCCTCTGTTAAAACTGCTTTATCACAAGCTGGATCTGAACTTCAAAAGCATTTGAAATAATTCTTTATACAGCCTGCTTAACATATATTTTTTAAAGAAAGCATGATTACATGCTTTCTTTATATTTTTTATAACCGAGAAAGGATTCTAACCAGTAATTCAATTTCCATTACTAAAGTATGTGCTTGATAAATTTATGAACCTTGCTTTTACATGACTATAAGTCTAAAGTTAACTTGAATGTCGATAGAGTATGTGGCTATGAATATTAGCGAGTTATCTAAACTAAGCGGTTTAAGTACGCCTACAATTCGTTACTACGAGCAAATCAAACTCTTGCCTAAAGCCAAAAGAAAATCAAATGGCTACCGCGAATATACCGACAACGATTTAAAGCAACTTTCTTTAATTCAGCAAGCCCAGCAAGTTGGATTTTCTTTAGCAGAGATTAAAGCTTTTCTCCCTTCAAAAGTGAGTAGTTGGAACCATGACGCACTCATCCAAACACTTGAATCAAAAATTCAAGAAATTGAACTTTTAGAACAAAAACTAAAAGTGAGTAAGCAAAATTTACGAACCATGGTTGAAGCGATTAATAACAAACCAGATGAAATTACTTGCGAAGAAAATGCAGAACGACTCATGAACCTCTATTACGACAAAGCAAAAACACCGTAATTTTTTAAAGAACTATTGACCTTAAAGTACCCTTTAAACATACGATGGATCACAGGTGATAGATGAGGAACCTGTGATGTTTAAAGTTTGGGATTTTCAGCGTTGGTTAACCATTATTTTTGCTATTTTTTTGACTGCCAATGTGACACATGCTGCAGAGTCAGATAAGACTCAAAGCCCTGCTAAAGCAAATGGAAAAATTTTAGTCGTGATGACCAATCACTCGGCTTACCCTTCCCGTTCGGATAAAACAGGACTTTGGCTAACAGAGCTCACTCATTTTTATGATGTCGCTTTGGCTGCTGGCTATGATATGGATTTTGTAAGTCCTTTAGGTGGTCAGGTTCCTCTAGATGAACGTAGCTTAAAGTCTATTTATTTAGACAAATCAGCACGAGATCATTTAGCTGACCCAGCCTTTATGCAGCGGTTAAAAACAACGTTAGCTCCGAGCGCGATTAATCCTACCCAGTACAAAGCCATTTACTATACTGGTGGTCATGGCACCATGTGGGATTTCCCAACCAATAAAGCTTTGCAGAACATTAGTGAACAGATCTATCGCCAAGGTGGAATTGTTTCAGCAGTATGTCACGGCGTAGGTGGTCTATTACCTTTACAGGATGAAAATGGCAAACCTTTAATTGCAGATAGAACCGTTACGGGTTTCGCAAATATTGAAGAAACGCTGTCGGGTATTAAGTCTCAAGTTCCGTTTTCTCTACAAAATGGGCTCATTGAACGTGGAGCAAAATATAAACAAGCATTTGTTCCATTTACTTCATATGTGGTTTCGGACGACAGAATTATTACGGGACAAAATCCGCAGTCGAGTAAAGAAATAGCCGAGGCAGTTGTTAAGCGTTTAAGTAGCATTCAATAAATCTAAAAAGACGAATTACAGCCCTATTCTGTAATTCGTCTTTTTCATATAAATACTATAAAAAAATCAGCCAATCTTTTGATAGTGAAGGCCTATTGCACCTGAAGCAAACGTTTTATTTTCAATAAGTTTAAGATTAGTCTTTTCTTGAATACCTTGGAATAGTGGCAAGCCACTACCGATCAGCACAGGCGAAACCGTAATTTTGTATTCATCAATTAAACCAAGTTGCATCAGGTAATGCGCAAAGCGAGGACTCCCCAGAATCACCATATCCTTGCCCTGTTCTTGTTTGAGTCTATTAATTTCTTCCTCGACATGATCTTTCACAAGTCTGGAGTTATTCCATTCAACTTTATCTAGGGTTGTAGAAAAAATAATTTTTTCTGTCTTTTCAATCCATTTTGCATGGTTGCGTTCGTGTTCTGAAGAGTCTGGGTTTGAAAGCATAGATGGCCAGTAATTATGCATCATTTGGTAAGTTGCACGCCCCCAAATCACCGTATCGGCAGTGCTCAAAACTTCTTTGGCATGATTTGCTAAATCAGCGTCGTAAGCAATCCAACCTATGTCCATTGCCCCATTTGGACCTTCCACAAAACTATCTAGCGATGCATGTAGAAACAGTATGAGTTTTCTCATTATTCTCATTCCTTTGTTATGAAAAATATTTATCGATTTTTAGTATATTCAATTTGAATTATTTCTTATGGAGTGTTTTGTTTGCTGTTTTTCTTTCATCTATATAAAGCTGTATTTACTTGAAATATTTAAAAATAACCCGAACATGAATGACTCCTTGTTCGGGACTATTTATAAACATGGTGTTTTAATAAAGGCTTTTTAATTAATGACCAGCGGACCAGAACCCGGCAGCTCGGTCACTAGCTTATAACCCATTAGTTTTGCAGGTGTATATGTACCGCCTTTAACGGTATTTTTGAGTAAATAATTCACCACAGTCAGAGAGCCATTTACGGTAAGGCTATATGCATTTTCTGTTTGGATACGGGCGGTTTTTATTTCCCCACGTGAGTTTCTCGCTTCACCCCACACATAGGTTGGTACTTTCGCACGGAGTTCCTCATTTGGCCCAACGACCGTTTTTTCAATACGTGACTTAATAAACTTCTGCACAGCTTTCAGTTTTAATACGGGGCGTACATAGTTCATCATTTTCGCGCCCACGATCATTTTGGGAAATGCGGGTACAAACACTTCAATGTTTGGAATACCTGTTGTATAGAACGCTGTAGATACGTCTCCCCATGGAACGCTCATAGCACTTTTTTTACCGTCCCCAAAATCAATAGTTCGGACGTAGTGCGCCAATGGAACTGTAGTAATTTTTCCGTTTTTACGAATTTTTCCACCCTCTGCCATACCTTCTGTACTGGTTTTGGCAGTACCCGGTGAAAGTCCTGTTCTTGAGTCGAAACCAAGTGCTAAATGAGTCGCATCTGGTAGTGCTTCTTTCAAGGCAGCTGCCACACAGTCTGTCGGAATCACATCGAAACCAACACCCGGACAAAGCACGATATCAGCTTTTTCGGCTTGGCTGTTAAGTGACTGCGCTAATTCAAATACCGCAATTTCACCAGTAATATCGAGATAGTGAGCACCTGCTTTTATACAAGCTTCCATCATGGGTTTCGAGGTCGCTGAAAATGGTCCTGCGCAGTGCATGACCAATTTAAAGCCTTTTAAGTTTTCACTTATAGCCTCGACCTGATCAAGGTCAAAAGCCCGATAATCAAGTTCCAACTCTTGAGCTAATTTTTCAACCTTAGCTTTGTTACGACCAGCCAAAGTTGGTTTTAAACCTTGGCGTATCGCTTCACGAGCGATTAACTCGCCCGTATAGCCATTTGCTCCATAAATTATCCAGTTTGAATCGTTAGGATTTGTCATAACACTACTCTTTTATTAAGAAGCAAATGAATAATCACGCATACCTTTTTTGTATTGGCGGGTACGGCATGACATCGCTGATTGTTGCAAAATTAAAGCCCAAGCTGGTGAAACATTTGGTTTTGTTTTTTTGCCAGCACTTAAATTACGTAACTGGAATTTGACCACAGCCATATTCGCAAGTGAAGCGAGTGTTTTATTCTTCCAAGTAATGGGTTTTAGCTCTGGTGTGACATTGTGGCCTTGTTTCCAAGCATTTGGCAAATTAGGTTCAATTGCTAGTGCTGTGGCAATACCGACCATATCTACACCGCTTTCAACTACTTGCTCTGCTACCTGCTTACGACGTATGCCACCTGTTACCATAACAGGCATTTTGGCAACTTTTCGGATTTCTTGTGCAAACTCTAAAAAGTAAGCTTCACGGGCAAGTGTTCGGCCATCACGTGCTTGACCCTGCATTGCTGGCGCTTCGTAACTACCGCCTGAAAGCTCCACCAAATCGACTGCATGATCATTTAACATTTTAACCACTTGTTGAGCGTCTTCAGCACTAAACCCGCCACGCTGGAAATCGGCTGAATTTAGTTTTACCGCCACAGTAAATTCAGGCGAAACCACTTTACGAACTGCTTCTACAATCTCAATTAAGATACGAGCGCGGTTTTCTAAAGAACTACCCCACTGATCTTGGCGTTTATTGCTGAGTGGAGAAAGAAACTGGCTTAATAAATAACCATGCGCTGCATGAATTTCTACACCAGTAAATCCTGCTTTTTCACCTAACCTCGCAGTGTTTGCAAAACGCTGAATCACCTCCGCAATCATAGATTCAGTCATTTCGATTGGCGTATTAAAACGGTCTGACATTTTTCCTAAATCTAAAGCAACAGCAGAAGGTGCCCATGTCTGTTGCCCTAAATTTGACTGCATTTGACGACCAGGATGGTTGATTTGAAGCCAAACCTGAGCGCCTTTTGAACGGCCAATTTGTGCCCATTTTTTAAAAGTATTTAGATGCTTTTCATCTTCCAGCACGACACCGCCCGGTCCAGTCATTGCGCGGCGATCTACCATTACATTTCCGGTAATGATTAAACCTACACCACCATTTGCCCAAGCTTGATATAGACGCATTAACTCTTCTGATGGTGCGTGGTTTAAATCAGCCATGTTTTCTTCCATTGCCGCTTTAGCAATACGGTTAGGAACATATGAGCCATTTGGAAATACTAATTTTTCGAACACTTTCATTGGAATGACCTCATTCAGTATGGCTTTACTTTAAGATTAAAGCTAACTTTAATGTCAATACCTTTTAGTATTTCTATATTTAATATTTTGACTTTATTAATTTTTTATATAAAAAAAGAGGCACTCTTTAGGCCTCTTTTTTGAAGTTTAAACGCTTTTAATTATTCACGAATAAAAGCCAACAAGTCCGCATTAATTACTTCATGGTTAACAGTTAACATGCCATGAGAAAAACCTGGATAGATTTTGAGTTGGCTATTTTGAAGTAACTCAGCAGATTTCACGCCAGAAGTTTTATAAGGCACGATCTGATCATCGTCACCATGCAACACCAAAACAGGAACCGTGATTTTCTTTAAATCTTCAGTAAAGTCAGTTTGTGAGAATGCCACAATACCGTCGTAATGTGCTTTTGCACTGCCTGTCATGCCTTGGCGCCACCAGTTAGAAATGATGCCTTCAGATGGCTTCGCATCAGGTCGGTTAAAACCATAAAACGGACCTGATGGAAGGTCACGGAAAAATTGCGCACGGTTTGTGAGAACTTGATTTTGCAGGTCATCAAAAACTTCTTTTGGTAAACCTTCAGGATTATTTTCAGTTTTAACCATCAATGGTGGAACCGCACTAACAAGTACAGCTTTCGCAACATTTTCTTCACCATGACGCGCAATGTAGTGAGCTACTTCACCACCACCCGTTGAGTGACCAATATGAATTGCATTTTTAATGTTCAGATGTTTAACCACTTCTGCGACATCATCTGCGTAGTGGTCCATATCATGACCATCCCACACTTGACTTGAACGCCCATGCCCACGTCTGTCATGAGCAACTACACGAAAACCTTCTTTAAGGAAAAAAAGCAATTGTGTGTCCCAATCATCTGAACTTAAAGGCCAACCATGATGAAAAAATAAAACTTGGGCATCGCGTGGTCCCCAGTCCTTATAAAAAATTTCTACACCGTCTTTTGTTGTTACATATCCCATCTTTGTTCTCCTGCTGAAAACTGTTTATAGATTCGTTATAAAAGTTTGAATATTTATACTAAGCTTGAAGTTAACTTTAAGGTCAATCATCTTAAATCATATTTTAAAAATAAAATTTATATGAAGACTCTACTCAACTTTGTATCTTTTTAATCTTGAATTGTTTTTATTTTATTTCTTTTAAATGTCAAAGATTTGACATATCAAAAATTAAAGCCTTGACCTTAAAGTTAGCTTTAATCTTATAGTGCCCACATTGGCTATTAATTAACATGTCTGGATATAGACAAAAGTAGCTACTCGGTCATTAAATATTAAAGGTGAACTCTCATGAATATAAAACAACAGTTTACTGAGGTTGAGTTTGGGCAACAAAAAGTCAAAGTACCCAAAGATGGTTATTATGACCGTTTTAGAATGAACCCTGATCTAAACGAAGTCGCTCAAGACCCTGCTGCGGGCAACATCGATTTTTTCCGCCATATTCCTAAAAAAATTGTAGAGTCACGTGTAGGTCCTGTCTGGGCACCCAACTTTTATTATCGCAGTGCAAATGTACAGCTTTTAATGCTTGCTCCAATTAAGCTCATTAAGGCAAAACTTCCTGCGGCTTTAACTCCATTACAACCATTTCCGGGTTATGGGTTGGTCGCTGTTACGTTCTTTACCTATTCAGTTTGTGATAACGACCCTTATAACGAAGTGTCGTTTGCGATTGTTGTACGTCAACCTAATGCTCGTGGACCACATATTGCAGAGTTGATGAAATCGATGCGTCAACGTCATTTTTATGCGCATGTTTTAGCTTTACCTGTCGATACGGAAATTGCCAGAGTTCGTGGTGTATATGGTTACCAACTTCCAAAATGGCTGACTAAAATTGATGTCAACATTAGTTCAAAAGAAGTTCAAGCGAAAATTTTCGATGTTAATGGAAAATTAGATTTAAGCTTGAAAACCTTAGTACCGAATTTAAAACATGTCGCTTCTGAAACACATATCAACAAAGCCACTATGTTACATCTTGTTGATGGGAAATGGCATCGAACAGAAGTTCAGTCCAATATTCTTTCTTTCGCTCAAAAACTTTTCCCAAAGAATGTTCAACTCGAGAAAAATGAAGGGCCTTTAACTACATTGCTAAATGAGCTAGGTGCCTCAAGAATTCTCCGCTTAGATGTTATTGAAGATGCTCAAGTCGTGCTTAATTTGCCTACTCCGCTATAGATTTATTTTTAGGATATGAAAAGAGGCCAACTAGTGGTCTCTTTTTCATTTTTAGATCGCTGCTTTGGTCATCTCACCATTGACCAGCCTTAAAATCTGCAATGGGTTGCTGTCTTTTAAAGCTTCCGGCAACAAACTTTGCGGGTAGTTCTGGTAACAGACTGGGCGTAAATAACGGTCTATTGCCAAAGTTCCAACTGATGTACCTCTTGCATCTGAGGTTGCTGGGTATGGTCCGCCGTGCACCATGGCATCACATACTTCAACACCTGTTGGGTAGCCATTGATGAGTAATCGACCGGCTTTTTCTTCTAGCACAGGAACCACATCTGCAAACTCGGTTAAGTCTGCTTCATCGGCAATTAAAGTTGCAGTCAGCTGTCCATTCATACTTTGTAGCGCCTGAAGGAGCTGGGCTTTATCTTCAACCTCAATGATGACAGTCGCTGGCCCAAAGATTTCTTCTTGTAAAAGCTGATCACCTGCCAATAACAGCTCCACATCAGCTTTAAACAGTTGTGGCTGTGCCTGATTGCCTTGCTGGGTTTGACCCGCCAAATGTTCAATACCTTGATGCTCGGTTAAATGCTCAAGACCAGCGGTATAGCTTTTTAAGGTTCCGGCATTCAGCATAGTCTGTGCAGGTTTGCCACCTATAATTTCAGTTAGGTTACGAATGAGCTGGCTAAATTCAGCTGATTTAATACCTAAAATTAAACCCGGATTGGTACAGAACTGACCACAGCCTAAAACAACTGAGTCGGCCAAGTCCTGTGCAATTTTTTCACCACGGTTTTTTAAGGCTTCGGGTAACATTAGCATCGGGTTAATACTGCTCATTTCCGCAAAGACCGGAATCGGTTGTGGACGGGCTGCAGCCATGTCACATAAAGCACGGCCACCACGTAGTGAACCAGTAAAACCTACAGCCTGAATTAAAGGATGCTTAACCAGTGGTTCACCTACACCATTACCATAGATCATGTTAAATACGCCTTTAGGCATATTTGATTTTTCTACGGCACGTTCGATTGCCTGAGCTACAAAGTCTGCTGTCGTCATGTGGCCACTATGCGCTTTCACCACTACAGAGCAGCCCGCAGCTAGTGCCGAAGCAGTATCGCCACCCGCAGTTGAAAAAGCGAGTGGAAAGTTACTTGCCCCAAAGACTGCCACAGGGCCAACACCAATTTTAATCTGGCGTAGGTCTGGGCGAGGTAAGGGCTGACGCTCAGGCAAAGCTGTATCAATACGAGCCCCTAAGAAGTCGCCGCGACGCAACACTTTAGCAAACAGACGCATTTGTCCACTGGTACGGCCACGTTCACCTTGCAAACGGGCAAGTGGCAAAGCGGTTTCTTGCGAAATAGTCTCTAGAAAATCGGTGCCCAAGGCATCGAGTTCATCGGCAATATTTTCTAAAAAGGTGGCACGCTGTTCAGGTGAAGTATGACGGTAAGTTTTAAAGGCTTGGCTAGCTGCTTCACAGGCCTGATTAATTTCCTGTTCGGTTGCATGGTGAAACTCATAAGGCAAAGCCTCACCAGTTGTTGCATTCACACTTTTCAATAAAGTTGTACTTTGTGCGCTACGTGAACCGCCAATAAAGTTGTGTCCAATGACCATTTTAAATTCCTTAAAGTGTTATAACTGAACCGATCGGTAACTCTGCTTGTGTATGAGCAAGTTTATTTTTAAGGGGAAGACCGAATTCTTTCATTTCAATTTCAAATTCATCGTTGACTTGTGCCTGAATACCATCGGCAAAAGATAAAGTGGCTGTACCGAAGTAGTGAATATGAACATCCCCTGCTTTTAAGAATTGTTGATACTTAAAGTGGTGATATTCCAGATTTGCCAAGCTATGGCACATATTGTCCTCACCCGACAAAAACTCTTTTTCCCAAATGATTTGTCCATCACGGCGCAAGCGGCTGGTTCCCACTAAATGTTTCGGTAATTCGCCTGTTCGTAAAGCTGGACCAAAACTACAAAAACGTAATTTTGAATGGGCCAGATATAGATAATTACGGCGCTCCATTACATGGTCAGAATATTCATTGCCTAGCGCAAACCCGATTCGGTAAGGCTTTAAGTCTTCTCCAATCACATATAGACCTGCGATTTCAGGTTCTTCGCCACCGTCTTCAGCAAATGGAGGTAAAGGCAATTCCGCTCCCGGTCTCACCACAATTGAACCATCACCTTTATAAAACCATTCTGGCTGCGCACCGATCTGACCTTCTGGTGGACGGCCCTTTTGTAGTCCCCATTGAAATATGCGCATGGTGTCGGTCACTGAGCTGTCATCGCTTAAATTTTGCTGATGCATTTTGTCGCGTGCTGATGCAGAACCTAAATGAGTTAAACCTGTACCGGAAACTAAACAATGCGTTGGATCTGGATGATCTAAAGGCGGCAGTACCTTTAAATCTGCTAATAAAGATGAATAATCATAGGTCTCTGATTCAAACCCTAATGTCTCAACTTGTTGCTCTAATGAAACTTTATTGCGGATTGCCAAAAGTGCTAAATCACGAACCGATTGAATATTTTTAACCGGATATGCCATGTTACCTTCTACTTTGGCAACGGCACGTTGATTTGCACGGTTTTCAAATTGAATAATTTGCATGTTTTATTCCTTACAAAGGCTTTTGAATATTCACTGTTTGAGTTTTTTGACGTTCGAGCTTGGCATAGACGATGTATGTCAAAATCAGACCAAAAAGCATGACGATAGATAAGAAATACAAGCCTGCAGCCATATTTCCTGTGTATTCTTTTAAAAGTCCGATGCCAAATGGCCCAACATAGCCACCTAAATTTCCAAAAGAATTGATTAAGGCAATGCCAGCCGCTGCACTTGCGCCTGTTAAGAAACGGCCCGGTAATGTCCAAAACACAGCAGTTGATGAAAATAGGCAGAACGCAACCACAGCCAAAGCAGCCAACTGCATGACTGGAGAATTTAGCCAAGCACTTAAAAACATTGCGCAAGCGCCTAGTGCGTAGAGAAAACTTAAATGTCCATAGCGATCATTTAGACGATCGGTACTACGTGGAATAATTAATAATCCAATAATTCCAAAAACGTAGGGAATGCTAGATAAGAAGCCAATTTGAAGATCAGTACCGCCTCCAAATTGCTTGATAATAGAAGGCAACCAGAGATTTAAACCGTAAATACTTAAAGTCACTGGTAAGTAATACAATGCTAATAAAAGTACGCGTTTGTCTTTTAAAGCATGCAGAGGATTAGCATGCCGAGTTTGATCGTATTCGGCTTCATCTTTAACAAGTTCATTTTTAAGCCATTGCTTTTGTTCAATGCTTAACCATTTCACTTTATCAATATTATCTGGTAACCACAGGAATGTTGGTAAAGCCAATAAAACCGCAGGTAATCCGACTGCAATGAATAACCATTGCCAACCATGTAAGTTTGCAATGCCATCCATTCCAAGTAATAGACCAGCTAAAGGCCCAGCAATCATCATGGCAATGGGTTGTGAAAGTACAAACATTCCCATAATTTTTCCGCGATGACGCACGGGATACCACTGAGTGATGAGGTATAAAACACCCGGGAAAAACCCTGCCTCCGCTACACCAAGTAAAAACCGTAAGAGATAAAAGCTTTTCGGCCCTTCAATGAGCGCCATAGCCATGGTGATTAAACCCCATGTCAATAAAATGCGGGTAAACCATTTACGGGCACCAAATTTGTCTAAAAGCAAATTACTTGGAACTTCAAAAAGAAAATATCCAATAAAAAATAAGCCTGCTCCTAGACCATAGGCTGCATCACTAATTCCGACGTCGGCACCCATATGCAAATGAGCGAACCCAACAGCGGCACGATCAATGTAGGCCACCAGATATAGTATGACTAATGCAGGTATCAGCTTAAACGTGACCGTCCGTATTACATCCTTTTCGAAATCCATGTTCGACTCCATTTCCTATTATTTACTTATAGAGCATCTTGCTCGTAAATTATCCTTTCAATTTAAAATATAGTAATACTATTTAAATTTCAAACCTTTTAAAAATAAAATTTATGGTGTATTTTTAATTTAATTAATTCTAATAGTAATACTATATAGGGAAATTTGTATGAATAACAAACAAGTTCTTCGTTCGGCTGCCTGGTTTGGTACAACGGATAAAAATGGCTTTATGTATCGTAGTTGGATGAAGAACCAAGGAATTCCAGATCATGAGTTTCAAGGCAAACCGATTATTGGGATTTGTAATACGTGGTCTGAACTCACACCATGCAATGCCCATTTTCGAAAAATTGCAGAACATGTAAAAAAAGGGATTTTAGAAGCTGGCGGCTACCCTGTTGAGTTTCCTGTGTTTTCAAATGGTGAGTCGAATTTACGTCCTACTGCCATGTTTACACGTAACTTAGCCAGTATGGATGTTGAGGAAGCTATTCGTGGTAACCCTATTGACGGTGTGGTGTTACTAACAGGTTGTGACAAAACTACACCTGCATTATTAATGGGTGCAGCAAGCTGTGATATTCCTGCCATTGTAGTAACTGGTGGGCCCATGCTGAATGGTAAACACAAAGGTAAAGATATTGGTGCTGGTACCATCGTTTGGCAAATGCATGAAGAGTTAAAAGCAGGCAAAATCGATTTAAATGAATTTCTTTCTGCCGAATCTGGTATGTCACGCTCAGCGGGTACATGTAATACCATGGGCACTGCTTCTACCATGGCGTGTATGGCAGAAGCTTTAGGCACTTCTTTACCACACAATGCAGCCATTCCAGCGGTAGATTCTCGTCGTTATGTGTTAGCTCATCTTTCTGGCATGCGTATTGTTGATATGGTTCATGAAGATTTACGTCTTTCTAAAATCTTAACCAAAGAAGCTTTCGAAAATGCCATTAAAGTCAATGCAGCTATTGGTGGCTCAACCAATGCCGTGATTCATTTAAAGGCAATTGCTGGACGTATTGGGGTTGATTTACAACTCGATGACTGGAACCGTGTCGGCCGAGGCATGCCAACCATTGTTGACTTGCAGCCTTCTGGTCGTTTTCTCATGGAAGAGTTCTATTATAGCGGTGGTTTGCCGGCTGTAATCCGTCGTATGGGCGAAGCCAATCTCTTACCACATCCACAAGCTTTAACCGTAAATGGTCAAGGCATTTGGGAAAATTGCCAACAGTCACCTATTTATAATGATGAAGTGATTCGGAAAATAGACAATCCAATTCGCCAAGATGGCGGCATGTGTATTTTACGCGGTAATTTAGCGCCTAAAGGTGCGGTGCTTAAACCTTCTGCTGCAACACCTGAACTGATGAAACACCGTGGTCGTGCAGTCGTATTTGAAAACTTTGATGATTATAAAACCCGCATTAATGATCCAGACCTTGATGTTGATGAAACTTGTATTCTAGTCATGAAAAATGCAGGCCCTAAAGGCTACCCGGGCATGGCAGAAGTGGGCAATATGGGGTTACCCCCAAAGATTTTAGCCAAAGGCATTACCGACATGGTTCGTATTTCCGATGCACGGATGAGCGGTACAGCGTATGGCACCGTGGTTTTACATGTTGCCCCTGAAGCTATGGCTGGCGGGCCTTTAGCCGTAGTTCAAAATGGTGACTTTATCGAACTCGATGCCTATGAAGGAAAACTTCATCTGGAAGTGAGTGATGAAGAACTTAAGCAACGTCTTGAGAATTTAGCGCCTCCAGCACCGCCAAGTTTTATTGGCGGCTACCGCAAACTCTATGTAGAACATGTTTTACAAGCAGACGAAGGTTGTGATTTTGATTTCTTGGTCGGTTGCCGAGGCTCAGAAGTTCCACGTCATTCCCATTAATATTTATTCTTGAAAAAGATGATCTTGTTAAAACACAAGGTCATCTATACCATAGGATATTCAACATGTCGTAATAGTGAAATATGAGTAAAGCTGACTATAAAAATCCTATTCCAAGCAAAAGCCAACATGCATTAATTGTTCAACAATTGGGATTAAAAATTGTTTCTGGTGAAATCTCAGAAAATGAAAAGCTCCCGAGTGAAGTTGATTTATGTGAGGAATATAAAGTCAGCCGCCCTGTCTTTCGCGAAGCAATCCGTGTTTTAAACGCTAAAGGCTTAACTTACTCAAGACCAAAAATCGGAACTGTAGTAAGGCCTAAAGAAGAATGGCATTTGCTCGATCCGGATGTATTGTTTTGGTTGATTCAAACCACGCCTGAACACGAATTTTTTAAAACCCTTTCTACCGTACGACGCGTTTTGGAACCTGAGCTTGCTTATATTGCGGCAAGTACGGCAAACGAAGAAGATATTGAACGCATTAAACATGCCTATGATGGGATGGAAAAAGCGACAACAGTTGAAGAATTTATAGAGCCAGATATTCAATTTCACTTAGCAATTGCTAAAGCAACGCATAATGACTTGCTGGCTTATATGTCGAAAATGCTGGTTTTACCTTTACAACAATCAATTCAGGTCACCAGTCTACGTCCAAATTTACAAGGCCATTCGTTACCGAGACATAAAGCGATTTTAACCGCAATTGAAAATAAAGATCCGCTTTCTGCTCGCCATGCTTCACTTGTTCAGCTGGATGACACCAAAATGGCTTACGATTTAATTAAAAAATAATTTTTATATATTTATTATTTAAAGCCTGATAATTCAAAATAAAGTTATCAGGCTTTTTTATTTATAAATTAGAACACTTTTTTAACTGAGACAGTAAATGTCGAATCAATCGGGTTTGAAATGGGTGCATCGGGTTCACCATTACTATACTTCTTATAGAACCCATCTTTATCCCAAGCTTTGGTATAGGCTAAGCCAGTAGTCCAGCCATCACCTAAATCTTTAATCAGCTCGACTTTCATATCTTGGAAATTAGCTTCCGAGAAATTTTTAATTTTTTCATAGCCATAGTGAGCACCAAAAGTCCAAGACTCATTAATAGGCTGAGTAAAAGTTAGATCTAAATAAGTTGTTCCTCGTGAACGTTTACCTGCTGGGCCACCCATCGTATCGGAGTTATAGCCTGCATAATCTGGGGTATAGGTAATATAATATTTAAGAGTCAAAGGTCCATAACCAATTTGAGGCACAATTTCGCCATAGTTATAACTGGTACTCCCCGTTTCAGGCGTGCTTTCAGCTCCCGGATAGTAGTAATAAAAAACCGTCATTCCGGCCGAAAACTTATCGAAAGTTTTGATATAACCTGTATAAAAATCCCACTCAACTGAAGCATCTCTAAGATAGTTAGAACTTACATTCGATGCCCAAGTTCCCACAAATAATCCATTTGGATTGGTATAATCTAGACCTATTTGTAATGCCGGCTTGCCCCAAGTTTGTTGAAAACCACGTGATATATATTGACTTGCGAAGGTTACATTAGCACTGTATGGAGAAATTTTTTCTTGTTCATTTAATTGTTCAGCATGTACAACACCGGTAGATATAATGAGAGAAGCAACACCCAAAATTTTTCTCATTCAATAATTCCTTTTAGATATTACCTATAATCTTAAAGTTTAAAAATAACATGATAATTCAATTTAAAACGTATTAAAAAGTTATAAATTTAAATTTCTGGACACTTCTTCTTGGCTATAGATTTCTTCAATACAGTCTAAGATTTTAGGAATATAAGAACTTTGGTCCATGTTACGCATAGATAGAGAAATAGGACTATAAGCTTCTAAGTCCAAGATATTTAAATAAGTTAGATTCTTCATTCCAATATCGCAGGCACTTTCGGGAATAATACAAATACCCTCTCCAGATGCCACTAAGCCAAGTGCCATATGAATTTCGCGGACTTCAGTAAATTTGGCAGGAACAAGACCTAATTTGGTAAACAAAGCTTGAATAGTGGTCGAAAAATTCGGCTTAGGTGTAGTTGGATAAGAAAAAATTGTCTCATTGATAATTTGAGATAAATAAATTCCTGATTCTTGGAACTCACTTAATGGATGTTTTTTATGAATCGCCAGTTTTAATTTTTCTTTTCGAAGTAAAAGTCTCTTAATGGCAGGATCACTAATCGGCAATCGACCAAAACCTAAATCAATTTTACCTAACTTTAGAGCCTCGACCTGATCTCGTGTACCACATTCAATAAGCTCGACATGAATGTCAGGATTTTTTTGTCTAAATAGATAAATGACCTGCGGTAATCGCCCATAAAGAAGCGAACTCACATAGCCAACTTTAACGACATTCTCGACCAGCTTCATTTTTTTAGCCATCGAAGCAGCTTGAGCCGTATGCGTTAAAATCTGAACAGCATGTTGGTAAAAAAACAACCCTGCCTCTGTCACTTTTAATGGGCGTGAGCCTTTCACAAACAAATCAATACCTAATTCTTCTTCTAGTTTTTTAATTTGTCGTGTGAGTGGTGGCTGGGCAATAAAAAGCTTCTCAGCCGCTTTTGTGAGACTTTGTTCTTCCACAACGGTAACAAAATAACGTAGATGTCTTAATTCCATTAATATACCTTTTTAGTATCTTAAAATACCGTTCTATATCTATTTTAGGCTATTACATTCTTCTATGGTATGTAAACAAGTTCGTAATAGTTGAAACTTCATGTATAGAACCATAGAAACCATACTTGTGGATATTCCAACTATCCGTCCTCACCAACTGTCTGTGACTACCATGCGTACTCAGACTTTGGTGCTCGTTAAAATTACGACCACGGATGGTATTGTCGGTTGGGGTGAAGCGACCACCATTGGTGGACTGAACTATGGTGAAGAAAGTCCTGAAAGTGTCAAAGCCAATATTGATACTTACTTTGCACCATTACTCGCATCAGTTAAAGATTTAAATGTGGCTCAAACACTAAAACTGATTCGTAAAAATATTAATGGTAACCGTTTCGCGAAATGTGCCATTCAGACCGCCCTACTTGATATTCAAGCAAAACGACTAGGCGTACCGTTAAGTGAAGTTTTAGGTGGCCGTCTGCGTGATAGTTTACCTGTACTTTGGACGCTCGCATCTGGCGACACAGAAAAAGATATTGCTGAAGCTCGCAAAATGATTGAGTTAAAACGTCATAACACGTTCAAACTCAAAATCGGCTCACGCCCTTTGCAACATGATGTTGATCATGTGATTGCAATTAAAAAAGCATTAGGTGCAGATATTAGTGTACGTGTCGATGTAAATCGTGCATGGTCAGAGTTGGAATGTATTCAAGGTATTCAACAGCTACAAGATGGCGGAATTGATTTAATTGAACAGCCTTGCGCTATTCAAAATACTGAAGCACTTGCTCGTTTAACGCGTCGTTTTGATGTCGCAATTATGGCAGATGAAGCTTTAACTGGCCCTGACAGCGCATATCGTATTGCAAAAAGTCATGGTGCAGATGTATTTGCGGTGAAGATTGAACAATCAGGTGGTCTGATCGAAGCATGTGAAGTTGCTAAGATTGCAGGTTTAGCAGGAATCGATCTTTATGGCGGTACCATGCTTGAAGGCCCTGTAGGTAGCATGGCTTCTGCTCATGCGTTTGCAACCTTTGAAACACTAGCGTTTGGTACTGAATTATTTGGTCCATTATTACTTACCGAAGAAATTTTGAAAGAACCACTACGCTACGAAAACTTTGAATTGCACTTGCCAACAGCTCCAGGCTTAGGCATTGAAATTGATGAAGATAAAGTTGAAAAGTTACGTCGTTAAGGCAACAGGATAAGGAGTTTCCCATGTTATTTCATGTACGTATGGATGTGCATATTCCACTTGATATGCCAGCCGACAAAGCGAATGAAATTAAGGCTGTTGAAAAAGCCTATTCGCAAGACTTACAGCGACAAGGTAAATGGCGCCACATCTGGCGTATTACAGGCCAATACTCAAACATTAGTATTTTTGATGTTGAGAGCAATGAAGAGTTGCACAACATTTTACAGGGATTACCACTTTATCCTTACATGAACATCGAAGTGATGGCGCTTAATCGCCACCCTTCTTCTGTTCGTGATGATGATTCGTAATCTAAGAAAATAGTTTGAATGTGCTGTCTGAAGCACACTCAAAAACTAAATACACTGATTCAAAAGGTAACAAGGAACGTGGCAGGCACTATTCGCTAGCAAAATAAAATGCCCGCAGCTCTGCCACCCAAAACCGTATTGCATACTTAAGGAGTTTTAGTATGAACCGTCAACAAATTGATGCGCTTGTAAAACAAATGAATGTCGACACTGCAAAAGGCGAAGTTGATGCACGTGTCCAACAAATTGTAGTGCGCCTTCTCGGGGATTTATTTCAAGCCATCGAAGACTTAGACATCCAACCATCAGAAGTATGGAAAGGCCTGGAATATTTTACCGATGCTGGTCAAGCAAACGAACTTGGACTTTTGGCAGCTGGCTTAGGTTTAGAGCACTATCTTGATTTACGTGCAGATGAAGCGGATGCAAAAGCTGGTGTTACTGGTGGCACACCTCGTACCATCGAAGGCCCACTTTACGTAGCAGGTGCGCCTGAATCGGTTGGTTTTGCACGTATGGATGATGGTACTGAAACAGGCAAAATCGATACCTTAATTATTGAAGGTACGGTAACCGATACTGATGGTAATATCATTGAAAATGCTAAAGTTGAAGTATGGCATGCCAACAGTTTAGGCAACTACTCATTCTTTGATAAGTCTCAATCTGACTTCAACTTACGCCGTAGTATTTTGACTGATGCCGATGGTAAGTATGTGGCATTAACCACTATGCCAGTAGGCTATGGTTGCCCGCCAGAAGGTACAACTCAAGCCCTTCTTAACAAATTAGGCCGCCATGGTAACCGTCCATCTCATGTTCACTACTTCGTTTCTGCACCGGGTTACCGCAAGCTTACAACTCAATTCAACATTGAGGGTGATGAGTACTTATGGGACGACTTTGCTTTCGCAACCCGTGATGGCTTAGTGGCAACAGCAGTCGATGTAACTGACCCAGCTGAAATCCAACGCCGTGGTTTAGATCACGCCTTCAAACACATCACATTTAACATCGAACTTGTTAAAGATGTCGCTGCTGCTCCTTCAACTGAAGTCGAACGTCGTCGCGCTAGCGCTTAATTGAAAGTATATGTGAGTTAAAAGTTCGCTTTTGACTCACAAAACTTAGTCCATTTATTACTACCATTAGGAATTTTAAATAAATTTTTAGCGGTAGTAATAACATCACGTTACCTCATGCTCTAAGGTTTCTCACATGATTGACAAAAGTAAGTCCTCACTAAGCGAGGCACTATCGCAGATTAAAGATGGTGCAACCATTCTGATTGGTGGTTTTGGTACCGCAGGACAACCCGCTGAACTCAT
>Ga0209795_10000066_pt1 | contig 102774 bp, 80 predicted proteins | sample AgamicOrMarz_FD_187166 | JGI IMG/M metagenome (GOLD analysis project Ga0209795, IMG submission 187166) | Agave microbial communities from Guanajuato, Mexico - Or.Ma.rz (SPAdes) (version 2) | ecosystem: Host-associated > Plants > Phyllosphere > Phylloplane/Leaf | place: Guanajuato, Mexico... | reverse complement strand
AGCTGAGCAAGGTGATCGCCAGGAATAACAGGCTGGCACCGGTCGAAGCTGGACGAGACATGGGCACACTCCGCACGAGTTCGGCAAAAGCTATTTTTTAGCTTTTGCCGAGTGTGCAACCGCCATGCTCTTAAAGCAAATTCTTTGTGTTAAGGTCCGACTCATGGCTATTAAAGAAGGTTTACGCCCCGGCGGCAGAAGCGCCCGGGTCCAGGAGTCGATCCATTCGGCGGTGCGCGACCTGCTGCAAGAACAGGACCGCGCCAGCCTGACCGTGCCGCAAATCGCCGCGCGCGCCGGGGTGACGCCCTCCACTATCTACCGGCGCTGGGGCGACCTGCCGGCGCTGCTGGCCGACGTCGCCATCGCCCATATGCGCCCGGACACCGAACCGGCCAACACCGGTAGCCTGCGCGGCGACCTGCGGGCGTGGGCCGAGCAATACCTGGATGAAATGAGTTCCGAGCCCGGGCGCAACATGATGCGCGACATCCAGGCCAGCCCCAGGCCCGGGTATTGCGTGGGAATCATCAGCGCTCAGTTGCAGATCATCCTGGATCGCTATCCCGATGAGCCGAACCCTGGCATCGAGCGACTGATCAACCTGATGGTGGCGCCGACGGTGTTCCGCATCCTCTTTGCCAGCGAGCCGCTGGAGGTCGAGGAGTTGTATCGGTTGGTGGATATCGCGCTGGGTCAGTAAGGCCGCTATCGCGAGCAGGCTCGCTCCCACAATGGATCTGCGTGGACGCCGAACCCTGCACACTCCATAGCCCCTGTGGGAGCGAGCTTGCTCGCGAAAGTGTCGGCACATCCAACACCTGTGCAAGCTGCCCCACCGCCATCGCGAGCAGGCTCGCTCCCACAATGGACCTGGGTGGACGCCGAATCCGTGTACACCCCATAGCCCTGTGGGAGCGAGCCTGCTCGCGATGAGGCCCGCCCGACCACCTCATACCCAAAGATTATCCCAACCTGCGACGCCCCACCACGCCCCGACCTTGGTCGACACTGACGAACCCGAGCCGGCGTGCGAGACTGTCTTGCCGGGCTCAAGCCCTGGTGTCTTTTGTCGGGAGTCTTCATGTCGTTGTCCAGCGGGCTGATCGCCGTTGTCGCCCTGGCCTATATGGCCATCATGTTCGCCATCGCCTTCTACGGCGACCGGCGCAGCACGCCGCTGCCGCCACGGGTGCGGGCGTGGGTCTACAGCCTGTCGCTGGCGGTGTATTGCACCAGTTGGACGTTCTTCGGTGCGGTCGGCCAGGCCGCCGAACAGCTCTGGTCATTCCTGCCGATCTACCTCGGGCCGATCCTGCTGCTGGTGCTGGCGCCGTGGGTCCTGCAGAAAATGGTGATGATCAGTAAACAGGAGAACATCACCTCCATCGCCGACTTCATCGCCGCCCGCTACGGCAAATCGCAATCTCTGGCGATCGTGGTCGCGTTGATCTGCCTGGTGGGTGTGCTGCCCTACATTGCCTTGCAGCTCAAGGGCATCGTGCTCGGGGTGAACCTGCTGATCGGTGCCGGCGCCGATGCCATGGGCACCCGGGCACAAGACACCGCGCTGATCGTTTCGCTGATCCTGGCGCTGTTCACCATCCTCTTCGGCACGCGCAACCTCGACGCCACCGAGCACCACCGCGGCATGGTGTTGGCGATTGCCTTCGAATCGCTGGTCAAGCTGTTCGCTTTTCTCGCGGTCGGCGCGTTCGTGACCTATGGCCTGTACGACGGCTTCGACGACCTGTTCGACCAGGCAATGCTGGCGCCCCGGTTGGAGCAATACTGGAAAGAAACCATCAACTGGCCGTCCATGGTGGTCCAGACCGGGGTGGCGATGATGGCAATCATCTGCTTGCCACGGCAGTTCCACGTGACCGTGGTGGAGAACATCGAGCCCCAGGACCTGCGCCTGGCCAAATGGGTGTTCCCCGCCTACCTGGCCCTGGCCGCACTGTTCGTGGTGCCCATCGCCCTCGCCGGGCAAATGCTTCTGCCCAGTTCGGTGCTGCCGGACTCGTTCGTCATCAGCCTGCCGCTGGCCCAGGCCCATCCGGCCTTGGCGCTGCTCGCTTTCATTGGTGGCGCATCGGCAGCCACCGGCATGGTGATCGTGGCGAGCGTGGCGCTGTCGACCATGGTTTCCAACGACATGCTGCTGCCGTGGCTGTTGCGTCGTAACAATGCCGAGCGGCCGTTCGAAGTGTTCCGCCAGTGGATGCTCTCGGTGCGCCGGGTGAGCATCGTGGTGATTCTGTTGCTGGCCTATGTCAGCTACCGGCTGCTGGGTTCGACGGCAAGCCTGGCGACCATCGGCCAGATCGCCTTCGCCGCCGTGACCCAACTGGCGCCGGCCATGCTGGGGGCGCTGTACTGGAAGCAGGCGAATCGCCGTGGCGTGTTCGCCGGCCTCGGCACCGGTATTTTCCTGTGGTTCTACACCCTGGTGCTGCCGATTGCCGCCCATAGCCTGGGATGGTCGCTGGACAGCTTCCCAGGGCTGGCCTGGTTGCATGGCAACCCCTTGAACCTGCCAATCACCCCGCTCACCCAAGGCGTCGTGCTGTCCCTGGCCGGCAACTTCATACTGTTTGCCTGGGTCTCCGTGCTGTCGCGCACCCGCGTGTCGGAGCACTGGCAGGCCGGGCGCTTTATCGGCCAGGAAATCAGCGCACGGCCCAACGCTCGCTCGATGTTGGCAGTGCACATCGAAGACCTGTTACAACTGGCCGCACGGTTCGTCGGCGAAGAGCGGGCGCGGCAGAGTTTCATCCGCTTCGCCTACCGTCAGGGCAAAGGCTTCAACCCGAACCAGAACGCCGACAGCGAATGGATCGCCCATACCGAACGCCTGCTGGCCGGCGTGCTCGGCGCCTCTTCGACCCGGGCAGTGGTGAAGGCCGCGATTGAAGGCCGGGAGATGCAACTCGAAGACGTGGTGCGGATCGCCGACGAAACCTCGGAAGTGCTGCAGTTCAACCGGGCGCTGTTGCAAGGAGCCATCGAAAACATCACCCAAGGCATCAGCGTGGTCGATCAGTCCCTCAGACTGGTGGCCTGGAACCGGCGATATCTGGAACTGTTCAAGTACCCGGACGGCTTGATCAGCGTCGGCCGGCCCATCGCCGACATCATTCGCTACAACGCCGAGCGCGGCCTCTGCGGCCCAGGCGAGGCGGAAGTCCACGTTGCCCGGCGCCTGCACTGGATGCGCCAGGGTCGGGCACACACCTCGGAGCGGCTGTTCCCCAACGGCCGGGTGATCGAGTTGATCGGTAACCCGATGCCCGGCGGCGGTTTCGTCATGAGTTTCACCGACATCACCGCCTTCCGCGAGGCCGAAAAGGCACTGACCGACGCCAACGAAGGGTTGGAGCAACGGGTTGCCGAACGTACCCGGGAACTGTCGCAATTGAACCTGGCCCTGACCGAAGCCAAAGGCACCGCCGAGGCGGCCTATCAATCCAAGACCCGCTTCCTGGCGGCGGTCAGCCACGACCTGATGCAACCGCTCAACGCCGCGCGCCTGTTCTCGGCCGCCCTGTCCCACCAACACGACGCGTTGCCCAGCGAAGCCCGGCAGTTGGTGCAGCACCTGGACAGCTCACTGCGCTCGGCCGAGGACCTGATCACCGACCTGCTGGACATCTCTCGCCTGGAAAACGGCAAGATCAACCCCGACCGCAAGCCGTTCGCGTTGAACGATCTGTTCGACACCCTCGGCGCCGAATTCACCGCGCTGGCCCAGGAACAAGGCCTGAAATTCCGGGTTCGTGGTTCGCGGCTGCGGGTCGACAGTGACATCAAGCTGCTGCGGCGTATCTTGCAGAACTTCCTCACCAACGCCTTCCGCTACGCCAAGGGACCGGTGCTGCTGGGCGTGCGTCGGCGCGACGGCGAGTTGTGCCTGGAAGTCTGGGATCGTGGCCCAGGGATCGCCGAGGATAAACAGCAGGTGATTTTCGAAGAGTTCAAGCGCCTTGACAGTCATCAGACTCGCGCCGAAAAAGGCCTGGGGCTGGGCCTCGCCATCGCCGACGGGCTATGCCGGGTGCTCGGTCATACGCTGCGCGTACGGTCCTGGCCGGGACGCGGCAGTGTGTTCAGCGTCAGTGTGCCGTTGGCTCAGGCACAAGCGGCCCTACCGAGCGCGGTGGTCGAAGCCAATGGTCACTTGCCCAGTGGGGCGCAGGTGTTGTGCGTCGATAACGAAGACAGCATCTTGATCGGCATGAACAGCCTGCTGACGCGCTGGGGCTGCCAGGTGGCGACGGCGCGCAACCGCGATGAGTGCGAGCGCTGGCTCGCTGATGGCGGGCGTCCGCAACTGGCGTTGGTGGATTTTCACCTGGACGATGGCGAAACCGGGACCGAGCTGATGGCCTGGCTGCGCACCCGCATGGGCGAACCGGTGCCGGGGGTGGTGATCAGTGCTGATGGTCGGCCGGAGACAGTGGCGCAGGTACATGCGGCGGGGCTGGATTACCTGGCTAAACCGGTGAAGCCGGCGGCGCTCCGGGCGTTGTTGAGTCGGCATTTGCCGTTATAGCAACACACCGGCCCCCTGTGGCGAGGGAGCTTGCTCCCGCTTGACCGGGCTGGCGCTCCAGTGCGCAGCACTCACAAAAAAGAGGGGCCGCTGCGCAGCCCAGCGGGAGCAAGCTCCCTCGCCACAGGGTTTTGCTTCAGCCTTGGGTTTTGCTTCAGCCTTGGGTTCTGCTCCAGCCCTTGGGTTCTGCTTCAGCCTTGGGTTCTGCTCCAGCCCTTGGGTTCTGCTTCAGCCTTGGGTTTTCTCGATGGTCTCTTCCGCCAACTCCGGCAACCCATCCGCGTCCGTCATCGCTCGCTCAAGCAATTCGGCGGGCAGGCTTTTGCTGGCCCGGGCGCCGAGCAGTTTCAGTTGTTCGCTGCGGCTGATCAGGTTACCGCGACCTTCGGTCAGTTTGTTGCGCGCCGCGCTGTAGGCTTTGTCCAATTGCTGCAAGCGACTGCCGATCTCGTCCAGATCCTGGATAAACAGCACGAATTTGTCATACAGCCACCCGGCGCGTTCGGCGATTTCCCGGGCGTTCTGACTCTGGCGTTCTTGCTTCCACAGACTGTCGATCACCCGCAAGGTCGCCAGCAAAGTGGTGGGGCTGACGATCACGATGTTGCGGTCGAAGGCTTCCTGGAACAGGTTCGGCTCGGCTTGCAGGGCGGCGGAAAACGCGGCCTCGATCGGCACGAACAACAACACGAAATCCAGGCTGTGCAGCCCGTCCAGGCGCTTGTAGTCCTTGCCGGCCAGGCCTTTGACATGGGCCCGCAGCGACGCCACATGTTGTTTGAGCGCGAGCTGCCCAATGGCATTGTCTTCGGCCGCCACGTACTGCTGATAAGCCGTGAGGCTGACTTTGGAATCGACCACCACTTGCTTGTCGCCGGGCAGATAAATCAGCACGTCCGGCTGGAAACGCTCACCGTCCGGGCCCTTGAGGCTGACCTGGGTCTGGTACTCACGGCCCTTCTCCAGGCCTGCGTGTTCAAGCACCCGTTCCAGGATCAGTTCGCCCCAGTTGCCCTGGGTTTTCTGGCCCTTGAGTGCCCGGGTCAGGTTGGTGGCCTCATCGCTCAGGCGCAGGTTCAGCTGTTGCAGCCGCTCCAGTTCCTTGCCCAGGGAAAAACGCTCCCGCGCCTCGGCCTGATAACTTTCCTCGACGCGTTTTTCGAAGGATTGGATGCGTTCTTTCAGCGGATCGAGCAACTGACCCAAGCGCTGTTGACTGGTTTCGACGAAGCGCTGCTCGCGTTCGTCGAAGATTTTTCCGGCAAGCTCGGCGAACTGTGCCCGCAGTTCGTCCCGCGAACCTTGCAGATCGTTCAGGCGTTGCTGGTGGCTTTCCTGTTGCTCGCGCAGTTCGGCGTGCAGCGACGCCGCCTGGGCATCGAGCCGGCGCAGTTCGGCTTCCTTGTTGGCGCGTTCAAGATTCCAGGCATGGGCCGCATCCCGGGCGTTGTCGCGCTCGATCTGCAACAGCTCGACTTCACGACACGCTGCGGCGAGCTCGGCTTGCTTGGCGCCGTTGGCCTGGCTCAGGTCGCTGATTTCATCGCGACAGGCGTCAAGCTGTGCGTTCAAGCCGTCGTGGGCCATGTGGGCCGTGGCCAGGCGCTCTTCCAGCAGCGCCAGTTCCGTCTGCGCGGCGCTGGCCTGGCGTTGCAGGTGCCAGGCCAGTGCGAGCAACGGCACCGCAGCGCCCGCCAGACCCAGCAACAGGCTGGTCAAATCCATCGCCATGACAATTCCTGCCGATCCAATAAAGCCCGAAGGTTAACCAAGCCGCCAGGGGTTGCCCAGCCCGGCTGTTGATTCAATCTTCGATTTCACCCAGGGCCTGACGGGCGCGCTGATCGCCAGCCCGGGCAGCCTGACGCAGCAAGTCATGACCGATGCGCCGGTCACGGGCATTTCCGCATTCACGACACATCAGCTGCCCGAGGCGACTTTGCGCAGCCACCACGCCTTCACGGGCCGGTTGTTTGAGCAGGTGACCGGCGAGGTGTTTAACACTCGGCTTCTCTCCCAGGCGCGGGCTGTCGAGCAACCACTCCGCCACACGCATGGAAATGCGCTTGGGTGGGGTAACACTGGAGGGTGTGGAAGTAACAGGATTTGATACTGAGCGAAACTTCATAAAGCACTGTGGGGCAGATCGGAAGGCGCGCCACTCTACTCCTTTTTTCGCACGGGTAAAGTCGAAAAAAACCGGCACGCCCGTGCTAGAGCAAGCGCTTGGGACAATCCACAGAAGCTGTGGATAACTCAGTGGACAACCCACCCTGAACTCGCCGAAAGCCCTATGGAACGGGGCCTGCGCTCAAACTGTCGATTTTTTCACCAGCAAAAAAAACCGCTATTTTTCATTGACTTAAATTTTGGATACAGGCACCCACCGCGGATTGTCGGTACATGACAGTACGGTGACAAGCGGCAGGAGAAGTGTGCACAAGTAACACCTGAAGTGGTTATAAGGGCCTGTTTTTTTGGTACATCCGGCGGTAGAACCTGGGGATAGCCTTCTCGCTGACTTGAAGGAAACCAATAATCCCTGTGGGAGCGAGCCTGCTCGCGATAGCGGTCGGTCAGTCAAATAGGAGTCGGCTGACCGTAAGCAATCGCGAGCAGGCTCGCTCCCACAGGGGCCAGGCTGAGCGGGCGGGCGATTTGAATATTTTTTAACCAACACCCTTCCCTTCCTGCATTCGATCCGCTAACATCCGCGCCGTTAGTACCAAGCTGAAAGTCAATTCCGGGTCGAACACATCTCCACGGTCAGCCATCCCTACGGGAAGCCTTACCGATAAAAAGAGACCGACCCCCTCGATGGTTTCCAGGTAACCCTTGCGCCAACACAGCCTTTGAATGAATGCAAAGGGTGTTGCCAGACTCGTTACTCTGACCGAACCAACCTGCAAAATTGATCAGGATCTTCACCCAGGGCCCAGAACCTTTGCCCTTGATGTGTTGCCTGCCCTCCTAAGTACCTACCTGCCGGCCCAAGCGCGCACTTTCATACAGCGCTCAAACTGGCTGCTTTGTTCCAGTCGGGTTCTTCGTTCGACCAATGGTGGTCGACGTTACTGGAACGTTTTAACGCTGCACGGTTCTTAACCGTGTCAATTGCAGGAACACCCATAACATGTCCAATCAAATCCATGCACAGGATGCTATCCGCACCCTCACCAACGCTTTTGCTCCAATGAACTGCCTGATCATGGCCGCTCGCAAAGGCTGCTTCAGCTTCACCCTGGTCAATGAACACGGCATCGCCCGCCATAGCGAACGCCTGTACCCCGATCAATACTCCAGCGCAGAACCGCTGCAGGCCGTGATCGAGCGTACCCGTCAGGCACTGGTTGCCTGAGTCCCAGGAAAAGCTGAAACCCAAAGGCCCCGCCCAAAAAGCGGGGCTTTTTATTGCCTTGAGTTTCCAAAACAAGCGAAACGGCGTAAGCACCAAGGGATATAACAGTTATAACCGTTCGCCGAAGATGTTTTAAAAACAGGCCTTTACAGCAGGAATATGACACTACACTTCAAGTCAAGCGGCTTGATCCGCTTCCGGCGGGGCCTGATCCGATCCACCGCTGCCAAGCCCATACCCTTCAGGCCCTGCCCCTTTGACGCTTCGAGGATTTTATGGGTATCGCTGCCAGCGAACTGTGTCGATATGTGATCCGCCCGACGCTCCTATACCTGGAGCGTCACAGCGCAACGGCCGAGTCCCTGTTGCTGGGCATTGCCGCCAGCCAATCCGCCCTGGGTTCTGCCCTGCATGACCGTCGCGGGCATGGCTTGTATCGAATCACCGAACCTCGCCATCGAGCGCTCTGGGATCACTATCTGGCCCAGGATCCGGAACGCGCCAGCCTGGTGCGAGGCCTGGCCAGCCAGCATGCTTTCCTCAGTGGTCCTCATCTTGAGCTGACCGTCAACCTGCGCTACGCCACCGCCATCGCCTGGTTGCTGGTGGAGGAACAGAACACCCCGCTTCCCGAAGCCGATGACCTGCTGGGCATGGCCCGCATCTGGCGTCAGACGTTTCACCCTCAAGGGCGCTTGCGCGACTTTACCTGCGCCTGGCAAAGCTGTGTTTCACCGTTGAAGCAGGTCGCTTGCTGACAGGGAATTCGGAAAGTTCCTACATCGGTCGCGATTCTGGTCGGATTGTCCTACAAAACCGCTCTAAATCAGCCAATACAGGCTATAGCGCTTGATCGAAAATGTTGGTAATTTTCGCCCCGGTGACCATCAGGAGTTCTAACAATGAAAAAAATCATGCTCAAAACCACCCTTGGCCTTGCCGTTACCCTGGCATCCACTCAGCTTTTCGCCAGTGGCTTTGCCTTGAACGAACAAAGCATCAGTGGCATGGGCACTGGTTTCGCGGGCCGTTCGTCTTCTGCCGACGACGCAAGCACCGTATTTGGCAACCCTGCCGGCATGTCGCGCCTCAAGCGCCAACAAGTGACCGGTGGCTTTGCCGCCATTGACGCCTCCACCGATATCAATGACGCCAGCGGCACTCATTCGGGTACCAACAAGGGTGACATGGTACCTCTCACTGGTGTTCCGATGGGCTACTACGTCAAGCCAATCGATGACCAATGGGCTTTCGGCCTGGGTGTCTATGCACCGTTCGGCCTGATCACCGATTATGAAAACGGCTTCCAGGGCGGCAACTTCGGCAGTAAGAGCGAAGTAAAAGTCGTGACGTTCCAGCCTACCGTCAGCTATGCCTTCAATGACAAGGTCTCGATCGGTTTCGGCCCGACCATCAACCGTATTTCCGGCTCGCTGGAATCGACCCTGACCACACCACTGTCTCCGAACGACGGCGATGTAAAGATCAAGGGCGACGACATCGGCTATGGCTACAACATCGGCTTGCTGGTCCAGGCGACCGACACCACTCGCGTCGGCCTGACTTATCACTCCAAAGTCAAGTACAAGCTCGAAGGTCACACTGAAGTGAATCCGGGCGCTGGCACACCCGCCTTCCTGCTCAACAATGGTCGCTACGACGCCTCGCTGAGCATAACCACGCCTGAGTCGGTGGACTTCTCGGTTACCCAAGAGATAAACGATGCCTGGAAAGTCTATGCCGGCAGCACCTGGACCCGCTGGAGCCGTCTGAAAGAAATCACCGTGAACAACGACGGCGTGACGGCAGCCGGCGGTGCACTGGCTCCCGCCTTCCTGGGCAGCATCACCGAAGAACAGAACTGGCACGACACCTGGGCCTACGCCATCGGTACCTCCTACCAGTTGAACAAACAGTGGGTACTGCGTACCGGCCTGTCCTTCGACCAGGCACCTACCAACAACCAGGACCGTTCGCCACGCATTCCTACCGGCGACCGGACCATCTTCAGCCTGGGCGCCGGCTGGAGCCCGACGGACGATCTGACAATCGACGTTGCTTATTCCTACCTGAAGGAAGAAAAAGTCAACGTCAGCGGAAGCAATGCCTTGGGCCAGTCCTATAACGCTGAATACAAAAACAGCGCCAACGGCTTCGGTGTCGGTGCAACCTACCGCTTCTGATGCTGCACGGCGAACCTGAACCGTTCGCACCTGAAGCAAAAAAGCCCCGCTCTCTGCAAAGAGGCGGGGCTTTTTCGTGGCCAGCGATCAGGGCTTGGAGGCGATGGCTGTTTCTACAGCCTTGATGAAGTCCGGATCGTCGGGCTTGATCCGACTGGAAAAACTGCCGACCACCTTGCCCTGGCGGTCCACGACATACTTGTAGAAATTCCACTTCGGCGCGCCGGATTGCTCGGCCAGGTGCCTGAATAAAGGTATAGCGTCAGAACCACGCACCGGCTGCGGTTCGGTCATGGTGAAGGTCACGCCATAGTTGACGTAACAGACCTTGGCCGTTTCAGCGCCATCCTTGGATTCCTGCTTGAAATCATTGGACGGCACACCCAGCACTTGCAGCCCTTGGTCCTTGTAACGTTGGCTAAGCGCCTCAAGGCCTTTGAATTGCGGGGCGAAGCCACAGAAGCTCGCCGTGTTGACCACCACCAGCGGCTTGCCGGCAAAGCGCTGGCACAGATCGATGGTTTCCTTGGCCCGCAACTTAGGCAGCGAACCTTCCAGCAGCGGCGGACAATCCGCCGCCCAGACTTGCCCGGTCACAGCCAGCAACAGAGCGGGAACAGCCAGCCAGCGCATCAACATGTCGGATTTTCCTTAAAAGCTCGTCAGACCTGGACGTTACTCCGCCGCATACAACCCCGTCCACCGCTCAACAGTTGCCCATGCCCAGTTGCATCAAGGCCAACCCGCCCTGATGCCAGCCCCACCAGGCAAGCGCCAACAGCACGCCGGCACCGATGGCAAGCAACCACGGGCCGACGCGACTCATGCTGCACCCACCGGGACCTGCAAGCGTGCCACCGGACGCTCACGCACCGGCCAGTTCAACGCCGCCGCCAGCAGGCTGAGCAGGATCGATACCTGCCAGATCAGGTCGTAGCTGCCGGTGCGGTCGTATACCACCCCGCCCAGCCAGCCGCCCAGAAACGAGCCCAACTGATGGAACAGGAACACGATCCCACCGAGCATGGAAAGATTTCGTACACCAAACAACGTCGCCACCGTGCCATTGGTCAACGGCACCGTCGACAGCCACAGCAAGCCCATCGCCATACCAAACAGATAGGCCGTTGTGGTGGTCACCGGCAACCACAGGAACAGACCAATCACCACCGCCCGCAACAGATACAGCGCGGTCAGCAGTCGCGGCTTGGACATGCGCCCGCCCAGCCAACCAGCGGTGTAGGTCCCGACGATGTTGAACAGCCCGACCAGCGCCAGCACGGTGGTCCCGACACTGGCCGGCAGATGTTGGTCCACCAGGTAGGCCGGCAAATGCACGCCAATGAATACCACTTGGAAACCACAGACGAAAAAGCCCACCGCCAACAACCAGAACCCGGAATGGCTGCACGCCTCGCGCAGCGCTTCGGACAAGGTCTGCTCATGGCCGACAGTCGGCAGCGGCGTGTCCTTGAGCATGGCCACCAGCGGCACGATCAGCGCGACCAACAGGCCCAGCACCAACAGCGCGGCGGACCAACCGAGCCAACCGATCAACCCCAACGTGCCCGGCAACATGGCGAACTGGCCGAAGGAGCCGGCGGCGCTGGCGATGCCCATGCCCATGCTGCGTTTTTCCGGGGGAACGGCACGCCCGACCACGCCAAGAATCACCGAGAACGAAGTACCCGACAGCCCGATGCCGATCAGCAACCCCGCGCTCAACGACAACGACCAGGCCGAATCCGAAAGCCCCATGAACACCAGCCCGAGGGCATACAGGACGCCGCCGATCAGCACCACTTTTGCCGCACCGAAGCGGTCGGCCAGCGCGCCGGTAAAGGGCTGCGCCAGACCCCAGATCAGGTTCTGCAAGGCAATCGCAAAGGCGAAGACCCCACGGCCCCAGCCGAACTCCGCGCTCATGGGCGCCAGGAACAGGCCGAAGCCATGCCGCACCCCCAGGGACAACGCCAGGATCAGCGCACTGCCCACCAGGACCCAACCACAGGTACGCCACATCGATGTCATTCTTGTTCTCCGCTCGCGGGTATATACCCGCTTGTATTCGAACGAACCAGCCCTAGGCCAATTCGTCCAGCAAGGCCAGCAAGGCGGTGCGCTTCTCGGCGCCCAGCTTATCGATCAATCGTTGTTGCGCCGCTTCCCAGGCCGGCAGCGCCGCCGCCAACCGAGCGTGCCCGGCTTCGGTGAGTTCGACAATGCGGTTACGCAAGTCTTCGCCTTCGGCCAGCTTCACCAGACCCTCGCCTTCCAACACCCGCAGGTTACGCCCCAGGGTGCTGCGGTCCAGGCCCATGGCCTCGGCCAGGGAAGAAATACTCGGTTGATCCAGACGCGCCAGGTTGTTCAGCAAAGAATACTGGGCAACGTTGATCCCGAAGCCATCGAGGGCGCCGTCGTAATACCTGCTGACGCCACGTGCGGCGCGACGCAGGTTGATGCACAGACATTGGGAAGGAAGCATGGTGCGTGTATATACCCGGGATTGGCAGAATGCAAATTTTAATGGAGAGATACAGTCTCTGTGGCGAGGGGATTTCTCCCCTCGCCACAGAGCAGTTGCACACCGTGAAAAATCCTACGATATCAAGCATCTTTGCCTGACAGCCATTTCGGCCAATCCTCATTAGAGTCCGTCACCTGTAATGTCTGACAGGTTTCAGGTCAACGGAATGGAGCTATAACGAGTCCGTGCCTCCAGCCCCTGCTCAGGGTCTGAAGCAGGGCCGTGCGAACCATGCCATTAAGCAGTAGGAAGATTCTACCGTCCCCACGCCATCAATGATGATGAATGGGAGATTCCTTTATGTACTCCAACACCGCTGTTTCCAGACGTCCATCGCCATGCCAGACGCACTTCCAACTGAACGAGAACACGCCTCCCCCAAAGATCCGGCTGACCAACAGGGAGAAAGAATTCCTGCAATGGAGTGAGGTTGGCAAATCCTCTTGGGAGATTGCGATGATCGTCGATTGCAGCGAAGCCAACGTCAATTATCACTTCAACAACATCCGCCGAAAATTCGGCGTCAGTTCGCGTCACCTCGCGGGAAAGATCGCACGCGAACAGGGCTTGATCTGAGCGCCCGGCATCTCCACAGCGTTCGGGGTGTCAACGGACTCTGCAGAGGCATTAATGAATCCGGACTCAACACTTGAACAGCGCGACATCTTCAACCTCAGTGCCTGTGACGATACGCGAGTGTCGCGCAGGCCCCCTGCCGATAAACCGATTCGCATCATCATTGCCGACGATCACCCCGTCGTGCTGGCAGGCATAGGAATGACCTTGGAAAATCTCGGCTTCCACGTCGTCGCCAAGGCCCGTAACCCCGATGAATTGATTGAACAACTGGAGCGCGCCCCCTGCGACCTGGTGATCAGCGACTATTCGATGCCTGAAGGCCATTTTCCGGATGGCTTGGCCCTGATGGGCTACTTGAACAGGCATTACCGCACGCGCCCGACGATTGTGATGACCATGCTTCGAAATCCTGCCGTTTTGCAGGCTCTGTTCAATACAGGGGTGGACGGCCTGTTCGATAAGCGCAGCCCTTTGCAAAACCTGAAACGGGCCATCCTGACAGTCATCCAAGGGCAGCGGTATACCTGCCCTGCCTTCGCGCAGCTTCTAAAAGCGCATGCGCTGGGCTGCGGCTCGAACGTCGCCTCGGTGAACCTTTCCGACCGGGAACTGGAGGTGGTGAGATTATTCGTGCAAGGGATGTCAGGCAGGCAGATCGCGGCCCAGCTCAATCGCAGCGAGAAAACCATCAGCCGGCAGAAGCGCACCGCCATGGACAAGTTGGGGCTTGGTCATGACGGTGGGCTGATGGAGTTTGCTCGGGTGAGTGGGTTGGGATGAAGCTCAGCGAAAATAGACATCGAGTTCAATGAGATTCAGAATCTGGAAAGCGATAAAACAATTTATCGCTTTCCAATCCAGCGGTACCGACTTCCCATCCATCTCTCATCTAAATTCGTCAAATTTTCCTCCTCTTCTAACTATCCTAACTATCGCGACCGTACGGTACTCAGGAAGACCAAATTTATTATTATATGCACTCAACTCCGTTGTAGTGACTATTTTAGAGCCATGAGCAGTCTCACCAACTTCTTTTTCCGGCACACTCAGTTTCAGCGCTTCTTTATATTCTTGAGGAAATTTTCTTTGATTACGCGCCTGCTTCCATACCTTTCTTTGGGCAGGAGTCATAGGAGGTAACGTCACTCTGTCGCTGTTTTTGAATTTAGCGCCTATTTGACTCCTTTTCAGCGGAGGTGTGGCGGTACTTGGAATTCCTTCATGCAGACGTACAGGTGTGGCTGGTGGCGGATCCAGCACGAGGCGATCATACAAAACTGGATTTATGAAGTCTTTTCCTGGCTGCTTGGACAGCATCCAATTATCATCGAGATGTCTAAATACTTGTTGATTTGGAACGTTTGAACTCAAATCCATAGCTGACGTTTTTTGTCCAAATCCAAATAACTTTTTCAGCCAACTAAAAAACCCATGCCCCGTCGGATCCGTAAAACTAACCGGATCTCCCAGACAATAAGCATAGGCATTCATCCCCCCCTCCCCAAACGGACTCCAACTGTCCGGACTATGGAACCTCATTAACACCGGATTGAACGCCCGATAACCATTACCCAGCAAATACCATCCGCTCTCATCCCTGATTTCACCGTTGTAGCCTGGGCGTGAAGCCACCGGCTGCATCGCCTCGCGATAGCCATACGCGCTATACGCGATCGCCCCCACCTCACCACCTTCGACCTCTCTGAGCACACTACTGTTCTGGTCTCCCGCCAGTAACAAGGACTTTGGGACAGCACCGTCCTGCCGCTCCGCGAGCATCACCCCGTTGGCCGCCAGGTAAGTTCTGTTCTGGGTAGCACCGACCGAATTGACCGGTTTGCCGTCGCGATAAAATTGTTGCTCCCTGTCAGTATCGCTGCCGCTGGCCGACAACTGGTCGTTACCGTCATAAGCGTAGGATCTCCCTCCTGCCGAACCGGAGTCGCTGACCTGCACCAAACGGGACAAAAGATCATAGGAGAGTGTTCGACCTTCCTCGTCCTTGATCAGGTTGCCGTTGGCATCGTACTCGAGGTCGATGTCCGGATAGTCGGCGTGAGAGTTGGTCACACGTGTCAGTTGGGTCGGGTCCGGGCTGTTGTATTCAAAACGCGCCGTATTGCTCTCAGTGCCCTGGCCCTTGATGAAAGTGGTACGCACCTCTTCGTGATTATCCAGCGCATCGAAGAAAAATACCTGCCGCGTCATGCGGTTCCCTAAAGGGTCCACCGGCGACTGGGGCCCTTCACAGCGGTACTCTTCGAGCCGCCCGCGAAGTTCGTATCGATAGGTCTCGTTGCGAAGCAGGGTTTCACCGGGGATGGCTCCTTCGCTCAATTCACGGCCTTCGATCTGGTCCAGCCCATTCCAGCCCTGTTTCAACCATGATTTGCTGCCGTTGAGGGTGAACGTGCGCAGTGTTTCGCGCCCCTGTGCATCGTAATCGAGCTCAATAGTCACGTTACCGCCGGCGCCCGCCACCGTCGCGATGCGTGCCATCAATCCCTGGTCGTTATAGGTGAAGTCACTCCGGATATAGCCATCGGTCCCCTGCTCTCCCAGCTGGGTATAAGTCAGCCGGCCATTGGTACGGTCGTATACAAACGACTGAACCTGCCCCGTGACGTCGTGATACCGAATCAACCTTCCGAGTCGGCTATGGGTATAGGTCATTTCATACGGGTCAACGTTGTCCGTTACCGTGCGGGTTTCAGTCTTGATCTCCCCTTGAATGTCATAAGTACGCTCCAGCTTGATGCCCTGTTCCGCTGAATTGAGCAGCCGGGCGTCTTGCGAATCATAGTCATAGGTGGCGGCGATCGGCGTGGGCGTCGCTTTCAGGCGAGCAATCGTTTCTTTGCCTGCAACGGCGTTGCGGGTGAGCGGTTCATCCGTCAGCTCATAGGCATATTCATAGTGAATGACATCGCCAGTGGGCTGAATGACGCGATTGGCCTTGCTGTAGGTGGTGTCGTATTCGTGCCGGGTGACGCGCCCTCCGGTCGTCGATTGGGTGATTCGCTCCAGGCTGTCGAACGCCTGCGTGCCAAGCTCCGTTGCCCCCACCTTGATCAAGGTCGGTAAATCACCGCGGCTGTGACCTGCGTACTCACGAACCACTTTATCCGTCGTCGGCAAAGTGGTTTCAAGCATTCGGTCATAAACATCATAGGTGTAGGACGTCTCATACCCCGCTGCGTTTTTCTCCCTCGCCGTGCGACCCAGACCGTCATACAGGTAGCTGTGTACACTGATGGATTTTTCAGCAAGATCGAAACGCTCGACTTTCGCAGGTTTTTCCAGGCGATTGTTGGTCGTGACGGTCTGGCCCATGCCTTCGGTCCACTCCGTTGTGGTGAAGGCGATAGGGTCCTCGACGGTGTATTGCGTGACGCCCGCCGGGTCGGTGCTGCTGGATTGCTGCCCCCAATCGTCGAAGGTATAGGTGGTCTTCAAAGGCAGGGGCTCGCGTTCCAGCCAGTCGATTTCCTGCTCTTCGGTCAATTGACCCAAGGCGTTGTAGGTCGCCCGATAGATGTCTCGATAGGCGCCATTGGAAAAATCGGCATCCTGCTGTTCCTCCCGGACAGCACGGTTCAATCCGTCGAACCAGGTACGGGTCTTGACCTTCTTGACGTTTTCGACTTCCTGGTAAGCCTGTCCGATGACGGGTGTCTGGCCATCGTCCGCCGGGCGGATAAGCCTGTAGGTGTAGGTACGCGTAGCGGCGTAATTCGGGTCACCAGGGGCGACGGTTTCCGTCAGGACTCGCATCAAAGCGTCATAGGTATTGCGAATCCTGATGTCCTTATCCTGGGTCAGGAGGGGCTCGCCATTGAGCAGCGAGCGTTCGCTGCTCACCACCTTGACCAGGCTGTCGTGACCGGTAAACGTCTCGGTCGTCACGAACACGGTTTCACCGAGGAGAATGTCGTTGGTGTGATTGGCCGTGTTGTTCTGCGACTTTTCCTCGTCCGTCTTGATACTGTATTCGTACCCCGTCGTAGAGACGTAGTTGCGGCCCTCTCCCACCAGCGTGAGCGTTTTCAATTTCTCGAGCCCGTGCCTCAATGGATCACCGGGCGTGTTGAAATACTCGAGCTCGCTAGTTTCCAACAGCACTTCGGCCTGGCCAACGACTTGCTGCAAGCTTTCCTCGACCTTGACGACCGATACTTCGGTGAGGGTGCTTCCAGACAACGCCGGTAACGTCCCATAGCTGTACCGCGTCCGTAACGTCGGCGCGCCGGGCTGCACGTCGGGCACCAGTTCCGGATCGGCTGCCGGCGTTATCGTGACATGCTCGATATGCCTGACAAAGTCGTAGGGGTCCTTCGGGCACTTGCCAGGCACCCCACTGGCTGGGTAGTAGGAAGTGGCCTCCGAGACACCGCTGGCCTGGACGTTCAAGGTCTGGTTGCCGTGGATGTCGTACTCGCTTCGCTCGACGTCTTCACGCCATTTACGCGCATCATTGGTTAACTCCCAGCGGGTAATTGCCTCTTTGGGCAACTGACACTGGCGTGGTTGAGCGTCGAAAGACAGTGAATCGTCATCGTCGGCGTAGTAGCGGGTTGTTTGCGTCTGTTGGTGGGTGCCCTGGCGGGTGATTTCCGAAATCAGCAAGTGAAAACGGTTGAACCGCCGTGTCACGCTGCGTACCGCGTCGTTCCCGACCATCAGGGTTTCGGTGGATTCGTACTCGTAGCGGTCGAGGACTTTATAAAGATTGTCCAGGGCATCATCCGCCCATTGAGTGACTTTCGGGTAGCCAAGGAAATTATGCTGATCGACGCCATAGGTGTACTTCACCGTGATGGACCGCTGGCCGCCGCCAGGGTCGGTCATATGATCGGTCACCCTGGGTAACTTGCGTTGCTCGTTGCCAGTACCGGGAAAACCATGGCCGTCATCGTTGTACATAACGGTTTCATGGGCGCCCAAGGGCGTCCAGACCTCGCTGATGCAATCCAGGGTTTTCTCCGGGCTGTACTTGAAGCGCCAACCTGCATTCTCGGTAGTCGGCAAGGTAATCCTTTCGACACTTCCATGCTTCATGCCCAGGACAACCTCGGCCAATGGCGAACCGTTGACGGGCGTAAAGCCCAGGGTTACGGCATTGGTGATGAGATTGCGAGTGACCTGCAGCAACAGCCCGTGCCTGTCGCGAATGGTGCTGAGCATCGGCGCATCACCGACCGTCACGTATTCCAGGGTAATTTCATGACCTTGCGGGGAATACATTTTCACCGGCACGGCCACCTGTGGGCTAGCCCCCCTGAGCGCCAACATTTCGACAAGCCCGGATTTATGGACGATCTTGAACTGGTTTCCGGGTAACTGATAAAACTGGAAATCCTCGATCTTCTGCTCTTTCATTTTCATACGATTGGCAACGCCTTCGTATGGACCAGTGACCTTGAATGTCTGCCCCGAATATACAGAGACCACTTGGTTATTTGGGGTGTACTGGCTTAGCGCGAGGTTCCAACCTTTGCCAAATCCAGAGTCATTGATATTCAAGGGATTGTAGTTCAACGCCAATGGTACGGAGGGGCCACGCAGATCATTACTGAACAGGTCCGGCAAGGACAACGACACGGTATAAAAACCGGTTCGCGGGTCTACTCCTGTCTGGATAAAACTCAGGAAATTAAAGGCATTGGAGTGCACAGCGGTAGACGCAGTCATGGCTAGCCTCATAAACGATTAGATATAAAAACTTAATACATGCAATGCGACTGACGCCGCATTGCATGTAAGCTGCTTACAAAGACGAGTATGTTTCGATCAAGGCTTAAGAGCGGGGATACCTGATTGCCTATACCTGATCATCCTCACCAAGATGATCCACATACAATCGATTGCGATCCGAACTGGGAAAACCAATGGCAAGTTGGTGCTGATTACCCTCATCATCCGTCAAAAAAATATTCATCGTCTTAGATCTTAGAGGGTGTAACTTCACCCGTTGATCTTGCCGGATACCGTCGGAATGTTCACAGCGAAACAAGCCGATTCTGAACTTACCTTCAGCCAGGGAATGCCCAGGTTCCATTTGGGTACCCACTGGAATGCCCAGATTATCGACCAACAGGGTTTCATAATGCATGATGTTCCCATCATTTGGCTTCAACGGATCGTTATAGCCATAGCCGGTGTAGCTGAACATGGTTTCATTAGGAGCTGGGCTTTCCCACTGCACGATCGACCGCAGGCCTCGAACCTCCGCTGTCAGGAAATCGGTTCCGACCTGACCGTCACGGCGGTACGTCAGCGCCCAGTAATCCGTCGTCTTCAAGAACCAGTCGAAGTCATAATCGCTGTCTGGATCACTCCCGCCACCGCCCGTTATACGCTGACGAGTCAATTTATAATGTTCGATGTTGGGGGTTGGCGCGGGGACGGGAGTAAACCTAATGATTCCATCTGGATTACCCGGGCTCGGATTAGTGTTCGAGGCCCAAGGATGTCCTAAAGCATCCTCAAATACCGCATAAAATTCGGAGACCTCTCTGGCGCGAGTCACCATGTAAACCCCGACCTTGTTGGGTAACGGTTTATCTTCATCAGCTTTCGTTCCTGTATCGCGCGGGGCAGAACCCGGGAACGGTTTGAAACGGTTGAAATTCCTCGTCTGCGCCCACAATCTATTGGCTTCCGGAGAGCCATCATCTTCGATGCCCTCCTGCAGTTTCGGGAGCTCGGGAACCATTTGGTTCGATCGGACGTAATGCATCCTTAATGAGTCTTCTTCCTCCGCGGTGAGCCTCGCGCCATTCGTCTCGATAGTCGCTTGCAACGACAATTGTTGAAAGCCGTTGGCGAACAATTGCTCGGAGCGCAAGGATTCCAGCTTGAACTTCGTGATACCCGTCCACCGGGCTTCCTCAATGTGGGACGCCAGTTTTATGATGCTGTAACCGGCATAGATGAGCATGCCTGCGGCGGAGATCTCGCACCTGACGATGTCGTAGGGTCGACGAGGGGTCGCCGGGGCGGTGTAGACGCCGTCAGCGCTGACCGTCCCGTCTCCGATCACCTGCCAGGTGCGCTCCATTTGTGCAGGGGCGCCCGACTTTTCCTCCAACGTCAGGGTTGCAGCGGGCGCCACCTGGCTGGAAAAACGCGGTTCTATCCGCAGCGTGGGTGCAGCCCTGGTCAGTATCACCGCAGCCTCGACCGACTCGCCCAGGCCATCCTCGACCCTGATGACGTCCAACACGGTGAACTCCGGCAACTGGAGCAATTTGGCAGCCGATGGCGGCGTATAGATCGCGGTATTACCGGTGGCGGACAGCGTTCCATGGGTAGGGGGTGTCCATGTCAGCGTCGCTCCGCTCAGGGCTGTCGCGACGAAGGTCACTGTGTTCGCTCCTTCGATACGTGCTACGACCGACGGAGAAATCGCCATGGACTGGGTCGTTACCAGCAATAATGCCTGGACCTCATGTTTTATCTTGGTCTCGGAATCGACATAGGAAGCGGTGATGATATTGCGCACCAGCTCCTTGCCCAGATCGGTGCTGGAGACGGGCTGATAAACGCCGGAGGTGGGATTGATCGTCCCCGCCGACGTGTTCGAGTTCAGGCTCTTGACGGCCCAGCTGACATTCGTCGCGACACCATTCAGATAGGCTTTGTACTCAATGGGCGCGCTACCAGCCTTCATCACGTGAACCGCTGGCTCGATGGTCATTGAGGTCTTGGACGGATCCAGACTGCCGAATATCACCAGGTCCTTGGGTGTATGGCGGGAATGTTCCACGAACACATTTTTCTGCCCGGGAAACAGCAGGCTCGTAATCAGTGCCAATTTGTCGTCGTCAGAGCGATCGACATACTCCTCGGCCAATACCATGGTTGCCGAATAGTCGCCATCATCGGGAATCAGGTACGGAAAGCGTTCCGGAGACGGAGTTTCCCCACCGTACTGGCTGCCCCGGAGCTTGATCATGACCACCACGGCGCCGTCGGCCGCGTTTTTCGCGCCCGCCACTTCAGCGCCAGGCGCCCGCTGGGTCAACACAATGAAGTTGGTCGGAGTCAGATCGCTGCCTCCCTTCAGGTCAAGGATACCCAGCACATAAACCTGTCGTTCGGGCGGCAGCGCCTTGAAGCGCGCATCGAAGTACTTGCCAAGATTTTCCTGGCTGGTCTTCGGACCGACCAGATTGCAACGGAAACTCGTCCCTTTGGACAAATCCAGCGTCACCCTGCCCAGGCGATCGACTGTACCCACCACCAATGAAAGGTCCAGTTCCACCGTAAGCGTATAACCCTGCGCTTCGGTAACGTCGAACTCATACAGCAAACCCACGCTGCGCTCATACACGCTAAAGTTTCCACCGAGGATGCTCAGCGTTAACTTTGCCCTGGAAGTGTCCAGCCGTGCGGGTTCGAACGACAGCAATGGCTTACCCAGCAAGACATTATTCATGACCGCATATTCAGTGCCCGTGTCATTGAGGTCCATCGTGCCGGAGAACACGGGCAGATAGCCGGTGCCATCGTATTTCTCCAGCCATTGCTGCTGGAGTATCCGATTGAGCCGCTCGCGACTGAAGGCACATACCGCTCCCCACTTCCAGGTAATTGAGCCCTCTTTCATTTTTTCAATAATAGCGGCAAGGGAGTTACTGGCCATTTCGATTATCCTCAGCGAGTGAAGCGATATGGTTCAAATACTCTTTGGCCTTTTCACGGTCATCGGAGCCGGAACTCAACTTCTCAAACTTTTCGTAGACGGCGCCCAGTGATTCGTTCAAATCATCAAGTATCAGTGTTTGCGGATCTTCTACTGCTGGTTTCGGAGGAAGAGGGGCGAGCGGTAGAGGCAGGATGGTATATCCGTCGAGCTTAATTCCAATATCGAGCAATGCGATGATCACGACGAATTGACTATTAGTCGTTTGAGTGTGCCTAAAAAGCCCTATTGAATGGTCAGCAGGATCTGGAGTAATTGTTCCCGCATCCGCAGGGATGCACGTCCACTCCAAAGGCTGAGTTGGTATCTGGCCACCTAATGTCGCCTTGATCGTTACTTGGTTGGGTGGCATCCCTTGGAAATCGGTTTTTAAAGCAAATGCTGGCTGGTCATTCTTGACAATAATCAGAGATTTCTGTTGTTGATTGGTCTCCGTGTTTACAACAACTACTTCATCTATGAAAAAAACGGGGTAGCCCTCACGTACGAGTGGCGCGATATAGGTATTGTTTCCCTCAGCATCAGCCGCTGGGGGGATCTCACCATCTCCGTTAACACTCCATCGCAAGGCACCGCTCATGGTATGGGCCGTGAATTGACGGGTTTCGGTTCTATCGGCCTTGCTGGCAGTGCAAACCTCGATCAGTGGATTGAGGGTGATAGGCCGGGCCACTATCGTGACCAGCGCCTTGCTGATATGGCGGTCATTGCCACTACCGGGTCCGGTGGCGATGATCTTGACCCGTTTATAAGTACCGTGGAGATCCGCCAAAGGCGGGGCTCTATAAGCACCCGTATCGGGATTGATGCTCCCGGCTCCCGTAGTGTTACCTTCAAGATCCTCTACAGACCATTTGACGCCGGTGGTCTGCGGTATGGTTCTGAATTGGTGGGGTCGGTCGTAGCCCACCATCACTTCGACAGGGTCAATGGCAAACGTGGTCAGACGAGGATTGATTGCACCGAACAGGACCATTTCGCCTGTCAGGTTGAGAGTCTTGAGTTGTACCGCATCTTCGTCATTGAAAAATAGCGTATGCAGGACGAATACATCGATCTCTTCAAGCCCATTGAAGACTGCCATGGCCGTGTTAGCGACCAGATCGCCCACCTTATCTTGGAATTGCTGAGAGTCCATGTAACTTCGTACATCGGAAGGCAAATTCTGAGTACCGCCAACACTCGTATAAGACTGGTAGTTTCGGAGTGATACTTTAAGCCGACGGGATGTGTCATCAATCGAAAACTGATAGGTGGCGCTCAGACCAACGCCCATATTAAATTCTTTTGTAGTTCCATCCACCAAACATTTCGTCGGTCTCCTCCACGTCCCCTCACCCATGCCCACCTCAAAATAGGGCAAACCGGCCCCATCGTAGTAAAGCGTCATGGTAAGCAAATAATCCTGGGCGATGTATATTGGAAGCTTGTAGTCGAAAATACGCATCGTTCTACCGCCCACAGTCGCTTCGATTGGCGGAATTTCCAAAAAACCTTCGGTATGCGGCTTGACCTTGATTTTGTAGACGAAACCTTTACCGTTAGTTTCACCATCGAATTCTGCATTGGGAGCTTTGAACGCCCGGGCACTACCTTTACCGATAATGCTGTGCATGAAAAACCGGGTACCAAATAGTGTCAGTGCATTGAGATCAGGTCGGTCACTCGGCAGGGGGTATATCCATTCATTTCCGGGCAATCCACCTGGTAATTCATCATCCATGGCAATACGCATTTCAACCGCGCCGTTGCCAAAGTTCGCTGCCCCGCGCGTCGCTGCACCGTCTTCCATGATGGTACGTAGCCTGAAGGACTGCGGTCTCATGAATGCCTGCGTAGTGTGGGCTAAAGTCCCCAAGGAAAAGGTACGCCGTTCCTTGTCGGCCTCCCTGAACTTGCGCTTGAGAAAAGCCCCAGCCATCCGGCGCTGATGCTGGACCCGATCACCTTTCACTTCCCATATGTAACGTTGTGCAAGAGGATCGCCCAGGTCCAGTACCACCTCACCATCCTCGTTGACACTGCCCTGGATATCTTTGAGGAGTACCCGGTCGGCCTCCAGACGCGGATGATCCAAAGGATCGTAAGAGCTGATCCTATTGACTTGAGCAAAACCATTCGTGTCATCCATTCTTATATCTTTTCCGCCGACAATGGCCATGCTCATGTTGACCTCGGCCGAGTTAGGATCGGGGTTGTTGTTGAAACTCAAGCGGGGCGCATCGGTGACATAATCGATCAGCCAGTTCCAGTTTTTGTCCGTTTCCCCATAAGGTTCATTGATGGGAGGCATAATCGAATTTTTGTCATGTTTTTCAATGTACTCCTGTAATAGCAACTGGTTACATTTGCCTCGATCATAAGCGACCAGCGCACTCCATCGACTCGTCCGAGGCTCCTCTGCAGCCCATTGAAGATATTGTGCAAGTGTTTTGGTCGGTGCGGACATGGTATTTATCCTCTTTCCATTAAATGAAAGGGTTCGCCAATCTATTCAGCAGCCAAATGGAAAAGTTCATCGGGATACGATGTACCCTTGCGGGAAGTTCGGCCGCCCCTAGTGTTGTCGTGCAGGGCTTCTGGTGCTGGCTTGGGAGGAAAGAGTGCAAGAGGTAACGGCAGGATGGTAAACCCATCGAACTTGAGACCGCCCAACTCCATCCACACAGTTATCAACGCAAACTGATGCGTGTTGTTTGCACTTGCGGTAAACACACCAGAGACTGGATCAATGGATCCCGCCTCTGCCGGTATGCATTCCCAGACCAAGGGTGCAGGTGGCGGCTGACCGCTTAACTTGGCAATCAGCTTCGCTTGACCGGGCAATAAACCTACAGGGTCAATACTCAGGGCAATGGCTTGCCCGTGATGGTTCACCACCATCAGAGAACTTTGTCGTTGACCCGTAGCGATGTTCTCAACGATCACTTCATCGACGGTGAAAGTTGGGGCACCCGGCGGCGTCTTCGGGGGAGCATGATAGGTATTTTTCCCATGCTCATCGGCCGTTTCGTTGATACGACCGCCGCCATTGACATGCCATCTCAACGTACCGCTCAAGCCGTGGGCAGACAGCTCCCGGGTTTCCGGGGAGGAGTTACAGGTGTCGATCAGCGGGTTCAGCGTAATGGTCCTGGCAACGACCGTGACCAGCGCCCTACTGATATGACGGTTGCCGGGTCCGGTTGCAATGACCTTGATCCGTTTATAAGTGCCTTGGAACTGCGTCAACGAGGGGGCCATATACATGCCGGTGTCTGCATTCATTTGCCCGACACCATCAGTGTTACCCTCAAGGTCCTCCACCGCCCATTTAACTCCCGATGTAGCGGGCATTGTCCTGAACTGGTGGGATTGGTCCTGGCCCAACAGCATTTCCACAGGATCGATAACAAACGTATTCACGCGTGGGCCGATAGAGCCGAACAAGAGCATTTCACCCGTCAGGTCGGCGGTCTGGAGTTTCACGGAGTTCTCAGCGTTGAATAAAAGCGTATTCAGAGTGAACACATCGATTTCTTCAAGGCCGTTGAATATTTGCATAGCCGAGAGGGCTATGAGATTCCCCAAACCTGTCCTGAATGCGGGCGTATCCATGTAAGAAAGCACGTCAAGCGGCAAAAGCAAATTAGGCACATAGCGCACCGAAGAATTGAACGAACTCAGCTTAACTTTCAGACGATGCGATGTTTGATCGAGCGTAAATCGATAAGTGGCATTCAATTCAACCCCCATCAAGCAATGGAACGGTATGCTATTTATCGTACAGAACATTAGACGCCGTGTATTTTGATCCCCCATACCGACACCCAGTGACAAGCCGTCCGCTCCCCGAAAAAGTGTCATGGTGAGCCGGTGGTCCGAACCGATATAGATCGGAAGCTTATAACTATGAAAGGCAACTTTTCTCGCGCCTATGATTGCTTCGAACGATGGAATATCTAAATTTCCTTCGGTTCCATACTTGACCCCAAGCCATTCGACAAATCCCCTGGAGTCCGTTCGACTATCAAATTGGGCATCGACCGCATTGAATGCCCGGGCCGTGCCCTTACCAATAATGCCGTGCATGAAGAAACGCGAGCCGAACATCATCATTGCATTGAGATCAGGTCGATCGCTCGGCAGGGGGTAGACCCAGTCTTCTCCCGGCCACCCACCCTGGAGTTCGTCATCCATGGCGATGCGCATTTCAACCGCGCCATTACCGTAGTTCGCCGCCCCATGCCGAGAGGCCCCCTCTTCCATCACGGCCCGCAGTCTGAATGACTGAGGCTTCATGAACGCCTGATCAGTCTGGGCCAGAGCCCCCAGGAAAAACGTACGCCGCCGCGGGTCGGCATTTTTGAAAGTACGCTTGAAGAAGGTCCCGGTTATCCGACGCGCCTGCTCCTCCCGATCACCCGTTACTTCCCAGGAATACCGCTGAGCAGCAGGATCGCCCAGGTCCAGTACCACTTCCCCGTCCTGGTTCACGTTGCCCTGAATGTCCTTGAGCAGCACCCGCTCAGCTTCCAGGCGCGGAAAGTCCAAGGGGTCGAAGGAACTGATTCTTTTGACCTGAGCGGAGCCGGCGGTGTCATCCAGCGTTATTTGCTTCCCGCCAACAATGGCCATGCTCATGTTGACTTCGGCCGATTGAGGGTCGGGGTTGTTCTCGAAACTCAAGCGTGGCGCATCGGTGACATAATCGAGCAACCACCTCCAGGTACCTTCCGATAATCGATAGGCTTCATTGATAGGCGGCATCACCGAATGCCGATCGTGCTTCTCGATGTACTCCTGCAACAACAGCTGGTTACATTTGTTGCGGTCATAAGCCACCAGCGCACTCCACCCGCTGGTCCGTGGTTTGAGTGCGGCCCATTGCAGATACTGTGCGAACGTTTTCCTGGGCGCGGCCATGATGCTTATTCTCTTGCTATGCAGTGACGTGAGTTGCCAACTGACTGGGCCTCAAGTCGCCAACGTGAAATTAGCGGGCAGGTACACGGTCTCCGCCCCCTGCTCATAGGTCAGGGTGACTTGCACATTGATGCTTCCGACTTTCAAAGACTGAAAGGCGGACGCTGCAACGGTCGTTGCGATTGATCGGGCGGTGGCTTCATCAGGTGTCACCAAATGATTTTCAAAAATGGGAACCGCCCGGGGTAAGTCATCGTTGCCTTTGCCATTGATGACCGCGTTGACGATCTGGCCGGCGCGCATATAGGGCCAGCCAGGCAGGGTGAACAGTTCACCACCTGCGCCAATGCGGCTGATATGGATGGTTCCATTGGTCTGCTGGGCTTGAACGGACTGAATGGTCGGGTAACGAGTCTTCCCGATAGCCAGCACACGCACCGTGAACACTTGCGAGGTGACCGGCGCGGGATCGCCGTCCTGCAGCACGGTGTAATAAACCGGGACAGCCCGGCCCAGGTTTGCCGGAATATGTTGGGGTGGAACGTTGTATGTACGCCCTCCCGGGGTCACCGGCACCAAGGCGATATGTTTGCCAGTAGTGCCATAACCGTCCCAATACACTTTGACTTCGTCATCGGGTCCGTAGTTGGCTTGCGGGTCTATGTCGATGGTCACGCCGGAAGCGCTTAGGCTCAGGACGTCCAATGCGCCCTCGCCCGGTACCGGATCGTCCGGATCGGGGCGGGCGTTCTGGACGATGACCATCGGCAGGTTCAGCGGTGTACGCACGTTGGCCTGGTACGGCGTAGCCGAGAGCCCCGAGCCGATCCAGGCGTATTCATACCGCAAGTCGATCTCGGCGCCCTGGTTAGCGCTGACCCAGGCGGAATCCAACATGAACTCGAAAAAGCCTTTGTCCAGGGTCGACGCATCGACGCTGGCACGTAACACGATCGGCTCCACGCCCGCGGCTGACGAAGAGGCATGGCAGAGCAGTTCATCGCCGATGCTCATGCCGGGATACTCCTCGATGCGCAACGGCAATCCATCGGGAAACAACAGGGGGTTGATCGTGCCACCGGCATGGCCGACGATCGTCAGTGGCGGTAGCATCGCCGCGCCGGGCGCCAAAAGCTGCACAGTTTGCCGAGACGAGAACGTGGTTGCCTGCGCGGTGCCGACATACTGGATGCCGTAGTACAACTCGATGGAGCCGTCCTCCACTCGTAACAGATCGGAGCGGTTCAGGAACAGCCCCAGGGGTTTTCCCACTTCCCCCTCCAGAACCACTCTCGGATAAGCCAGGGCCGGCATGTATTCGCTGCCGTCTGGGTAAAACCGGCGGCAATGCAGGGTGACCGTATCGCCAACCGTCATCGCCTGATAAGGCACTACCCAAGGCGTGATGATCGAATCGACCGTTTCCAGATCCAGGTGCAGGTCATGGGACTCCTTGATCTGCAACACCGGCAGCGTCGCACTCGTCCGGGGCGCCCTGCCGATGAAGAAGAACAGCCGCAGGGATTCGTCACCCGGTGTTCCCCCAGGCTTCTTCACCTGATACGAGTAGAAAACACGGCCGTTGTTAAGCTGTTGCAAGACGCTGTTTTCGATCATCACAGGCATGCCGTCGGGGGTCAGCGCGTCGTCACGCACCTCCTGCTCGTCGTTGAACTTGTCGACGATTTCACCGTGCTCGCCACAGCCGAACCAGTTGACGACGATCATGTCGGCGTCGGCTATCCCGACATATTTGACGAACGTTCGCAGTTCTTCGTTGCCGAGGCGGTCCAGGTCGATGGCGTTGTCCGGCCCCAGGGTGGGAATCGTCGGCGCTGGGTTTGGCTGCGGCGGGACGGTCATGATCCTGAATCCTTATAAGTTAAATGCTTATAAATGAATGCACTCGGCAGCCAGCGACACGAAAGTTCGCTGCTGGTTTTTCTGTCTCCATAGGTTTACGCCCGAGCAAGCGGCTTTGGAACTATCAGAAGTGTTAGGTTCACGCGGGGAAATTTTCGGTTAGATTTTATGAGAGTCGCACCCTCTAACACCTGAGGTCAAAAAAATGAACACTTTCAAGAAGAGCCTCACCCTTCTTTTATTTAGCCTAATAGGTTCCCAATGCATAATCACCACGAGCTACGCCCTAGGATATATTTTGGTTCGTGAACTTGATGGCGTCCGAGAGTGCAGCATTCCAGCTATTGAAGGGGAGTATGATGTTTCAAAGCACGGCTGCACAAATGATCAGGCCTATTCCGTTCGTTTCGTTAACGTACCGTCCGCACTCCACATCACCTTTTTGGATGATAAGTGGCCTACTAGTGATACCTGCCGATGGAATGATAGTTGGGAAATAGAAGTTCGCACGACAAAAAACCCTACCACTACCCCCCCTGAAAGCTACCTCTCTCTCTCTGCAATGTATGCAGCACCTTTGAATTCAACTATTGCACCCGGCGTATTGAAGATTAGGGATCGCGCAGGCGACAGCAATATCAATGGACATCTTAGCTGCGTAGCTGTCCACGAAGGAAAATGAAATATTAATATGACTCTTCAAGAGACATTTATATGGCCACCACCACCGCCGTCCACTCCAACGCCTTCAACTTCCTCAGCTTCGTACAATCCGGAGTCGACGCGCGCACAGGCCAATACACAGTTTCCTTATCGCTGCCCGAAGTCAAAACCTGCGAACTCAGCGGCCCGATAGTGCCCCTGACACTCAACTTCAACCCCCTCAACACGGTGGACGCCGGCTTTGGCCTGGGTTGGGAAATGGGCCTGACGCAATATGCGCCCGGCACCCAGATTATCTCGTTGTATTCAGGTGAAACGTTCAGGACGACGGGGCTTTACCCCGGTTTTACCAATCGTCTGCGAATGAAAGAGCAGAAAATAGAGAACTTCCATTTATTTACCCTGCCCGGTAATCAGTTCAAGGTCGTGCATAAATCGGGGCTGGTGGAAATACTCGAACTCAAAGGCGCCAGCCCGCAGGTGGCGGTGCCGGTCAGGATGTACTCACCCCAAGGGCATGAAGTGACCCTTGAGTATGACTCCTACCTTGGCAAACCCATGCTCAGTGCCATCCGCGACAATACCGGTGCGGTGCTGCGAGTGACCCGAGAAGCGTCCCCGAGCACCGTGACCTTCGCGCTGGGCATCGTCAACGGCTTGCCATCTGCCCAAGTGGTGCTGAGCCTCATCGACGATCGCGTCGAGCGGATCACCCTGCCAACCACCGAAGGCGCCGGCTGGCGTTTCGAATACCGCACCGAAAAAACCCTGCGCTGCATCAGCGCGGTCTGGACGCCCTTGGGGGCCCACGAAACTATCCTGTACAACGACGAGGGCCATGGTTTTCCCGGCAACGACAGCCAACGCAAGTTGCCCCGGGTGACCGACCACATCACCGACCCCGGCGGCAATCCACCGATGACCGTCAAGTACAGCTACGGTGCCGACGGCCACAACTTCCTAGGTTATGGCAGCGCCATAGACTGGGACGACGAAGGCCTGGATAACCTGTTCAAGGTGCTTACGCCCTATGTCTACACCAGTACTGAAAGCCTGATGTCAGGAACCGAGACGGTACGTAGCATCACCCGCACCTACAACCGCTTCCACTTGCAGACCCAGGAAATTATCGCCCAGGACAATCACCAGAAAACTATACGGACCCGTTATTACGCGGATGATGACGACAAGCTGTCCTACGATGAGCAACCCCGGCAATGCCAACTGCCGAGGAAAATATCCACGCTCTGGTCGATCAGTGATGACCCGCGTTTCTGGCGCATGGACACCGAAACCAATGAGTACGACATCCATGGCAACCAGACGCTGCGCATAGAGCCCAACGGTAGGACCGAGCAGACCACTTACTACCCCGCCGAAGGTATTGAAGGTTTTTGTCCGCAAGACCCCTACGGTTTTGTCCGGCATGTGCGGGAGAAAACCCAGACGCCCGCCAGCGATCCGGGATTGATTCCAGACCTTCAGCCTGGCGCGCCCACCCTGCGCACCCGCTTTCGCTATGAGGCCTTGCCGCCCCTCAACGACAGCGCGATCGCGCTGCCCTGGGTGTACGTGGTGCAGGAGCGGCTGTATGAATTGATCGATCCGTCCACAGCACCCGCCGGATCCCCCAAGGCGCTCGAGGCTGATGAGCCCACGGAGCAGCAGCTTTCACTCACCGAGTTTAGTTACGTCAATGCCCCCGACAACCCGCTGACCCACGGCCGCCGTGCGCGGCAGGCCATCACCTTGGGCGCTGACACCGGGCCCACGTCGTTCATCGACTACAGCTACTCGAAAATCACCAGCAAGCAATCATTGCGCACGGAGCAGCAATCCTCGACGGATTTCGATAACACCGTGCGCACGGTGGTCGATGAACGCTCGATGCTCAACGGCGAACCCTCGCTGGTCACCGACAATGGCGTCGAGCACAGTTATCGCTATGACGCCTTGAACAGGGTGCTGAGCGAAACCCAGGCCCCCAATAGCGAATATCCGGCCTCGCGTCGCTACAGCTACCGCCTGATTCGTCCGGCCGATGCGGGACAAACCCCAGTCAGGACCCAGGCGTATCAGCAGATGGAAGACGTCAAGGGGGTCCGGGTACGCACGCACTTCGATGGGCTGAGCCGGGCGGTGCGCGAGGAGACGGAAGACCATGACCATTTCAGCGGAAGCTATCGTGATACCTACAGCGCGAAATACAACGCCAAGGGCCAGTTGATCGAGGAAACGGAAATCGACTGGCTTGACGCCACCGACCTTTCCTTGAAAACGACCTACACCTATGACCTTTGGGGCCTGCAGGACAGCCTGACCAGGCCCGACGGGGTCACGGAGCGCACGCTCAATAATCCGATCGCCTTCAGCACCGAAGAATGGATCGACGGCACCGCGCGCACTCGAACCCTGACCAATCGCTTCGAAAAAACCACCCGCGTCGAGCACATCGGCGTCGACGGGCGTCTCATCGATCAAACATCGTTCAAGTACGATGGGCTGGGCAATTGCACGCAGGAGATCGACGAACTCGGTCGGATGACCCGTTATCGTTACGATGCTCTCGCGCGAATGCTCAGCAGCACCCTGCCCGACCTGAGCACCGTCCATCACACCTACGCCGAACACAGCCAGGCGGAGCTGCGCACCGCCATTGATGTAGAGCCGGGCAATGTCCAGATGCCCACTCACAGGCTCGGCGAGCAACGGTTCGATGGCCTGGATCGGCTGGTGGCTGTCGCGGTGGGTCAAAGGAGCGAGCAACTGGTTTACGAGGCCGGCCACTTTCAACCCAAGCAGCGCATCACCCCAGCCGGCAGACAGATCAACTATCAATACAAGCGCGGCCTGAGTGAAAAACCTACCCTGATCAGCGCGCCCGACGATGAGGCGTCCTTCGAAGTCGACCTGCTGGACGCCCGCCTCGACAGCTCGAAAAACAGCCAGGGCGAGTATCACTTTTCCTACGATGAAGCGGGACGCCTGATCGCCGAAAGCTGGACCGATGGCGTCGACAACCAAACCTACCAGACGTGTTACAGCACCTCGCTCAAAGGGCGTCGCTTGAGCCGTACCGATATCGGCAACCACAAGACTGTGATGGATTACGACCCGCGTAATGGGCGGCTGCGCAGCATGGAACAACGGCAATTGCAGGCAGCCTTCGAATACGACGCAATTGGCCGGGTGTTCCGCACCACCAGCAAAGACAAGGCCAGCAACAATACCCTGACCACCACCCTGGCGTTCGATGAGCTGGGGCGCGAAACCTTGCGCACCCTAGTCCTGCTCAACGCCCAGGGCCAACCGATCGAAGCCGAACGCTCCATTGAGCTGATCTACCTGGCTGACAGCAATGTGCAGAGCCGACACCTGCGGGTGGGCGGCGCCAGCGCCCTGCTGGAAACCTACAGTTATGACCTGCGCGGTCGTCTGGAGCGCTATCGCTGTTCGGGCAGCGACCTGCCCACGGACCGTTTCGGCAATGCCATCGTCAGTCAATACTTCGAGTTCGATACGCTGGACAACATCATCTACACGCGCACGGTTTTCAGCGACGGGCGCCTGGACATCGCCCACTTTACCTTTGCCGAGGACGATCCTTGCCAGCTGGTGGGCGCTCGCCACACTCATCCTGACTATCAGCATTTGGAAAGCCGTTTCAGCTACGACCCGGATGGCAACTTGGAACACGACGAGACAGGCCAACAGCTGAGCTATGACAGCCAGGGGCGCCTGGTGGAAGTCAGGACCCCGGCGGGATTGTCCGTCACCGCGTACCGGTACGACCCCCATGACCATTTGCAAGCGATCAAGCCGCAAGGCGACACACAGACCCTGCGCTTCTATCAAGGGACGCGGATCACGGACACGTTGCACGATAACCATCACGTGCAGTTTCTCTACCATCAGGACCATCCCCTGGGTCAACAAACCCCCAGTGACGACACCCAGACGTTGTTATTGCTGACCGACGCCAAGCGCTCGGTCATCGCCGAGAACCAGGGCAGCGACGTGCGCAGCAGCGTCTACGGCGCCTATGGCGAACGCGACGGAAACAGCAACCTGCAAAGCCTGCTGGCCTTCAATGGCGAGGCGGTCGAAAGTACTGGGTGGTATCTGTTGGGGAACGGTTATCGAGCCTACAACCCGAGCCTGATGCGTTTTCACAGCCCGGACTCCCTGAGCCCCTTCGGCGCTGGCGGCCTCAATTGCTACATGTATTGCGCCGGCAATCCGATCGCATTCAGCGACCCGAGCGGGCATCAACAGCAGAGCCTCATCAACAATCCCGGATTTATATATGGTGTAGGAGGCGGCGGCGCCATCTTCCTGGGTATCGTGCTTTCAATCCTGACATCCAATCCTGGGTGGCTTATCGGGGCCATAGCCGAGGCTACGGGTACGACTGTCGCGGCGGCGACAGCGACCTGGAATGTCGTGGCCACTGCCGTGACCGTAGGTTCGCTCGTGGGATCGATGGGTGTGGAAGCGATCAGGACGGCTGTTCCGGACGTAACAGCCAATGACACGCTGGGTTGGGTCGGGTTCGGCATCGGGTTTATCGGGGTTCCGAAGTTGAAGGTTCCAAATGTCAAAGTTCCAAGTGTCAGGCTCCCCATAAGCTCTCCGAAGTCGGGGCCAAACTGGAAGTTGGTAGTCGAACCGCCTATGGAAAGCCGATTGCTCTGGGCTCAAAGACTCGATCCAGAGGGGCCCATGCCCCGCCCCAACAAACGCCCCCTGTCTATAAATGGAGAAGGACCAGCCTCTAAACGTCCGAGGTTTTCAGAAGTTAGTAAAGAAACCAAGGCTAAACGCGATACCCGGATGAGGATTGTTGAATCTCGAACTGAGGAACCTATTAGCCAGTTAGACCAATTGCTTGCAAACGATAAAAAGCGTGCGCAAGAGAACGTTGTATTAGACGGACCGCAATTTTACATGGCAAGGCGAGCCGATAGCCCGCCTGAACTGCCGTTCCATCGCCCCAGACCCAAGAAGCCCGAGACCTAGCTCCGGAGGTATCACGCGCCTTCCAGATACTGGTTTTGCAACACAAGAAACATCACCAAACAAACTCTCACCCCCCATGCCGCAAAGTGAGAGTTCTCTCATATCCCCCCACCCTACCCCTCCCTAGAATCCGCCCCGAGCCACCGCCCCAGCGGCGATGGCTCCCCTGCACCCTTCTGTTCCATCAAGGATTCGAACTAGATGAAAAAATCCGTACTGGCCGCTTCCCTGGGCCTGATCGCCGCCATGGCAGGCCATTCGGCGTTCGCCGCCACCAGCACCGGGCAAATCAATTTCACCGGAAACATCAACGCCAATACCTGCCCGATCGACCCGATCGACCCAGGCACCGGCGCCCCAGGCCCCATCAACCTGGGCAGCGTCGCCGCGACCGATTTCGGCGGGGTCGCCGATGCGGAAGCCGGTGGCCGTGAGTTCGCCCTGCGCGTGAAGGACGGGGCCGCCTGCGGCTTCGGCGCGGGTGACACCGCAACCGTGACCTTCACCAGTACCCACGGCAACGCCGGCACTGGCGGCCGGTACTACGCGATCCAGACCGGCGGGGCCACCGGCGTCGCCCTGACCATCAAGGACAACGACAACACCCCCATCGACAGCGGCACGCCCTCGAAGGCCTATCCACTGAACGCCACCGGCGAAACCCGGATGATCTTCAGCGCCCGCTACCGCTCGACGAGCGCGACGGTGGTGCCGGGGCCGGTCATCGCCAACATCAATTTCGTCGCCACCTACCCGTAATTGCCGGGTTCTTGGGTGCCTGGCCGAGAGCCGCGCACCCAAGCGCATCGTTCGCCATGCCGTGAACGTCAGCATCGCCCAGGGATTATCAATGCTTGGATCAATCAAGAAGAACGCCGCAGCCAGGTCCGCGCTCCTGTGCGCCCTGACACTGCTGCCCTACGCCCCTTTCAGTCACGCGTCCTTGACGCTGAGCACCACCCGCGTGGTGTTCGACAGCGACAAGCGCAGTGTTTCACTGACCGTCGCCAACCCCAGCGACAAAGTGTTCGCGGTGCAGTCCTGGGTCAATACCAGCGCCGACGACACCACCACCGCCGTGCCCTTCGTGACCTCGCCGCTGCTGTTCAGCATCGGCCCCGGCAAAGAGCAGCACGTGCAGATCAATGGCTTGCCCAACATGCTGCCCGATGATCGCGAGACCCTGTTTTACTTCAATGCCCAGGAAATCCCCCAGGCCGAAGCCGATCAGAGCAATGTGCTGAACATCGCCATCCGCACCCGCATCAAGTTCTTTTATCGTCCGGCCGGACTCAAGCAAAACCCGAGCGAGCGCCTCAAGGACCTGCATGGCTCCCTGCAGTCGATAAACGGCCAGCCGAGCCTGGTCCTGAACAACCCGACGCCTTTCCATTACACCTTCCAACGTCTTGAGATCAGCGAAGGCGGCCGGTCAAAAGCCATCGACAACCCGGGCATGGTCGCGCCCTTAAGTCATGAAGTCTATCCGCTGGGTCCATTCAAGGCCGGTGCCGAGGCACAGGTTTCCTTCACCACGATCAATGACCACGGCGGCATCACCCCGCCCATCGACTTGCCCCTCCGGCAGGAACGCTAATTCCGCAGCTCGCAATGTCAGGACACATGACCATGATCAGATCTCCAGAAGGTCGACGCGTGCGCGCTCGCCTGCGTCTGGCTCATTACCTATTGGCCGGTGGCAGCGGCGTGCTGATCGGGACAGGGCAAGCGATGGCCCAGGCCCAGCCCGCGTTTCTTTCCGGGTTCATGCGTCAGGGCCCTGACCAGGCTACCGGGGCCGGGAAACTGGCATTACAGGCCTTGGCCAATGCACAGGGCGTGCTGCCGGGTCGCTATCGGGTACACATCAGGCTCAACCAGCAATCCATGGGCGAGCACGACATTGAATTCATCCAGGGTGATACGGCCCTGTCGCCCTGCTTCAGCGCTGCCCTGCTCGAACAATTCGGGGTGAATATCGCAGGCGTGGCCGACGCCCGATTAACCAGCGGTCCCTGCATCGACCTGCCCGTGCTGATTCCCGGCGCCCGTGTCGATTTCGATGCCCGGCGCCTGCACCTGGAACTCTCGGTCCCGCAAATCGCCATGCGGCGCAAGACAGTCGGTTACGTCGACCCGCGGCGCTGGGACCATGGCATCAACGCGGCGTTTCTCAACTATCAGGTCTCGGCCCAGCAAGGCACCAGCCGTTATGCCGGACACAACGCTAGCCAGGACCTGCTCTTGAACGGCGGCGTCAACCTGGGGCCATGGCGCCTGCGCACCAGCCAGAGCGGACGGCAGGACAGCGACGGCGAGCGCAGCTGGACCCGCGCCTATACCTACGCACAGCGCGACCTGCCCGGCATGAATGCCAACCTGACATTGGGTGAAGCGTACAGGGGCGGCGACGTGTTCAGGAGCGTGGCGCTCAAGGGTGTGATGCTCAATTCGGATTCGGGCATGTTGCCTGACGTGCAGCAGAATTATTCCCCCGTTGTCCGGGGCGTGGCCTTCAGCCGGGCGCGACTGGAAATACGCCAGGGCGGTTTCCCGATCTATGCCACGTACGTCAGCGCCGGTCCGTTCGAGATCGACGACCTGAACACCGGCGGTGGCAGCGGCGAGCTTGAAATCATCCTCACCGAGGCCGACGGCCAGGTCAGGCACTTCACCCAACCCTACGCCACCCTGGGCAACCTGCTGCGGGAAAACACCTGGAAATACAGCGCCGCCATCGGCCGCTACAACGCCACCGGTCATATCGATGATCCCGTGCTCTGGCAAGGCACGTTGGCCGCCGGCATGGGTTGGGGCGCGACGCTCTACGGTGGGTTGCAGGTCAGCGACTACTACCAGGCGACCAACCTTGGAGCGGGCAAGGACCTGGGCGCGATAGGCGCGTTGGCGTTGGACGTGACCCGTTCCAGCGCCGAAGTCGATGCCCAGGAATCCAGCGCCGTACAGGGCACGAGCTATGCGATCAAATACGGCAAGACCTTCGATTCACGGACCAGCCTGCGCTTCGCCGGCTACCGCTACTCCACCGAGGGCTATCGCGACTTCGACGAAGCGGTGCGCCAGCGCAGCCTGGATTCAACCTTCAAAGGCAGCCGCCGTAGTCGTTTGGAAGCCTCTGTCTATCAGGGGCTCGGCCAGCAAAGTTCGCTGAACCTAACGCTTTCGCAGGAAGATTTCTGGCGCAGCGACCAACAGCTTCGCCAGTTCCAGTTCAACTTCAACACGCGCCATCAAAGCGTGAATTACAGCCTGTACGCCGGTCAGTCGCTACGCAGTCGACAACAGTCGAGCGACCGGCAAATGGGGCTGAGCGTTTCCTTCCCTCTGGATTTTGGTCACACCAACTCGGTGAGCCTGGACCTGCAAAAAACCGGCAAGACCTTGAGTCAACGCGCCAGCCTGACCGGCAACGCCGATCAGAATCGCCTCGGTTACCGCGCCGGTATCGTCAATGAGGATGATCGGCAGCAGTCGGCGGAATTCTCGATGAGTTATCAAATGCCTGTCGGCAACTTCGGCGCGGGGCTGAACTACGGCAATGCCTACCGCAACGTGTCGGTCAACGCCGCCGGCGCCGTTGTGATGCACGGCGACGGGATCGAGTTCGGCCCCTACCTGGGGGAAACCGCCGGCCTGATCGAAGTGCCGGGGGTGAAAAATGTCGGCATCGTCAGCGCGCCGGGGATTCGTACCAATGAGCGAGGTTATGCCCTGGTTCCCTACCTGCGGCCCTACCGGGTCAATCCGATCGAACTGGACACCGACCAGCTGGGTCCGGACATCGAGCTGGACAATGGAACTACCCAGGTCGTGCCTCGACGCGGTGCGCTGGTCAAGCATACGTTCGCCGCCCGCACCGTCCAGCGCGTGCTCATCACCGGAACGTTCAACGGTCGTCCCCTGCCGTTCGGTGCCCAGGTCAAGGACGCACAAGGCGAAACGCTCGCCATTGTCGGCCAGGGCGGCCTGGCCATGCTCGGTACCGATGGCAACCCGCAAACCCTCGCCGTTGCCTGGGGCGAGAAGCCCGACCAGCAGTGCCGCATGGCCATCGTCCCCGAGGACATGGCGTTGTCACAGGGCTATCGCCTGCAATCAGCGGTCTGCCAGTGACTCATCTTTATTCCGGCGGTGCGTCCCTGCGACAGGCGCCGCTTCCATCGCAGGAAATCCACTGATGAAACGATCTTCACGACACTGGTTCAGCCTGATCGGTGTGCTGGCCGGCTGCCAATTTGCCCACTCGGCCCTGGCCAACACCTGTCGGTGGGACGCCGCACCGGGCCCCATCAATTACCAGGCCGACCTGGGCACCGTTTATGTGCCGCGGGATGCGAGCATCGGCAGTGTCATCGGTGTGGTCGACAAATTCGTGTTCAGCAACAGCCCCGGGCCCTCCATCACCTGCAGTAACGACGGCAGCGTGATCCTGGATTTCAATGCGGTGAACGTAGCGCCTCTAGAGCACCGGATTCACAGCGGGGGAGCGGGTGTCAGCGACAAGGTATTGGCCACCAATGTGCCCGGCGTCGGCGCCCGGATCACCCTGGAATCCGGATTCAATGGCCAGGCAGGCAACGCGTTCGTGCCGATTGGCAGCCCGATCGTGCCGTTCGACGCGCAACTGAGCCAGAACCTGATCGTACCGTTCAATCTTTCGCGGCTCAGGAGCATGGTCACCCTGGTCAAGACCGGTCCCATCGCCCCCGGCCCCCAAGTGGTGAACCGGCATATGTTCGATGGCCACTTCTCCAACATCGGCAAAGGCTTCGGCTACCGATTGAACGCAACGGTGATGCAAGCGCAATGTGCAGTGGGCGCCAGCCCGGTCAGTGTCGATCCGGTGCCACTGGGCGACTGGCAAGTCTCGGACTTCACCCATCCCGGTTTCACCACTGCGCCAACACGATTCACCATCACCCTGTCCAATTGCGAGGCCGACCCGACCCACGCCAACCAGGCCAATGCCCACATCCGCCTGGACGGCGCCGATGGATCCCTGCCCGAAGGCGACGGCAGCAACGGGGTGTTCAGCCTCGGCAATGGATCGACCGCACGAGGTGTCGGTATACAAGTGTTACGCGGGGATGGCATCACTCCCGTTCCCTTGGGTACGGACGTTTCATTCGGACCGATCGAAGACGGTAGAAACAAAACCCTTGATTTCAATGCGAGCTTTTACCAGACCGGCAATGTGGGCCAGATAGCCCCCGGCGCTGCCCGGGGAGCGTTGAGCTTCACGATTACTTTCCAGTGATACCCCGGAGAAACCGTGGAATGACAGCCAAAACACCCACCACAATGGCCGCCTGGACTCAGTCAATCAGTGTCGGTGTCAACAGTCCGAACGTCGTCCATCTTTCTCCCTCATCGAAGCTGACTTTGGTCTCTACGGTGAATCTCTGATTAGCCATCAGCGACAACATGAAGGTCTTCGGCAACCGGACACGTATCCCTGCCGTGACCTCCGCCGGTTGGACCCGATGCCGGTTCAACACAATTTCGCTCACATTCTGAGCCTGGGCGCTCTTACCCGACACCGTAACGCTCACCAGGCATGCATCGCTGATAAAGGGCCAGGCACGCTGATAAACGGGAACCCCCGTATCGGTAATACGAGATTTGGAGACAGGGTCGGTAAAAGGAGACTCCAGTTGAGGTATAGGGTGTCGGTGCGAGGGGAATGAGCCAATCGCCAGCGTCAGCAGCCTGGACTGTTTGTTCGAGGTGTCTGCCAGGACCACGTCGTAATAAACCGTCACGCGCTTGGAGAACATCGCCGCGATATTGCCCGGTGGTACGCGTACTTCCTTTGTGCCCCAAGGCACGGGGATAGGGATAGCCCCCACCGTACCTGGCTCACCAAATTGCATGTGCACGATATCATCGTCGTAGTAGACAGCGTCGCCAGGGATCTGCGCCGTGGCACCGACGACTACGTTTTGCGGGTTCAGGTCGGCATATTCCGCAGGGCTTCCTTCAGCCTCGACAATCCAAGGGTGAGGTACATAATGCGGTGCACGGACCACTGCGACTTGAAACGTCACGGCCGTGGACTCGGGGGTTTCATTACCGGCCCGGTCGGCCACGTGGTAGGAGATCGAGCGCATGCCGTCGCCCATGGTGAGTATCAGGGCTTTAGTGAAGTCGAGAAATATCGGGTCTTCGTAATCATCCCGAGTCAGGCTCCGGGTGACCTCCTCAAACTGGCCGTTGTTTTCATTCAGCCATTTAGCCGTGATCGTATCGCCAGGGGCCGGCTCCAGATAAGCCGGAACCCTCACGGTAACGACGCCGTTATGCTCGTTGAGGTACTGCTCCGAGAGGCCATTCTGGATAATGTCCGGGTCGATCAGCAACTGGCTGTTGACGGCCAGGTCCGGAGGGGTCGTATCCAGTGTAAACACCAGAACATCGGACTCATCCCTCTCGTCGTTGTAGCCCCTCACTTTGTATTGCAGCCGATGTCGCCCGTCGTTGCCGCGCAGAAATGACTGGCGCAAGGTCACAAACCGATCTGATTCCTCGATTTCTTCATCAATCCAGGTACGACGATCCACCGGGGTGTCGTCATCGTCCAGAAACAGTTCAACCCATTCTTCATCCGCACACGGGTCAGAGTTTTCCCATATCTCGAACCAGACCTTCAGGTCAGCGTGTGTGCTGGCTTCCGGAAGCAGATTGATCTCACCGCCTGGAATATTTTCGAGCAATTCTTCTATGACAGGCTCACGCAACGTTCTGCGGGGGCTGGTAGGCGACGTATTTTTTGGCTCGCTCATGAACATGACTCCTTAAAAAAGAGCGAGGAACAAAGGCCCTTGGCTTCATTCCCCGCACCCTATGAAAGAACATCAAAGTCGCACTGCTGCAGCCCGTCGCCTCCAGCCACGGTTACGTCATTGGTTTACCAGCTGTAGCGTACGCCCACGTTGGCTCCCCAGGGCTGCTCGATCTTGTTGCCGTTGCTGTAATCGAAATCGGCATGCACCGACACCTTGTCGGTCAGGGTCATGGCCACACCCGCCCCCAACTCACCACGGGAGCCTGAAAGGTCATTGTTGAAGGTGTAGTCGTTCACCTTCACTTCGTTGTTCTTGGCAAATTCGTGGACATAAGCCGCCCGCAGGTACGGCTGTACCACTTTGCCTTCGCCCAGGTTGAAATTACGTCCCACTGTTGCGCCGACTTTTCCCAGCAAGGAATGGGTGCGATCACCCTCGGCGGACAAGCCGTTGTCCAAGTGGTAATCCTTGCCCTGGATGATCACGCCCGACAGTTGGGTGTAGGGCTCGACAAAATAATCATCGGCCAGCTTGATGTGGCGACCCAACTCCAGGGACGCACCCACGCCGTTGCTGTCATAGCGGCCCTTGGTTTGATCGCCGTCGCTGAGTCGGACCTTGGATTCGTTCTGGAAGCGGTTGAACTTGAGCACACCATCGAAGTAGTAGCCGGTCTCGTCATCCAGCCAAGTGGTGTAGGCACCGAGGTAGTAACTGTCGACTTCGCCCGTAGTGCCACGGCTCAGGTCCAGGTCGGACTTGCTGTAGCCACCCAGCACGCCCACCAGCCATTGTCCGTCACCGGCCGGCAACGGCGCGTCGGCACCGAACGACAGGCCTTGCTGGACTTGTTTGTAAGCCACGCCGGAACTGGCGCTGACATCGAACTTGTTGCCGTAGGCACGAATCCAGCCACCAGCCTTGCCCTGGTCCCGACGCACTTCGCCCATGCGACTGCGCAAGGTGCTGAGTTCGCCGTACCAGACCGTCGGTGCGGCATTGAACAGCGCGATCACCGATTGGGTGCCCGGGCTGATGACTTTCGAGGCCGTATCCAAATACCAGGCGTTGTCGCCTTGCTTGATCAGGTCGTAGGAAAAAGCCCCGAGGTCCACCGCCCCGCCCTGCAGGGCAAACTCGGCATCCCCACCGCCGATCAGGACCACCGGAATGGACGCGGCAGCACCCGGTTCGGAACCGCTGCTGTCCAGTGCCACCAGATGATTACCGGTGGCGGTGCCAGTCACGGTCAGCGTATCGACTTGCCCCGTGGCGAAGTTGGTGTGCATGAAAAACGTGCCGTTGCCCGACAGTTCGCCCACCGTCAACTTGTAGAATTCACCCGGGTTGCCGAACTGGATGCCGCCACCGTTCATGGACAGTTTTTCGACTTCACCATCGCCGACCATCACCCAACGGGCATCGTTGTTCACGGCCAGGCTCTCCACGTTTTCAAGGTGCCCGGTGAGCTTTGCGAAGTTGTCCAGGACCACGTGAGCGCTGCTGCCAGCCTCCACAATGACGTCACCCACCAGTTGGCTGTTATCAACGTTGAAATTCACCTTGGAGCCATTGACGACTTCCACCAGATTGCCGTTGCCACCCACCAGCGTGGAGCCGTTATTGACTTCGATATTCACGCGCTCGGTGTTGGTCTGGGTCTGGCCGTCGACGAAGATCGCCGAGCCGGTCAGCCCTTCGACGCGGGAGTTGTCCAGGACCAATGCATTGTCGGCGGACAGGTTGAGGTCGGCGAACAGGTATGCACCGTTGAGCCCCCCTACGATTGTGCTGTCGGTGGCGGAAATCCTGCCGCCGAAACTTTGCACGCCGACACCATTGGCGTTGCTGGCAGTCACGGTGGAACCGGCCTCGAGTATCAATTGGCTGCGGGCACTGAGGACTGCCCCCACTCGCCCACCGGTGATCTCGCTGTCGCTGACCACCGCGGTAGAGCCACCGGTGGCTGAGCTTGCCAGACGCAGTCCGACGTTGCTGCTGACAACTTTGCTGCCGTTGGCGATGGTCGCTTCGCTGCCGGTTAAATCGACTCCGTTGGCATTGCCTTGAGCGGCGACCTGGGTATCGCTCAGATTGATCGTCGACCCGCCGGACGCACGGATCTGGTAAGTCGCGGCGCCATTGGCCGTCAGCTTGCTTCCGGTCTCCACCAGATAATCGTCAGTCGTGGTGGTGGCATCGATGGTCTTGGACGCACCGTTTTCGATGAGTGTCTGCCCCAGGCCAGCCGGACTCACCAGCAACAATGGCGCGAGAGTCGCGAGCTTGAGGAAACGCGCAAGCGGCGTGATGGAGAATGAGTGGCTGACGGGCATGGATAACTCCTGGATAGACAAGCTGTCTGGCAACCGTCGAGCCTGGCGTCTTACTGCCTGGGCCCGGACGATCAAAAGGCGGCAATCCTAAGCACTCGCTTCCTGGATATATGTAGGATTTATCTCTGCATCTGTGAGACTTTTCCTATTACGCCCGTGCGACATCAAGGGCAGCCCTCCCCACCCGGACAACAAACGTCCAGGTGGCAATGTTGAGATCAAGGCGTTGTGATCGGGCACGGATCGTTCAGCCCGTGGAAGGCTGTGCGGACCGTCAACGGTATCGATTCAAGCGTCTCTGAACCGTCATCATGGAAGTATTGAATCTTCACCCGGCCCCTGCGATTAGTCGCCGGGTTCTCGTCGTACAGTGGCAGGATATGTGTCGCGAAAGGCTCCACCAGGATTGTGAAACCGCTGACAGGCGTATCGGGAGTCCCCAGCGTGTAGTCCTTCCTGAAGATTGCGTATGTAATCGGAGCTTCGGGTTCGGCGAGATCGTCTCCTATCATGGGGGTGAAGACCAAGTTGATTTCATCGCCAGACTGAAGCAACCCGGTAAGGTCGGGGATGCGCACCTGCAGCGAGCCATCGGCCTCAAGGGCAGAGCACCCCGGATAACCGTTCGGATTAGGAATGGTGGGGAAGCTCGCCGCGGGTAGTTCGACCGCGATGGCATTGACATCAACCTCGGTTGGGGCGGATTCCAGGTCATTCTCAATGCCGGGCGCGCTCAATTGATAGTGCACCGGTACCTTGGGGCCATTGCCGCCGCTCTTGATGTAAGTCCAAGGGATCTCGACGGTTTCGTCGTCGCCAGGTGTATGCTGCGAATCGTCGAAGGTGATTTGGGCCTCATCGACACGCGTGCCATTCCAGAAGAAATCGATGACGTGGCCGTCAACCGCCTCGTCGTACCAGGTAAAGGTGAAGTTCGCCGCCTTGTCCTTGTCGGCCCGCGTCAACTGGTTGGTCCGGCTATCATCCCAATTTGTAACGACACCTAGCGTCAAGCCGGGATGCACCGGATTCGGCCAGCCGGGAAACGGCCAGGGAACCCACGGGATCGGCACCTCGAAGTTGACATCGATATCAATGTCTTCAGGTCCGAATAGCCGGCCTTTACGCACGACGTGATAACTGATGTTGGTTTCCTTGTCGCCGACGGTGCTTTCGCCGTATTCCTCGAGCATGAGGAGTTTCGGTTCCACCGGGATCTCGATCCTGGCCGGTGGGTTAGGCCCAACAGGAGCGTCCTCCAGAGTCGTACCCCCCCATTTCAATCGAATGAAGTCATAGCTCTTGGGATTGTCATACATGGGAACCCAGACGCTCACTCCCGCCAGGGCGTGTTCAACCACCAACGGGCCCGGATCTGCTTGTGGAACTTCCGGATCTTTCAGATTGCTCGGCAGCGATCCGAAGGTGAGGCTTATCTTCTGCCAAAGTGACAGGGCGCTGCGGTTGGTCGCCTTGTCGATCAGGGCGTAGATGAACACGCATTCGGCATCGCCAAACTGACGAACAAGGTCGCCATCGATAGATATATCAGTATCCGTAATGCCGGGGGCGGGGACATAGTCGAAGAAAATCGGGGTAAGGCCAATTGGGTCATCAGGAATATGAGCGGCATCCACCAGATAAACGGCGATTTGATCAGTCGCTTGCCAGTCATCATAACCAGGAATCGTAGCCGTCAGCGTGCTGTTGGGCGGCAGGTTGACGTCATCGAAGTGTGGGCTTGCGAACGTCAACGCTTCCGGCGGCTTGTGCTTATAAGGCGGCTCCTGGTCGCAATAAACCGGGGTTATTTGAGAGTGGTTTGCGGGATCATTGTTATAGGGATATTGGATAAATCCCACGCGACACTGGGCATTTTGCGGAAGGTCGCTGGCCTCGATGTGCATTTCATAGGGGAAGGTTTCCGGGAAGTCACTACCACCTACCGGAATTACAAATTCATGGTCGGCGACGACTTCAAGACGTCCATTGCCCCGATCGAATACAACTTCGACTCTCTCCGGCGCCAGCACAGGAGGCAAGTTATTCCACTTGGGAATATAGACGTTCAACCCATTCTCCAGGTTGGGTCCCTTGAGAAGCCCCCTGACAGGATCGGCAAAATCCTCCGGTCGGATTATTATCCATAGATCCTGTTTCGCCTGACGCTCAGTGCGCATCCTAAGGTAAGCACTGTGTGCCTCACGCCGCTTCGCTTTGCTATCCGCACTTGCCATGCTATCGCTCTCCCATTGATTAGGTTCAGCCATTGATGCCCATGGCCATCCTGTTTTTCTGGCAGATCGATAACACCGGACACAACACAACGCTTCCCATCGCTCTGCACGGCAGCTGAGGCCTTGAGCGAATTAAGCACCGCTTTTAAAAGAGGCGATACTGTCAGAGTTGACAGGTCGCCAGGGCAGTTCAGACCAACACCAGCCCCACCAGAACCGCCATTTCCAGCAACTCCAGCAAAGCCCCGGCGGTGTCCCCGGTACATCCCCCCAGCCTGCGTAACATCATCTGGCGCAAACCAATGCACACCGCCGAAGCGACCACCAGCGCGACCACTGCGCCCCACCCCGCCACCCCCACACAACCCAGCGCACACACCAGCAACACCTGCCAACCGGCACGCCGAGGCAGATGATCAGCCAGCGCCTGCCCCAACCCACCGGCCCGCACGTAAGGCGTGGTCAGGAACAACCCAAGCAACGCTCCGCGCCCCAGCACCGGTACAATGAGCAACGCCACTGTCTGTCCGTGTTCGATCAACGCCAACAGCGCAGCGAATTTGAGCAACAGCACCAACACCAAGGTGATCACCGCGATCGGCCCGCTGCGCGGGTCTTTCATGATCAGCAACGTGCGCTCGCGGTCGCCAAAACCACCGAGCCAGGCATCGGCGCTGTCGGCCAGGCCATCCAGGTGCAAGCCGCCGCTGAGCAGGACCCAGGCGGTCAGCAGCAACGCGGCGTGAAGCAGCGGCGGCGCGCCGGTCAGCAGTGCATCGAGCAGCCAAAGCAGGCCGCCGAACAACAAGCCCACCAGCGGGTAGAACAGCAGCGAGCGTCCCAGTTGTTCAGGCTCGGGCATGCCGGGCAGGCGCACCGGCAGGCTGCTGAGAAATTGCAGGGCGATCCAGAACGGCAACATTGTTCAACCCACCTCTTTCAGTGCGGGACCGGACGACACCTGAAGTGAGAACAACGCGCCGTGGCCGACTTCGACATTGAGCAACTGTTCCCGCGGCAAGCCTCGGGCCTGGGCCAGCAGCAGGCGCATCACGCCACCATGGCTGATCAGCAATACCCGTTGGCCGGCGTAGACCGCGTGCAGACGCTCAATGGCGGCCAGGACGCGATTGGAAAATTCGAACACCGGCTCGCCATCGGGTGGGGTGAAGCTGTAAGGGTCGGCCCAGAACCGGCCGAGGGCTTCGGCGTCGGTGTCCATCAACGCCGCCGCGCTGCGGCCTTCCCAGGCGCCGAAATGCAGCTCTTGCAGGTCTTTGTCCAGGTGCACCGGTACGCCGAGTCGGGCGCCGAGTTGCTCGGCGAAACGGGCGCAACGCTGCAAGGGTGAACTGACCAGTCGATCCCATGGCCCGCCCTGCTCCACCGCCGTGTGCATCTGCTCCCAGCCCCTGGTCGTCAAGGCATCGTCGAGGCTGCCGCGCAGGCCGCCGCCCAGCTCGGTTTCACCGTGACGCAGCAGGTCCAGGCGCAGGGTCATGCCGGGCGGTCCGCCACGGCCGCTTCGGCAAAGGTCGCCATTTGCCCGTGCAGGTCACAGGCCAGACGCAACAGCGGCACCGCCAGCGCCGCGCCGCTGCCCTCCCCCAGGCGCAGGCCGAGGTCCAGCAGCGGTTCGGCGCCGAGGGTTTCCAACACGTGGCGATGGCCCGGCTCGGCACCGCGATGAGCGAACAGTAGCCATGGTCGGCACTCAGGATTGAGGCGCACCGCGACCAGGGCCGCAACACTGCAGATCAAGCCGTCCACCAGCACGGCGACGCCTTGCTGGGCACAGGCCAGGTACGCGCCGGCCAACGCGGCGATTTCAAAACCGCCGAGGTTGAACAGGGTCTGCAATGGATCCTTGTTCTGGGCGGCGTGCAGCGCCAGGGCGCGCTCGATCACCTGGGCTTTGCGAGTGACACCCTTGGCGTCGAGTCCTGTGCCCGGCCCGACCAGATGCGCCACCGGGCAATCGAGCAAGGCACAGGCCAGGGCGCTGGCCGCGGTGGTGTTGCCGATGCCCATCTCGCCGCCGATGAACAACTGCGTCCCGGCCGCTACGGCACGTACAACGCTGTCGCGTCCGGCTTGCAAGGCTTGCTCGCCCTGAGTCGCGGTCATCGCCGGGCCCTTGGCGAAATTCGCCGTGCCGGGGCCGACGCGCAGATGCCGCACACCGGGCAGATCCAGGGTCGGCGTCACGGTGCCCAGGTCCACCACTTCCAACGAAGCGCCCAGTTGCCGCGCCAGGACGCTGATGGCCGCGCCGCCGCTGACGAAGTTGAGCAGCATCTGCCCGGTGACTTCCTGGGGAAACGCCGACACGCCTTCGGCCACCACACCATGGTCACCGGCGAAAATCGCGATCCACAGTTGCTCCAGGCGCGGCTTGACCTGCCCTTGCAGGCCCGCCAGTTGAACCGCCACCGACTCCAGCTGGCCGAGAGAGCCGGCCGGTTTGGTCAGTTGCTGCTGACGGGCCGCCGCCTGTTCCAGGGTTTGGGTATCGACGGGTTTGCACGGTTTCAGCCACCAGCGGTGATTCATAACGCAGTACCTTTGAGAGTCAGGGGCAGGCCGGCGACGGTCAGCACGACGCGCTGACAACGTTCGGCCAGGGCTTGATGCAGCCAACCGGCTTCATCGACATAACGGCGAGTCAATTCGCCCAAGGGCACGACGCCCATTCCGGTTTCGTTGCTGACAAAAATGATTTCACCGGGCAATGCGGCGAGGATACTCAGCAGCGCTTCGCGTTCGGCGTTCAGTTGATCGGGGTCGTCGAGCATCAGCAGGTTGGTCAGCCACAGGGTCAGGCAGTCCACCAGCAGGCAGCGGTCGGGCGCGGCGTGTTCCCGCAGCACTCGGGCCAGGGCCAGGGGTTCTTCCACCAGCGCCCATTCGGCCGGGCGACGGGCGCGGTGTTGGGCGACGCGGGCGTTCATCTCGCCGTCCAGGGGTTGGCTGGTGGCGATGTAGGTCACGGGTAACTGGCTGTCGGCGGCGAGTTTTTCTGCCAGGCGGCTTTTGCCGGAGCGGGCGCCGCCGAGGATGAGTTGGAGCATGGTGGTTTACCTTTCAAAAATTGGCGCTGTGGCTGCTGGCCTCATCGCGAGCAGGCTCGCTCCCACATGGGATTCGGGGTGTATATGAAATTTATGCTCACCAACAATCCCTGTGGGAGCGAGCCTGCTCGCGATAGGGCCAGCACAGTCACCCTAGATCCCACACAACTCACGCAACACCCCAACATCCAGATGCCGCTCCACCAGATCCGCCAACCGCTCGATGTCCCGCTCGCGCAACCCGTGGTAATCCACCGTCTGTACATCCTGCAACCCCGCCCAACGCAACAACGCGCTGCTGGCTGCTGGGGACTCGAACAGCCCATGCAAATAGGTGCCGAAAACCTGCCCGTCGGGGCTCCGGGCGCCGTCGCAGCGGCCATCGTCCAGATGCACCGCCGCGTGCTCCAGGGCTGGACCGCTGGTCACGCCGGCGTGGATCTCGTAGCCGCTGACCTCAGCCTCTTCCAGTGCCAATCGCCCGCGCACGTTGCGCAATTGCTTCTCGCGTTCCAGTGTGGTTTCGAAATCCAGCAAACCCAGCCCGGCACTGGAACCCGCCGCGCCTTCCAGGCCCAACGGGTCGTGAACCTGTTGGCCGAGCATCTGCAAGCCGCCGCAGATGCCCAGCAATTTTCCGCCATAACGCAAGTGCCGTTGGATCGCGGTTTCCCAGCCGTTGGCCCGCAGGTAGGCCAAATCACTGCGCACGCTTTTCGAACCGGGCAGGATGATCAGGTCGGCCGGCGGGATGCCCTGGCCGGGACCGATGAATTGCAGATCGACCTGCGGGTGCAGGCGCAGCGGATCGAAGTCGGTGTGGTTGCTGATCCGAGGCAAAACCGGCACCACCACCTTGAGCACCTGTTCAGCCTTGTCGGTCTGACGCCGGTCGAGGCCGTCCTCGGCCTCCAAGTGCAGGTCCATCACATAAGGCAGCACGCCGATCACCGGTTTGCCGGTGCGTGCTTCCAGCCAGTCCAGGCCCGGTTGCAGCAAGGCGATGTCGCCGCGAAAACGGTTGATGACGAAGCCCTTGACCCGCGCCTGCTCGCTGGGCGACAGCAACTCCAGGGTACCGACCAGATGGGCGAAGACCCCGCCGCGATTGATATCGGCGATCAGCAGCACCGGGCAGTCCACCGCCTCGGCAAAGCCCATGTTGGCAATGTCGCCGGCGCGCAGGTTGATCTCCGCCGGCGAACCCGCCCCTTCGACCATCACCACCGGATACGCGGCGCTCAAACGCGCGTGGGAGGCCAGCACCGCCTGCATGGCGATGGCTTTGTAGTCGTGATAGGCGACGGCGTTCATGGTGGTCACGGCGCGGCCATGAATGATCACCTGGGCGCCGGTGTCGCTGTTGGGCTTGAGCAGCACCGGGTTCATGTCGGTGTGCGGTTCGAGCCCGGCAGCCTGGGCCTGCACCGCCTGGGCGCGGCCGATTTCGCCACCGTCGGCCGTCACCGCGCTGTTGAGGGCCATGTTCTGTGGCTTGAACGGCACCACGCCGACGCCCTGGCGCCGGACCCAGCGGCACAGCGCCGTCACCAAGGTACTTTTGCCGGCATCGGAGGTGGTGCCTTGCACCATCACAGTGGTCATGAATGATCCTTGGCGTAGGCGTCGAAGGCTTGGTCCAGACGCTGGAATTCGCTGTCATCGGCCGGCAGCCCGAAGCGCAAGCTGCTGTTGTCCACGAACAGCCGCAGCAGGATGCCGCGACGGGCCATGAAATCGTGCAGGCCCTGGGCGCGTTCAGTGACCAGCCATTGGAACAATGCGCAACCGCCCTGGGGTTTGAAACCGTGGCGCTCCAGCAGCAGCGCAAGGCGTTGACTGGTTTCGTCGCAGCGTTGGCGCTGGCGGGTGTGGGCGGCAGTGTCCAGCAGGCACGCCTGACCGAGCACCCGGGTAGGCCCGCTGACAGCCCAGGGCCCGACCTGTTCGGCGAGCAATCGCAGCAGATGCCGCTCAGCCAGGACGAACCCCAGGCGCACCCCGGCCAGGCCAAAAAATTTGCCGAACGAGCGCAGCACGATCAGCCCGACCTGATGGGCCTGGGCCGCCAGGCTCAGCTGCGGCGTGACATCCATGAAGGCTTCATCCACCACCAGCCAACCGCCACGCTGAGCCAGGCGCGCGTGCCAATCCAGCAGGCGTTCGGGGTCCAGGCTCAGGCCCGTGGGATTGTTCGGGTTGACCACCACCAGCACGTCGAGGCTGTCGAGAAAGAAATCCACTTCGCCTTCCAGCACTTCGCGCACGATGTAGCCATTGCGCCGCCAGGCTTCGGCGTGCTCGGCATAACACGGCGACAGCACGCCGACCTTGCCGGCCCGACGCAGGCGCGGCAGCAACTGGATCGCCATCTGCGAGCCGGCCACCGGCAAAACCTGGGTCGCCCCGTAGTAGTCGCAGGCAGCCTGCTCCAGGCCATCATCGGTTTCCGGCAGACGCGCCCAGGCCCGCAGCGGAATCGGCGGAACGTCGAACGGCCACGGCGCCAGACCGCTGGACAAGTCGAGCCAGTCGGCTTCGGCGATCCCGTATTGCCGGGCCGCGTTGCGCAGGCGCCCACCGTGTTCAAGCATAGAACTCAGCTCCCAGGCAGAGAATCAGCAGCCACAACCATACCCCGCGCTGCACCAATTGCCAGCCGCGATCGATGGAGTCGGCGCTCGCCGGCACACCTTCGCCCAACGGCGGACGTTGGTGCAGTTCGCCGTGATAAACCGCCGCCCCGCCCAACTCGACGCCCAGCGCACCGGCACCGGCGGCCATGACCGGCCCGGCATTCGGGCTGTCCCAGGTCGGGCCCTGGGTACGCCAGCACCTGAAGGCCAGCCGGGTTTTTCCCAGCAGCGCGTAGGTCAATGCCACCAGCCGCGCTGGAATGTAGTTGAGCAGATCATCGATCTTTGCCGCCGCCCAGCCGAAGCGCTCGAAGCGTTCGTTGCGATAGCCCCACATGGCATCGAGGGTATTGCTCAAGCGGTACAGCACCACTCCGGGCGCGCCCGCTACGGCGAACCAGAACAACGCGGCGAAGACCGCGTCGCTGCCGTTTTCCAGCACCGACTCGGTGGCGGCGCGAGCCACGGCGGTTTCATCCAGCTCGGCGGTCTCGCGGCTGACCAGGTAACCCACCCGCTTGCGCGCCTCATCGAGATCGCCGCCGCGCAGCGCCCGCGCGACCGGTTCCACATGCTCACCCAGACTGCGCAGGCCGAGGGCGCAATACAGCGCGAGGATTTCCACCAGCCATCCGACCATCGGCGCCCAGGACAGGGCCGTTGCCAGCAAGGTCAAGGGCACCACGGCGATGAACCACGCGGTCACCCCATGGCTGCGCCAGCCACGCCCACCGGCATTGAAACGTTGTTCGATGCGGTCGGCAAAACCGCCAAACGCCACCAGTGGATGCCAGCGCCGGGGCTCGCCCAACAACGCATCCAACGCCACGGCGGCGGCACTGAGCAACGCCACGCTCATGGGCTGACTCCCCAACGATTTTCATACAACAATTCATGCAACGGACGCGGTTGCGCCCAGCCTTCCAGGGCGAGCATCGGCGCTGGATAAAAACCTTCCACCGGCCCCAGGCACAAGATTGCCAGCGGCTTGGCCCCGACAGGCAGGCCCAGCAGGTCGGCCAGGGCCTGGGGTTCGAACAACGACACCCAGCCCATCCCCAGCCCTTCGGCACGGGAAGCCAGCCACAGGTTCTGGATCGCGCAGGACAGTGAAGCGAGGTCCATTTCCGGCAAGGTCCGCCGGCCGAAGATGTGCCGCTCACGGTCATCCATCAACGCCGCCACCAGCACTTCGGCGCAGTCATTGATGCCTTCGACCTTGAGTTTCATGAACTCATCGCTGCGCTCACCCAAAGCCTCGGCGGTGCGGATCCGCTCCTGCTCCACCAGTTGGTGGATCTGCCCGCGCAAGGTGCGGTCGCTGATGCGGATGAAGCGCCACGGCTGCATCAGGCCCACACTCGGGGCCTGGTGCGCGGCTTCCAGCAAGCGGCGCAGCAACGCCGGCTCGACCGTGCCGCCGGTGAAGTGGCGCATGTCGCGGCGCTCGGCAATGGCGCGGTAGATGGCGTCGCGTTCGGCCTGGGAGAAGGTGTTGTCGGTCATGGCCGCTTCGCGAGCAGGCTCGCTCCCACATTGGGTTGTGGAGTAGCTGAAAACTCTTGCCCAACCCGATCCCCTGTGGGAGCGAGCCTGCTCGCGATAGCGGTTTCAAGATCTGGCGCAAACAGTGCGGCAATCGCCCGAGGATTGGACGGAAAATAAAAATGCACATAGGAAGCCGTCATCCGCCCCTGCCGGAACACCGCCTCCGCGCCTCGCCCACCATTGGGACTGTACCCCCGGGCAATCGGCTCAAGCGCCGTGCTGGTCAACGAATGATGGTAAGTGTGCCCGCGCAGAGTGCCTTCCGGCAGTTCCACCGATTGCAGCGCCAGGGCCGCGAGGCGTTTTTGCATCTGCGCATCGCCCGCCAGCAAGCCCAGCAGTTCAGCACGGGTGCCGTCGACATCGGTCAATGAGTCCAGCAGATACAACATGCCGCCGCACTCGGCGAGCAACGGTTTGCCGGCCGCATGGTGCGCACGGATCGCCGCCAGCATCGGGGCATTTTCAGCCAACGCAACGTGGTGCAATTCCGGATAGCCGCCGGGCAAGTAAAGGCTGTCAGCCTCGGGCAGTTCGGTGTCGTGGATCGGCGAAAAGAAGCGCAACTGCGCACCCATGGCCCGCAGCAGATCGAGGCTTGCGCCGTAGGTAAAGGCGAACGCCTCGTCACGGGCCACGGCGATGCGCACGCCGTCGAGCCACGGCTCAGGGTTGATCACTTCAGGAGCGGCAAACTCGACGGCGGGCGGCAACGCGACCTCGCAACTGCCGGCCAAGGCATCGGCGGCGGCATCGAGGCGCAGGTCCAGGTCGTTCAGTTCGCTGGCCTGGACCAGCCCGAGGTGACGGCTGGGCAGTTCGATCCCGGTTTCCCGGGACAGCGCGCCGTACCAGCGCAGGCCTTCGGTCAGACTGCCTTCGAGCAACTGCGCGTGGCGCAGGGTGCCGACCCGATTCGCCAGGACCCCGGCGAAGGGCAAATCCGGCTGATAACGCGCCAGGCCCAGAGCCAGGGCACCGAAAGTCTGGGCCATGGCCGTGCCATCGATCACCGCCAGCACTGGCACGCCGAAGTGCCGCGCCAGATCGGCGCTGGACGGGGTGCCGTCGAACAACCCCATCACCCCTTCGATCAGGATCAGGTCGGCTTCGGCGGCGGCTTCCCACAGCAGCCGACGACTTTCCTGCTCGCCGACCATCCACATGTCCAACTGATAGACCGGCGCGCCACTGGCACGCTCCAGGATCATCGGGTCGAGAAAATCCGGGCCACACTTGAAGACACGCACATTGCGCCCCTGGTTGCGATGCAACCGGGCCAACGCAGCGGTGACGGTGGTCTTGCCTTGCCCTGAGGCCGGCGCGGCGATCAACACCGCCGGGCAGTGGCGGCTGGTCATGGCAGCTTCATTCACAGTTCGACGCCTTTCTGCGCCTTGATCCCGGCCTGGAACGCGTGCTTGATCATGCCCATTTCAGTCACGGTGTCGGCCAGCTCGATCATCTCAGGCTTGGCGCCGCGCCCGGTCACCACCACGTGCTGCATCGGCGGGCGTGCCTGCAAATCGCTGAGGACTTGATCGAGGTCGAGGTAGCCGTGCTTGAGGGCGATGTTCAGTTCGTCGAGCACCACCAGGCCGATGGCCGGGTCGCTGAGCAACTGCCGCGAAACAGCCCAGGCCGCTTCGGCGGCGGCGATGTCACGCTGGCGGTCCTGGGTTTCCCAGGTGAAACCTTCGCCCATGACATGAAAGCGCACCTGCTCGGGAAAACGGCGGAAGAACAATTCTTCACCAGTGCTGTTGCGGCCCTTGATGAACTGCACCACGCCGCATTGCATGCCGTGGCCCATGGCCCGCGCCAACATGCCGAACGCCGAGCTGCTCTTGCCCTTGCCGTTGCCGGTCAACACCAGCAGCAGGCCGCATTCATTCGGGGCGTTGGCGATGCGCTCGTCGATCACGGCTTTCTTGCGCAACATGCGCGCCAAGTGGCGTTCGTCGCGATCAGGCGTATCGGTCATGGGGGAGCTCTCCGTTGGGATTGAAACGGCGGGCAGGCAAGAAAAAGGACGGCAACAAGCCTGGCATCGCCCACCGTGATGCCGTTGGATGAATCAGGCCGGTCTCCGGGCTCATGAGCGGCGTGATGCCGGGTTACCCGCCTTCCCATGTCTGGACACAGTGGCTTGTGGGCGACCTTGACTCATTTACCGTTGCGGGGGCAGCGCCGGGTTCGTGTGCACTCACCGGCTTCCCTGTTTCACTTTGTCGATCGGGATCACAAAGCACCTGAAACAAGCCGCGAAGGTTAGAGGGTTGGGGGTGGAGCGTCAATTAAAGCCGCCGCCGGACATTGGCCCGGATCAATAAAGTGACGCCAATCTTGTGCCAGGCTACAGCAAGTGATATCAAAGAGACATTACGACCCGATATCACAAGAATAAGAGGGCAACTGGCATGCAAGGCATGATTATCAGCAATCCGAAACTGGAATTCCTGCGCCCGATGCTGGAGCGTTGGTTCGACTGTATCGACCGCTACAACGCGGTGCGTGGCGATAACGACACACCATACTGGTTCGATGAACGCGCCAACCTCGGCCTGCTCTCCGCCGCAGCCTGGATGGCTGAGATGGTCACCCTGCAAAACGCCCCGACCCGCAAGCAGAATGAAGAAGGCGAACGTAACGTCAGCGCCGACCTGGTGATCGCCAGCACCGACGAGCGCGCCTTCATCCAGGCCACCCAGCGCTGGCCCAGGGTCAGTAACCTGAACCTGACCCAACCACTGGCGGAAGCCACCAGCGATGCCAAACGCATCAGCTATGCCAGCGACCTGAAGCTGGGCTGCCTGTTCGTCGCACCGCAAAAAGCCCAACAGAGCGCCACGCCGGAAGAGCTGCAAGACATGCTCGACGACCTGCAGAAGGAAAACACCTGCGCCGTGGCCTGGTATTTCCCTTATGCCTATCGCAAGTTGCGCAACGAGAGCGGCCAGTATCACCCGGGCATCGCGGTGTTGTTCAAGCAGGCCCATGGCTGACTCCACCCACAAGGTTCTGGCATAACCCCAGGTTGAACCATCCCCGGTCTACGCTTCTCTATGAATAACCACGTGCATTCATAGGGAAGCCAGCATGTTCAAGCCACCTCATCTTTTGATCGTCGCCCTCGCCGCCGGGCTTGCCGCGTGTGGCGAGTCGTCGACCCTGCAGGTTTCCGACGGCACCGGCCCGGCGCCGAAACTGCCGGAGCCGAACAAGACCCTGATTCCTACCGTCAACATCGCCGAAGCCGTCGGCTGGCCCCAAGGCGCCAAGCCAACCCCGGCCCAGGGCCTGCAAGTGGCCGCGTTTGCCGAGGGCCTGGACCATCCGCGCTGGCTCTACGTACTGCCCAATGGCGATGTGCTGGTGGCCGAGACCAATGCGCCACCCAAGCCGGACGACTCCAAGGGCATCCGCGGTTGGGTGATGAAGAAAGTCATGGGCCGCGCCGGGGCCGGCGTGCCCAGCCCCAACCGCATCACGCTGTTGCGCGACGCTAACCACGATGGAATCGCCGAGACCCGCACGGTGTTTCTGGAGAATCTGAATTCACCGTTCGGCATGACGCTGGTGGGCAACGATCTGTACGTCGCCGACACTGATCGGCTGATCCGCTTCCCCTACAAGGACGGCGATACGCAGATCAAGGCCGAGCCGACGAAGGTTGTCGATTTGCCCGGCGGCACCCTCAACCATCACTGGACCAAGAACGTGATCGCCAGCCGGGACGGCAGCAAGCTGTACGTCACCACCGGCTCGAACAGCAACGTCGCGGAAAATGGCATGGAGGCCGAAGAAGGCCGTGCGGCGATCTGGGAAGTCGATCGCGCCAGCGGCCAGCACCGCATTTTTGCATCAGGCCTGCGCAACCCCAACGGCCTGGCCTGGGAACCGCGCAGTGGCGCGCTGTGGACCGCTGTGAACGAACGGGATGAGATCGGCAGCGACCTGGTGCCGGATTACATTACTTCGGTCAAGGACGGCGCCTTCTATGGCTGGCCCTACAGCTATTACGGGCAAAACGTCGACGTCCGGGTCGAGCCGCAGAACCCGGCATTGGTGGCCAAGGCCATCGCCCCGGACTACGCCGTCGGCCCGCACACGGCCTCGCTGGGCCTGACCTTCGCCGAAGGCAGCAGCTTGCCCGCGCCGTTCACCGAAGGCGCTTTCATCGGCCAGCATGGCTCCTGGAACCGTAAGCCCCACAGTGGTTATAAAGTGATCTTTGTCCCGTTCACCGGCGGCAAGCCGGTGGGGCAACCGGTGGATGTGTTGACCGGTTTCCTCAACGCAGACGAAAAAGCCCAGGGCCGGCCGGTGGGCGTGGTGATCGATAAGCAAGGTGGGTTGCTGGTGGCCGATGACGTGGGGAACAAGATTTGGCGGGTGTCGGCCAAATAGTTGACCCAAACACTGCCCCTGTGGCGAGGGAGCTTGCTCCCGCTGGGGCGCGTAGCGCCCCCCTACTTCTGGCGCCTGCTGCGCAACCGAGCGGGAGCAAGCTCCCTCGCCACAAAAGCTTCTCCGGCAATGCAGAACCTGAGCATCAAATGATCAGGGATTACGCGCCAGATGCTCCGGCTGCAGAACTCGCTTGGCGCTCAGATAGGCTTTCTGCCAATAAGCCTTGGACAGGCTGTCGAGCTTGACCGTGCCGCCGGTAGCCGGCGCATGGACGAAGCGCCCCTCCCCCACATAGATCCCGGCATGACTGACCTGCGAGCCGCCATTGGTGGCGAAGAAGATCAGATCTCCAGTCTGCAAGGCATCCTGGCCAATATCCGGCGCACGCATGCTGATCATCTCGCGGGTGGAGCGTGGCAGGGAAATGCCGGCGGCGTCGCGGTAGACGTAGCCGATCAGGCCGCTGCAATCGAACCCCGAATCCGGCGTGTTACCGCCCCAGCGATACGGCGTCCCCACCAGCCCAAGCGCCCGGAAGAGCACGTCTTCAGCAGCTGGAGAATAGGTTTGCGAGGGCGCAAAGACCACGGGAGCCCGGACTACTGGCGCGGGCGGTGGGGTGCGGCTGGCGCAGGCGCTGAGCAGCGCTGCAAGACACATGAGAGCGAGGCGGGCCGACGTCGACATATGCAGAACAATCCTGATCTGGATGCGGCTTTTCTGCCGTGGACATGAAAACAACTCCGCCCGCGTAGTACGCAGGCGGATTGCCATCAATCAATGATCAAGGATTCTAGCGGCTGCGAGGCAAACTTCAAGTAACACTTTAAGTTTGCCTCACAAATTGTGCGCTTACTTGCGAGCAGTGACCACAGTCGGGGCCATGGCGAGGGCGCGCTTGGCTTCGAGGAAAGTCTTGCTCCAGTAGCTGTCGCCCAGGCTGTCGATCCGCACACCACCGCTGCGGCGGCTGCTGGAATGGATGAACTGGTTATCGCCCAAGTAGATACCGGCGTGGCTGACGCGACCGCGACGACCGTTGGTGCTGAAGAACAGCAGGTCACCGGGCTCCAGTTGGTTGCGAGCCACCAGCGGGGCGTTCACGTTGATCATTTCGCGCGTGGAGCGCGGCAGGTTCATGCCGGCCTCTTCGCGGAACAGGTAACCGATGAAACCGCTGCAATCGAAGCCGGCCTCAGAGGTACCGCCAAAACGGTAGCGAGTACCGATCAACGACATGCCACGTTCCAGGATGCTGTCGGCCAGCACCGGGAGCTGGTAAGGCTTGCTGCCGGCGAACGCCGCCAGCTCTTTGTCGTCGGCCATTTCTTCCTGGAACGATACGGAGGAAGACTGCGCGGTAACGGAATTCTTGACCTGTGGTTGCTGCACTTGCTCGGACACTGGAGAGTGGGCAGCGCAACCGAACAACAGGGTAACGAGTGCGAGAGGCACGAGGGGTGCGAAGCGATTTAGCATGGGCACGACCGTGGCTGTAGTAGTAAAGATGGCGAGACTATGCCTTCTATCGAGTCCATTTGCAAATTCAATCGACGCAAATGTGACTTCTCGGTTTTGCCCGTACATCTAAGCGCTTAAGCCCATTTTAAACGTCACGCAGCCTGCAACCCAGTCAGGCCGCGGGTTTGCTCGCGTCCGGAACAGGCTAAGAGCCACTATTTATAACGGTTCTACCAGCCCAGGGTTTCTTTCAAAAAAGGAATAGTCAGCTTGCGCTGGGCCTGAAGCGAGGCCTGGTCGAGGCGTTCGAGCAATTCGAATAACGCGCTCATGCTGCGGGTGCCGCGGGTCAGGATGAAATGCCCGACTTCATCGGTCAGGTGCAGCCCACGCCGGGACGCGCGCAACTGCAATGCCCGGAGCTTGTCTTCATCGGAAAGCGGGCGCATCTGGAAAATCAGCGCCAGGGTCAGGCGGGACTTGAGATCCGCCAGCTTGACCGGCAACTCCCGCGGCGACGTGGAGGCGGCGATCAGCAGGCGTCGGCCACTGTCACGTAGCCGGTTGAACAGATGAAACAGCGCTTCTTCCCAATCAGCCTTGCCGGCCACGGCCTGGAGATCGTCCAGGCAGACCAGTTCGTACTGTTCCAGGTTATCGAGGATTTCAACACCGCGATCCAGCAACTCGGCTAACGGCAGGTACACGGCAGGTTCGCCCAACTGCTCGAAGCGCAGGCAAGCGGCCTGCAACAGGTGCGTGCGCCCTACCCCGTCCTTGCCCCACAAATAAATCAGGCTTTCTGTCCAGCCGGCGTCGGCTTCGCAAAGCCGCTCGACATAGCCGAGTGCAGCGGCATTGGCGCCTGGATAGTAATTGATGAAGGTGGCGTCATCACGCAGACGCACACCTAGGGGCAGCTGAATCGGTTTCATGCTGACTGAACGGCTGCGGGGAACCGTTAGTGGCCTCTGTGTAAAGTTGGCAAAGTTTATACCCGTGGGGCGGACCGCACAATGCGCCGGACCACGAGCAAAATCAAAGGTTTGCAGCAGCAGGGAAACCCGATTGCGGTTTCCCTGGCGTTCGCCTTACAGCTCCGGGTCTTCGGTGCCGCTGTAAATGTCCGAATCCTTGTACAGATCATGCATATGACGCACCAGCACCATGATCACCGCCGCCACCGGCAGCGCCAACAGGATTCCGGTGAAGCCGAACAACTCGCCGCCCGCCAGGATCGCGAAGATCACCGCCACCGGATGCAGGCCGATTCGGTCACCCACCAGTAACGGCGTCAGTACCATGCCTTCCAAGGCCTGGCCGACCATGAACACCGCGACGATGCCCATCATGGGGTACAGGTCGCCACCGAACTGGAACAACCCGGCGATCAACGCCGCGCCGATGCCGATCACGAATCCCATGTACGGCACGATGGCCGCGAGCCCGGCGATCATGCCAATCAGCAACCCCAGCTCCAGCCCCACCAGCATGAGCCCCGCCGCATAGATGAAGCCCAGGGCCACCATCACCAGCAATTGCCCGCGCACGAATGCCCCCAACACTTCGTGGCATTCACCGGTCAGGCTCATGATGTGCTCTTCACGATGACGCGGCAGCAGGCTGCGGATCTTGGCCATCATCAGGTCCCAATCCCGCAGCAGATAGAAAGCCACCACCGGAATCAGCACCAGGTTCGCCAGCCAGCCGATCAGCGCCAGACTCGAAGCCGTGGCCTGGCTCAGGACCACGCCGACAATGTCAGTGGTCTGACCCATGTGCTCGCTGATCGCCGCCTTGACCTTGTCGAACTTCCAGAAACCGTCCGCCAGCCCCAGCTTCGACTGCACCCACGGCACCGCCGTGTGCTGCAACCAATCGAGCATCTGCGGCGCCAATTCGTACAGGCGCACCAACTGCTTGGCGAGCATCGGTATCAGCACCAGCAACAGGGCGCTCACGATCAAGGTGAACAGCGCAAATACCGCTACCACCCCCCAGGTCCGCGACAGGCCGAGTTTTTCCAGGCGATCCACCACCGGATCGAACAGATAGGCCAACAGCAGCGCAACCAGGAACGGCGTAAGAATCGGATGCAGCAGATAGATAAACGCGAACAGCAGGGCGACCCCACCCAACCAGAACCAACGCCGCGTATCGCCCATGAACCACTCCTAGCTATATAGGGAAAGAAAATCTACCAACGGAACCGCAAGCTGGCCGCCGGGGCCGGTACAGGCGCAGCCATCGGGGCCGAGCCATCGGCAGCAGGCTGGACTGCCGGCGCGGGCGCGACGGGCTCACCGGCCGGGATTTCCTGAAGTTTTGCCAGGGCCAATTGCGCCTTCAATTGCTCGGCGCTGCCGTTGACCCGGTAGACGGCCTGGTCACCGTCGACCCCCTGTAACTGCCCGGCGAATGGCTCGAGCAAGCGCCCAAGCGCGGCGTAGCGCTCAAGGTTCATGCCCTGAACCTGCAGCACCTGTTCAGTCGCCACGCCCGGCTTGGCGACGAAACGTGGCGCCAGGCGCTGGTTCACCGCCAGCATGACCGCATCGGCCAGGGCCGCGGCATCAGCACCCTGAACCGTGCCCTGCTCACGCTGATCGCCCAGCCACAGGCGCCAGGTCCCGCGCCATTGGCCGCCTTCTTCCTTGGCGTGAACGGCCAGCAAGGCATCCGCCGCGTATCGCTCCGATGCATCGCGCAGCGGCGCCGGGTCGCTGCCTTCGAGGTTCGGCGCGGTGGCGACAATCTGCTCGCTCAGGTCCGCCAGCGGCAGGCGCAGCGCCAGGCCCCGATGTTGCGCGGCACGCCGCAGCGGCACGGCGCTGGCCTGGCCATCGCCGACCAGGCTGGAACCCTCGGCCGAATCGTTCAGCCACCAACCGAGGATCGACGGCCGATTCGCGCCCCACAGCGATAGCCCGGCGGAACGCAAGGCCCGGTCGGTGCTCGCCGGGTCGAAGTCCACCTTGAGGCTTTCCGGCGGGCCGGCATCGTAGCCGTATTGCAGAATGATCTGCTGCGGATCCTTGCGGATCGCCGCCAGGCCGGGGTTTTGCGCGGCCTTGGCGTCACCGGTCAGGCGCAGCACCAGCGTGTCGAGGGCGCGCAGCGTCGCCTGGTTACGCTCGTCCGGCGTCTGGTTGCTGACCGGTTCGAGCACTTGATAGAGGCCATTCACTGTTTCGGCATGACTCGCCAGACTGATCAGCGACAGGCAGCCCACGGACAAGAATTTGAACAAACGCATGGAAGATTCCCGGACGTAACGGCTGGAACAGGCCGTGTGAAGAAAATTGAGCATGGCTGTGACCACGGCACCCGGCAAAACATTCACCCACCCGGTGCAAGTTTCCACGATCATCACCATGGCCGCTTACCGCTACACCTTATACAGACGCGCCGCGCAGTACCAATATAAGAAATATCGGTTTTTTTCCGTGGATATGTCCCTGCCCGTCGGCGCGAGGATGGCCGCTGCCCCTCAAGCCTGATAAAATCGCGCGCCTTCGCAGACCGGCAAGCGCTGGGCACCCGGAATAATTCGTACAACGGTTATTCAATGGCCCGGGCGGTCGGTCGTTACCCAGAAATCCCCCCCTAAAGGCCTGGATCATGAGCAAGCAACCCTCCCTGAGCTACAAGGACGCCGGTGTAGACATCGACGCCGGTGAAGCATTGGTCGAACGCATCAAGAGCGTCGCCAAGCGCACTGCGCGTCCGGAAGTCATGGGCGGCCTGGGCGGTTTCGGCGCCCTTTGCGAGATCCCGGCCGGCTACAAGCAACCGGTGCTGGTCTCGGGCACCGACGGCGTCGGCACCAAGCTGCGCCTGGCACTGAACCTGAACAAGCACGACAGCATCGGCATCGACCTGGTGGCCATGTGCGTGAACGACCTGGTGGTGTGCGGCGCCGAGCCGCTGTTCTTCCTCGACTACTACGCCACCGGCAAACTGAACGTCGACACGGCTGCCCAGGTCGTGACCGGCATCGGCGCCGGCTGTGAATTGTCCGGCTGCTCCCTGGTCGGCGGCGAAACCGCTGAAATGCCTGGCATGTACGAAGGCGAAGACTACGATCTGGCCGGCTTCTGCGTCGGTGTCGTCGAGAAGGCCGAAATCATCGACGGCTCGAAAGTCGCCGCCGGCGATGCCCTGCTCGCCCTGCCGTCCTCCGGGCCGCACTCCAACGGCTACTCGCTGATCCGCAAGATCATCGAAGTCTCCGGCGCCGACATCGAGAATACCCAGCTGGACGGCAAACCGCTGACCGACCTGCTGATGGCCCCGACCCGCATCTACGTCAAGCCACTGCTCAAGCTGATCAAGGACACCGGCGCCGTCAAGGCCATGGCCCACATCACCGGTGGCGGCCTGCTGGACAACATCCCGCGCGTGCTGCCAAAAGGCGCCCAGGCCGTGGTCGACGTGGCGAGCTGGACCCGCCCGGCAGTGTTCGACTGGCTGCAGGAAAAAGGCAACGTCAACGAGACCGAAATGCACCGCGTACTGAACTGCGGCGTGGGCATGGTGATCTGCGTGGCCCAGGAGCACGTCGAGACCGCCCTGAACGTGTTGCGTGAAGCCGGCGAGCAGCCATGGGTCATCGGCCAGATCGCCACCGCCGCTGAAGGTGCTGCCCAGGTCGAGCTGAAAAACCTTAAGGCGCACTGATGTCCGCAACCTGTGATGTCGTGGTGCTGCTTTCCGGCACCGGCAGTAACTTGCAGGCCTTGATCGACAGCACGCGGACCGGCGACAGCCCGGTCCGCATCCGCGCGGTGATTTCCAACCGCGCCGACGCCTACGGCCTGCAGCGAGCCAGGGATGCGGGGATCGAGACCCGCGTCCTGGATCACAAGGCGTTCGAGGGCCGCGAAGCCTTTGACGCCGCCTTGATCGAACAGATCGACACCTTCAATCCGCGACTCGTCGTGCTGGCCGGTTTCATGCGCATCCTCAGCGCCGGTTTCGTGCGTCACTACCAAGGTCGCCTGTTCAATATCCATCCTTCGCTGCTGCCCAAATACAAAGGGTTACACACTCATCAGCGAGCGCTGGAGGCCGGCGACACGGAACACGGCTGCTCCGTGCACTTTGTCACCGAGGAACTCGATGGCGGACCACTGGTCGTACAGGCGGTAATACCGGTAGAGTTGCACGACACGCCGCAAAGCCTGGCCCAACGGGTTCACGCCCGCGAGCACCAGATCTACCCGATGGCCGTGCGTTGGTTTGCCGAAGGACGGCTGACCCTCGACGATCGCGGTGCTTCACTGGACGGTCAGTTACTGCCGGCCAGCGGCCACTTGATTCGACACTAGGAGATTTTATGCGTCGCGCCCTGCTCTTCGCCTGCGCTCTGCTTGCCCTGCCCCTGGCACAGGCGGCTGACCTTCAACCGTTCTCCGCCAGCTACACCGCCGACTGGAAACAGTTGCCCATGAGCGGCACCGCCGAGCGCAGCCTGACCAAGGAAGCCAACGGCACCTGGAAGCTGAGCTTCAAGGCTTCGATGATGATCGCCAGCCTGACCGAAGAAAGCACCCTGACCCTGGACAAGGACACCTTGCTGCCACAGTCCTACCACTTCGAGCGCGGCGGCCTGGGCAAAGCCAAGAAGGCCGACCTGGATTTCGACTGGAACGCCAAGATGGTCACCGGCACCGATCGTGGCGACGCGGTCAAGCTGCCGCTCAACCGTGGCATGGTCGATAAATCCACCTATCAGCTGGCGTTGCAGCACGACGTAGCGGCCGGCAAGAAAAGCATGAGTTACCAGGTGGTCGATGATGGTGAAGTCGACACCTATGACTTCCGCGTGCTGGGCTCGGAAAAGGTCGAAACCAAGGCCGGCCAGATCGATGCGATCAAAGTCGAGCGCGTGCGCGACCCGACGCAAAGCAAACGCATCACCGTGCTCTGGTTCGCCAAGGACTGGGACTACCTGCTGGTCCGCCTGCAACAGGTCGAGACCGACGGCAAGGAGTACAACATCATGCTCCTGGACGGTACGGTCAACGGCAAGGCTGTGAAAGGCAGCTGATCGATAAGTCTATAAAAGAAGCCCCGCCAATGCGGGGCTTCTTTTTGTCCGCACTTTCATACACAACACCGCCCCTGTGGGAGCGAGCCTGCTCGCGATGGCGGTGTGTCAGGCAATGTCTCTTGCGACTGATCCACCGCTATCGCGAGCAGGCTCGCTCCCACAGGGTTTTGCTTTTTCTGGAAAACTACTTTCGCACCATGAAATTTTCTTCATGAAGCTGGCCTGCGACCAAACGCCGCGCACCGCTTGGCCTGGAAGATTGTTGCGATTTCCATGAAAACTTCTTAACCCGCCGGAGCATTTACTTAGCAGGCTACCAAAATCTATAACAAAGGCCTGCACACGCCTTGCTGCAGATGACAGAGATGGGAGTTAGCAAGATGACAGTGAAAGTAAATGAACGCGATGATGCCCACATGTCCCACGAAGCCATTGCCGCCGGGATCCGGATCTGGGATGTGCGTCAGCAGGATCTGCTGGTGGGAATGTTTCATTCCGAGACGGATGCGAACCGCTATAGAGACGAGCTGGAGTGCCAGGAACGGCAGCGCTCGGGTGGAATTTCTGAATCCTGATCGTTGACGAAGATCCTGTGGGAGCGAGCCTGCTCGCGATAGCGGTAGGCCTGTCAGCAAGATGTTGGCTGACACACCGCAATCGCGAGCAGGCTCGCTCCCACAGGGTTTGTGTTTAGTTCATGGGCAATGCGCCGGATCTACCACATCAAATCATCAGGAATCTGATACGCCGCATACGGATCGTCGGCATCCACTTCTTCGGTCTGGGTATTGAGCTGCACGATACGCTTGGGATCGCGCTCCTGGATCTTCAGGGCGGCCTCGCGTGGGATCACTTCGTAGCCGCCGGCATGATGGACGATCGCCAGCGAGCCGCTGCTCAACTTGTTACGCATCAGGGTGTTGACCGAGAGGCGCTTGACCTTCTTGTCGTCGACGAAGTTGTAGTAGTCATCGGTGGTCAGCTTGGGCAAGCGCGAGACTTCGATCAACTGCTTGATCTGCGCGGCACGGGCCTTCTGCTCGGCTTTTTCCTGCTGCTGACGATTGAGTTCCTGGTCGCGCTTGACCTTCTCGGCCATGGCTTCCTGGGCGGCACGCTGCTGGGAGTCATCCAGTTCGATCTGACCCTTGTGGGCCAGGCGCTGCTGCTTCTGTTTCTCTTTGCCGACCTGCTTGGCCTGCTTTTGGTTGACCAGCCCTGCTTTGAGCAACTGGTCGCGAAGGGAAAGGCTCATGGTGCTTACTCACTTAGGCAACGGCCTCAGCCACAGCTGGGCAAATTCTTTTCCTGACGTTTGGCTTCGCCCCACAAGGCGTCCAACTCTTCGAGGGTGCAATCTTCCATGGGACGGTGGGTGTCGCGCAATGCCTGTTCGATAAATCGGAAGCGGCGCTCGAATTTTCCATTGGCGCTGCGCAAGGCCGTTTCCGGATCGACCTTGAGGTGTCGGGCCAGGTTGACGACCGAGAACAGCAGGTCGCCGATTTCGTCTGTCAAAGCCTCCTGATCATTTTCCGACATGGCTTCGAGCACTTCGTCCAGTTCTTCCCGAACCTTGTCGAGGACCGGCAACGCGTCCGGCCAGTCGAAACCGACCTGGGCCGCACGTTTCTGTAGTTTCGCTGAGCGGGATAATGCCGGCAGAGCAGCCGGCACATCGTCGAGCAGGGACAGCTGCTCGGGCGCTGTGGCTTTCTCGGCCCGCTCCTCGGCCTTGATTTCTTCCCAGCGCTGCTTGACCTGTTCTTCGCTCAGGCGCGGCAGATCCACGGGTGCATACAAATCACCGGTAGGAAACACATGGGGATGGCGGCGAATCAGCTTGCGGGTAATGCTGTCGACCACGCCGGCGAATTCGAAGCGGTTCTCTTCCCGGGCCAACTGGCTGTAATACACCACCTGGAACAGCAGATCGCCCAACTCGCCCTGCAAGTGATCGAAATCCCCACGCTCGATGGCGTCGGCCACTTCGTAGGCTTCTTCCAGGGTATGGGGGACGATGGTGGCGTAGGTTTGCTTGATGTCCCATGGGCAGCCGTACTGCGGGTCGCGCAGGCGGTTCATCAGGTGGAGCAGGTCTTCGAGGCTGTACATTTAATCCGTCTCATCACACAAAAACCTTGTGGGAGCGAGCCTGCTCGCGATAGCGGTAGACCTGTCAGCAAGATGTTGGCTGACACACCGCAATCGCGAGCAAGCTCGCTCCCACATTGGACTGTGTTTAACAGTACCTAATCACCCTGGCGTCCGATTCCGCCGGGTCTCGATGATGTTCGGCAACTGGGAAATCCGCCCCAGCAACCGCCCCAGCGCATCCAGCCCCGGAATCTCGATGGTCAGGGACATCAGCGCAGTGTTGTCTTCCTTGTTCGAGCGGGTGTTGACCGCCAGCACGTTGATCCGCTCGTTGAGCAGGACCTGGGACACGTCCCGCAACAGGCCGGAACGGTCGTAGGCGCGGATGACGATGTCCACCGGGTAGGTGAGCACCGGCACCGGCCCCCAGCTGACCTGAATGATCCGCTCCGGCTCGCGACCGGCCAGTTGTAGCACCGAGGCGCAGTCCTGGCGGTGAATGCTCACGCCACGGCCCTGGGTGATATAACCGACGATCGCGTCCCCCGGCAATGGCTGGCAGCAGCCGGCCATCTGGGTCATCAGGTTGCCCACGCCCTGAATCTGGATATCGCCGCGCTTGCCCGGCTTGTAGCCCGTGGCCTTGCGCGGAATCAGCTCCAGTTGCTCGTTGCCGCGCTCCGGCTCCACAAGCTGCTGGGCCAGGTTGACCAACTGCGCCAGGCGCAGGTCGCCGGCACCGAGGGCGGCGAACATGTCTTCGGCGGTTTTCATGTTGGCTTTTTCGGCCAACTTGTCGAAATCCACCTGCGGCAGGCCCAGGCGACTGAGCTCGCGTTCGATCAGGGTCTTGCCGGCGGCAACGTTCTGGTCGCGGGCCTGCAACTTGAACCAATGGACAATTTTCGCCCGTGCCCGCGAGGTGGTGATGTAGCCCAGGTTCGGGTTCAGCCAATCGCGACTCGGCGTGCCGTGCTTGCTGGTGATGATCTCGACCTGTTCACCGGTCTGCAGGCTGTAGTTGAGCGGCACGATCCGCCCGTTGATCTTGGCGCCACGGCAGTTGTGGCCGATCTCGGTATGGACCCGGTAGGCGAAGTCCAGCGGCGTCGCGCCCTTGGGCAGGTCGATGGCATGACCGTCAGGGGTGAAGATGTAGACCCGGTCCGGCTCGATATCGACCCGCAGCTGTTCTGCCAGGCCACCGATGTCGCCCAGTTCCTCATGCCATTCAAGCACCTGGCGCAACCAGGAGATCTTCTCTTCGTAATGGTTGGAGCTGGACTTGACGTCGGTACCCTTGTATTTCCAGTGCGCGCACACGCCCAGCTCGGCTTCTTCGTGCATGGCGTGGGTGCGGATCTGCACTTCCAGCACCTTGCCCTCGGGGCCGATCACTGCGGTATGCAGCGAGCGATAGCCGTTTTCCTTGGGGTTGGCGATGTAGTCGTCGAATTCCTTGGGGATGTGCCGCCACAGGGTGTGGACAATCCCCAGCGCGGTGTAGCAATCGCGCATTTCCGGGACCAGCACGCGAACCGCGCGAACGTCGTAGATCTGGCTGAATTCCAGGCCCTTGCGCTGCATTTTTCGCCAGATCGAGTAGATGTGCTTGGCCCGGCCACTGATGTCGGCTTCCACGCCGGTGGCCTGCAACTCTTCGCGCAACTGGGTCATCACGTCGGTGATGAAGCGCTCGCGATCAAGGCGCCGTTCGTGCAGCAGCTTGGCGATCTGTTTGTACTGGTCAGGTTCCAGGTAGCGGAAGGACAAATCCTCCAGCTCCCACTTGATGTGACCGATGCCGAGACGGTGGGCCAGGGGCGCATAGATGTCGAACACCTCGCGGGCGACGCGGTTGCGCTTCTCGTCATCAGCGGCTTTCACGGCGCGGATCGCACAGGTACGTTCGGCAAGCTTGATCAGCGCGACGCGCACGTCGTCGACCATCGCCACCAGCATCTTGCGCAGGTTTTCCACCTGGCCCTGGGTGCCCAGGACCATGGAATGACGCGGGCTGAGACTGGCGCTGATGGCGGCCATGCGCAGCACGCCGTCGATCAGCTTGGCGACCACCGAGCCAAAACGCTGGCTGACCACCGGGAGCTGGATCTGGCCCTCGCGCACGCCACGGTAAAGCACGGCGGCGACCAGCGAATCCTGGTCGAGCTTGAGGTCAGCGAGAATTTCAGCGATCTCCAGGCCCGTCTGGAAACTCGAGGTGCCTTCGGACCACAGGTTCTTCGCCGCATTGTGCTGCTGTTCCGCCTCGCGAGCGAACTCGCAGGCGGCCTTCAAGGCTTCGCGATCCAGTGCCAGGTCGACACTGACCGCGTGATCGAGCCAAGCCTCGAGATTGATACTGCCGTCGGTGTTGATCGGCTGGTGTGCTCTCACCTGTACCATCTTTACTTACCTTCCCTACGACGCAGATTCAATGCGTCAACATCGCTGCCCTTCGGTGCCCGTGTTTCCGCCCAGGGCTGTGGCGGGTTGGCACGAACGGGGTCAGTCGGACAAGCCATCCTGGCTCGCTTCAAATAACGCCATGGCCTCGACATGCGCCGTCTGAGGAAACATATCGAGAATCCCGGCACGTTTTAACCGGTAGCCCTGCTTGATCAATTCGACCGTATCCCGGGCCAAAGTTGCCGGGTTGCACGATACATAAACCAACCGTCCGGCGCCCAGGGACGCCAGCTTGCGCACCACCTCGAAAGCACCGTCACGAGGTGGGTCCAAGAGTACCGCAGAAAAGCCTTCGCCGATCCATTCGGCACCTGCCAGAGGCTGGGATAAATCGGCCTGAAAAAAGGCAGTGTTATGCAAATTGTTGCTGAGTGCGTTGGCCGCCGCACGGTCAACCATCGTCTGCACGCCTTCGACGGCGACCACCTGGCGCACCTGTCGTGCCAGTGGCAGGGCGAAGTTGCCCAGGCCGCAGAACAGGTCCAGCACCCGCTCCTCGGATTTCGGGGTGAGCCATTGCAGCGCCTGGGCAATCATCGCCTCGTTGACGCCGGCGTTCACCTGGACGAAATCCCCCGGCCGGTAAGCCAGCTCCAGATCCCAGGTGTCCAGGCGATAACCCAGAACCTGCTGCGGATCGACCGGTTGCGGCTCACCTTCGCCATGCAGCCACAGTTGGGCCTGATGCAGCGTGCAGAAGTCCTTGAGGATCGTCAGGTCGGCTTCCGACAGCGCCGCCATGTGTCTTAGCAGCAGCGCCAGGGACGAGCCGGCGAACAATTCCACATGACCCAGCGCCTGGGGTTTGCTCAAGCGCCGAAGCATGTCCGGCAGACCACTCATGATCGGCTGCAAGGGCTGTACCAGCACCGGGCACTCGCCAATGGCGACGATGTCCTGGCTGCCGGCGGCGCGGAAGCCGACGTCGAGTTTCCTGGCCTTCTGGTCCCAGCGCACCGCCACGCGGGCGCGACGTCGGTAACCGAGTTCAGGCCCGCTCAACGGCGCGGCCCATTCATCCGGTTCCACCCCGGCCACTCGCGACAGCTGCTCGGCGAGCATGCGCTGTTTCAGGGCGAGCTGTTCGGCGTGGGGCAGATGCTGGACGCTGCAACCACCGCAACGGCCGGCATGGACGCACGGTGCCGGACGGCGCAGCTCGCTGGGCAGGAACACCCGTTCGGTGCGCGCCTCGACTACTTTGCCGTGGGCACCCAGCACCCGCGCCTCGACCTCTTCGCCGGCCAGGGCGCCGATGACGAACCAGGTGCGTCCGTCGACAAAGCCGATGCCGCGCCCATCATTGGCGAGGCGTTCGATGATCAGTCGCTGTTTTTTACCGGTGGGCACTTGCGGGGCCCGGCTTCCACCGCTGGGCTGGAAGCGCAAGCCTCTTTCTTGCTTGGCCATCAGTTGGGCGCGTCGAAAATGCCGGTCGACAGGTAGCGGTCGCCGCGGTCGCAGATGATCGCGACGATCACCGCGTTTTCAACTTCCTTCGACAGGCGCAGCATCCCCGCCACGGCACCGCCCGAAGACACGCCGCAGAAGATGCCTTCTTCGCGGGCCAACCGACGGGTCACGTCTTCGGCCTCTTGCTGGGCCATGTCGATGATGCGATCCACGCGATCGGCCTGGTAGATCTTCGGCAGATACTCTTCGGGCCAGCGACGGATACCGGGGATGGCCGCGCCTTCCATCGGTTGAAGGCCGATAATCTGCACGTCCGGGTTCTGTTCTTTCAGATAGCGCGAAGTGCCCATGATGGTGCCGGTGGTGCCCATCGAGCTGACGAAATGAGTGATGGTGCCGCCGGTCTGGCGCCAGATCTCAGGCCCTGTGGTGGTGTAGTGGGCTTCGGGATTGTCACCGTTGGCGAACTGGTCCAGTACCTTGCCACGCCCGTCGGCCTGCATGCGCTCGGCCAGGTCCCGGGCACCTTCCATGCCTTGCTCCTGAGTCACCAGAATCAGCTCGGCGCCGTAGGCGGTCATCGCTGCCTTGCGTTCGGCGCTGGAGTTGTCGGGCATGATCAGGATCATCTTGTAACCCTTGATCGCCGCCGCCATCGCCAGGGCGATGCCGGTGTTACCAGAGGTCGCCTCGATCAGCGTATCGCCCGGTTGGATCTGCCCGCGCAGTTCGGCACGGGTGATCATCGACAGCGCCGGCCGGTCCTTGACCGAACCCGCCGGGTTGTTTCCTTCGAGCTTGAGCAAAAGCGTGTTGCTGGTCTCGCCGGGCAAGCGCTGCAAACGAACCAGCGGAGTGTTGCCGACGCAATCGGCGATGGTGGGGTACTGCAAAGTCATGGCGTATTCGCAATCCGGGCTGCGGGGGCGACTATCATACCGGCAAACCTTGCCAGGCCATATCACGCAAAGTGTGGTGGTTATGGCTTATAGGAATAAGCTGCAAGCAAGAAGTGAAGCGCACACACTTTTGTGGCGAGGGGATTTATCCCCGCTGGGGCGCGAAGCGGCCCCCTGCAACCGATCTGACACACTGAGGACTCAGGCCTGGGGGCTGCTTCGCAGCCCAGCGGGGATAAATCCCCTCGCCACAGGGGTCGTGCAGGGCTCACTGGCGGTTAGACGCAGGTTCAGGCGCAGGCCCTTCCCAGTATTCTCCGCCCACAGCCATCCCCCCTGCCGCTGCACCGCATTGCGCGCAATGCTCAAACCCAAGCCGAACCCCCCATCACCTGGACGGGAACCGTCGAGGCGGGTGAAGGGATCGAAGATACGGTTGAGGTCCTCCGCGGCCACCCCACCCCCTTCATCTTCCAGCCACAAATGCCAGAACTCGCCATCGCGCCGGCCGCCCAGGCGCACGATGCCGCCGGACGGGGAATGACGGATGGCGTTGCGCAGGATATTTTCCAGAGCCTGGGCCAAGGTATTGAGGTTGCCCTGCACCCAGCAATCAGGCTCGACCGCGCATTGCAATTGACTGGCCGGCCATCCACTTTCGTAGCAGGCATTTTCCGTGAGCATTTCCCACAGTGCCTGGACCTGGATCGCCTCTGCGGGCAACGGCGCGCGTTCGGTGTCGAGCCAGGCCAGTTGCAACGTGTCATCGACCAATCGCTGCATGCCCTCGACTTCCCGCGCGACGCGCTCGCGCAATCGGGCCAGGTCCTGCTCGCTGTCGCTGGCGACCTGCAAGCGACTCAAGGGCGTGCGCAGTTCGTGGGACAGGTCGCGCAGCAGTTGTTGTTGCAAGGCCACGGTCGATTGCAGGCGTTCGGACATGTGATCGAACGCCCGCCCCAATTCGCCCAACTCATCGGAGCGATTGGTGGTGCGGCTGGACAGGCGCACGTTCAACTGATCGGCCCGCCAGGCGTTGGCTTGTTCGCGCAGTTGATTGAGCGGCACCACCAACAGGCGATACAGGCCGACACACAACAGCAAGGTGAACAGCCCGGGGATCACGCCGTTGGTGATCACTCGCCAGAACACCCGGTACTGCCCCGGCAGGAAACGCTCGGGCAGTTCGATCACCAGGCTGCCGACAGAAGGGTCAGAGGGGAACGGCACCCGCAGCCACGGTCGGCCTTTCTTGTGAATCGGCCAATCGAGGCCGCGCAGGAAGGTCAGGCGCTGGATCTCCTTGTCGGTCAGCGAATGCTCACTCAGCGATTGCAGGTCAGCGCCAATCACTGCGACCCAGCTCGCTTCACGCGCTTGCATGCCTTGCAGCCAACGCTCGACGCCCGCCTGCTGCCCCCCAAGCCAGGCCTGCTCCGCCTCGGCAGCATACTGGGTGAGGGTGCTTCGGGCGTCGTCAGACAGATACTGGTTGCGCACTTCCATATAGCGGCCCCAGGACCAGCTCAGCCAGATCATCAGCAGACAAAACGCCACCAGCAGGCACGCCAGCTTCCAGAACAGCGAATGCCTTCCCGGCAGATCAGACCACTTCATCGGCGCGCCCCAACACATAGCCCTTGCCCCACACCGTACGCACTTGCCGAGCGGTGTAGCCGATGGCCTTGAGCTTGCGACGAATCTGGCTGACATGCATGTCCAGGCTACGGTCGTGGGGCGCATAGCCGCGTTGCAATACATGTTGATAAAGGAAGGCCTTGCTCAACACTTCATCGCCGCTGCGGTGCAGAACGTCCAGCAAGCGGTATTCGCTGCGGGTCAGCCCGGCCCACTGGCCAGCGACCTGTACATCACAGCGCGCCTCATCGAAATCCAGATCCATGACCTGCGATGGCAATGGTACTGGAGCCGGTCGCCGATCCAGGGCCACCCGGCGCAAAATGGCCTCGATGCGCACATGCAGCTCCAGCATGCTGAAAGGCTTGGGTAAGTAGTCGTCGGCACCGAGGCGAAAGCCACTGATGCGATCCGCTTCGGCACCCAGGGCGGACATCAGCAACACCGGCGTCGACTGCCGCTGGCGCAGACAGGTCAGCACCTCGAGGCCGTTCAGGCCCGGCAACAGGATGTCCATCAACACCACGTCGAAGACCTGGCGATTGGCGATGTCCAGGCCTTCCTGGCCGTTCTGGCACCAGGTCACGTCGAAGCCGCTGCGGCCCAGGTGCTCGTGCACATAAGCACCCAGCACGGGATCGTCCTCAATGGACAGGATGCGAGGGGAATAACTGGAAGTGGGATCCATGACTATCTGCAAATAATTCTCAGTTTAGCGATTATTCAAGATCGTCTCCCTAGAGGCAACGGCCGCTTGGCGCTTTGCAAAGATGTATGGCGAGATGGATGCACCGCGACTTGAATTTTAGAAAGATAGCCCGCCTGCAAATCGCTACACTGCGCAGGTATTGCGTGCCGGATGCGCGCAAGCTCAATCAGATCGCTGGAAGCAGGAGACGAAGCGTGCTCAAGAAGCTGGGAATCAAAGGCCGCGTGCTGTTGCTGACCCTGTTGCCGACCAGCCTGATGGCGCTGGTGCTGGGCGGCTATTTCACCTGGATGCAGCAAGCGGACCTGCATGCCCAGTTGCTGCAACGTGGCGAGATGATTGCCGAGCAACTGGCCCCGCTGGTCGCCCCGGCCCTGAGCCGCCAGGACACCGAGTTGCTGGAGCGCATCGCCACCCAGTCGCTGGAGCAGACCGATGTGCGCGCCGTGACCTTCCTTGCCCCGGATCGCACGCCGCTGGCCCACGCCGGCCCGACCATGCTCAACCGGGCACCGGAGGGCAACAGTGCCCAGCTGTTGCAGCGCACCGGCAACGACGCCACGCGCTACCTGTTGCCGGTGTTCGGCAAGCATCGCAACCTGGCCGGCGAGCTGATTCCTGAAGAAGCCGACCGCCTGTTGGGCTGGGTCGAGCTGGAGTTGTCCCACAGCGGCATGTTGTTGCGCGGTTACCGCAGCCTCTTCGCCAGCCTGCTGTTGATTACCGCCGGCCTGGGCCTGACCGCGCTGCTGGCCCTGCGCATGGGCCGCACCATCAACCGGCCGCTGAGCCAGATCAAGCAAGCCGTGGCGCAACTCAAGGATGGTCATCTGGAGACCCGCCTGCCGCCGTTGGGCAGTCAGGAACTGGACGAACTGGCCTCGGGCATCAATCGCATGGCCGGCACCTTGCAGAACGCCCAGGAAGAATTGCAGCACAGCATCGACCAGGCCACCGAAGACGTGCGCCAGAACCTGGAAACCATCGAGATCCAGAACATCGAGCTGGACCTGGCACGCAAGGAGGCCCTGGAGGCGAGCCGCATCAAATCCGAGTTCCTGGCGAACATGAGCCATGAGATCCGCACCCCGCTCAACGGCATCCTCGGCTTTACCCATCTTTTGCAGAAAAGCGAGCTGACCCCGCGCCAGCTCGACTACCTGGGCACCATCGAAAAATCCGCCGACAGCCTGTTGGGGATCATCAACGAAATCCTCGATTTCTCGAAGATCGAAGCCGGCAAGCTGGTGCTCGACAGCATCCCGTTCAACCTGCGGGACCTGTTGCAGGACACCCTGACCATCCTCGCCCCCGCCGCCCACGCCAAACAGCTGGAGCTGGTGAGCCTGGTCTACCGGGACACGCCATTGTCGCTGGTGGGCGATCCGCTGCGGCTCAAGCAGATCCTCACCAACCTGGTGAGCAATGCCATCAAGTTCACCCGCGAGGGCACCATCGTTGCCCGGGCCATGCTGGAAGACGAGCACGAGGACAGCGTGCAACTGCGCATCAGCATCCAGGACACCGGTATCGGCTTGTCCAGCCAGGACGTGCGGGCGCTGTTCCAGGCGTTCAGCCAGGCTGACAACTCGCTGTCCCGGCAACCGGGCGGCACCGGTCTGGGCCTGGTGATTTCCAAGCGTCTGGTGGAGCAGATGGGCGGTGAGATCGGCGTCGACAGTACACCGGGCGAGGGCTCGGAATTCTGGATCAGCCTACGCCTGCCCAAGACCCGCGACGATGCCGAGGACCTGCCCGGCCCACCACTGCTGGGGCGCCGCGTCGCGGTGCTGGAAAACCACGAACTGGCTCGCCAGGCCTTGCAGCACCAACTGGAAGACTGTGGCCTGCAAGTGACCCCATTCAACTCCCTGGAGAACCTGACCAACGGGGTGACCGTCGCGCACCAGACCGACCAGTCGATTGACCTGGCCGTGCTCGGCATCACCAGCAACGACATGCCGCCGGAGCGCCTCAATCAGCACATCTGGGACCTGGAGCACTTGGGCTGCAAAGTGCTGGTGCTGTGCCCGACGACTGAACAGACGCTGTATCACCTCTCGGTCCCCAACCCTCACAGTCAGTTGCAGGCCAAGCCGGCCTGTACGCGCAAGTTGCGCCGCTCGCTGTCGGATCTGGTCAACCCGCGCCCGACCCGCAGCGAACCCAGCGAACCGGTGGCCAGCCGTGCCCCCAAAGTGCTGTGCGTGGACGACAATCCGGCGAACCTGCTGCTGGTGCAGACGCTGCTCGAAGACATGGGCGCCAAGGTGCTCGCGGTGGAAAGCGGCTATGCGGCGGTCAAGGCCGTGCAGAAGGAAACCTTCGACCTGGTCTTGATGGACGTGCAGATGCCCGGGATGGACGGACGCCAGAGCACCGAGGCGATCCGCCAGTGGGAAAGCGAACGGCACTGCACACCGCTGCCGATTGTCGCCCTCACCGCCCACGCCATGGCCAACGAAAAACGCGCCCTGCTGCAGAGCGGCATGGACGATTACCTGACCAAACCCATCAGCGAACGGCAACTGGCCCAGGTGGTGCTCAAATGGACCGGACTGGCCCTGCGCAACCAATCGCCGGAGCGTAGCAACGAGGCCCCCGGTGGCGGCGAGCTGCTGGTGCTCGATCACGAAGAGGGCCTGCGCCTGGCCGCCGGCAAGGCTGACCTGGCGGCGGACATGCTGGCGATGCTCCTGGCGTCCCTGGAAGCCGACCGCGAAGCGATCCGCCAGGCCAGCGAAGCCAACGATCACAATGCCCTGATCGAACGGGTCCACCGTCTGCACGGGGCCACGCGCTACTGCGGCGTACCGCAGTTGCGTGCGGCCTGCCAGCGCAGTGAAACCCTGCTCAAGCAACAGGACCCGAAGGCCGCCGCGGCCCTGGAAGAACTGGAGCGTGCCATCAACCGGCTCGCCAGCGAGGCCCGCATCAGCGCCTGATCCAAGACAACAACCACCGGGACGATCACGGTTAAGCTGAGCCCATTGCCACGCCAGGAGGCCGCCATGCGGGTGATTTTCTTCAGCAGCCAGACCTACGACCGCGACAGTTTCACCCAGGCGCCCAGACCCGCCGACCTGGAATTTCAATTCCAGCCGGCACGACTGGATCTGGACACCGTGGCCCTGGCCGAACGGCACGAGGTGGTGTGCGCGTTCATCAACGATGATCTGAGCGCTGCGGTGCTGGAGCGGTTGGCGAGCGGCGGAACCCGGCTGATCGCCCTGCGTTCGGCCGGCTACAACCATGTGGACCTGTTGGCTGCCAAGCGCCTGGGATTGAGCATCGTCCGGGTGCCCGCCTACTCGCCCCATGCGGTGGCCGAGCATGCCGTGGCATTGATCATGGCCCTCAACCGTTGCCTGCACCGGGCCTACAACCGCACCCGGGATGGCAATTTCAGCCTCCACGGGCTGACCGGTTTCGACTTGGTGGGCAAGACCGTCGGCGTAATCGGCACCGGGCAGATCGGCGCAACGTTCGCACGGATCATGGCCGGCTTTGGCTGCAGGTTGCTGGCTTACGACCCTTACCCCAATCCTCAGGTCGAAGCCTTGGGTGCCCGCTATCTACCTTTGACCGATCTGCTGGCGCGAGCGCAAATCATCAGCCTGCACTGCCCGCTGAACGAACAGAGCCGCCACCTGATCAATGCCCGCTCACTGGCCGCCATGCAGCGCGGAGCCATGCTGATCAACACCGGACGCGGCGGCCTGGTGGACACGCCGGCTTTGATCGATGCCTTGAAAAGCGGCCAGTTGGGCTATCTCGGCCTGGACGTGTACGAGGAGGAGGCCCAGTTGTTCTTCAAGGACCGCTCCGACCAACCGTTGCAGGATGACGTGCTGGCGCGGCTACTGACCTTTCCCAACGTGGTGATCACTGCCCACCAGGCGTTCCTGACCCATGAGGCATTGGCTGCGATTGCCGTGACGACCCTGGATAACATTGCCGCCTGGGCGGCCGGCGCGCCGCAGAACCTGGTGGAAAGCTAAATCTGAGCCAAACAACCTCTGTGGGAGCGAGCTTGCTCGCGATAGCGGTCTGCCAGCAGACATTCATACCGACTGAACCGTCGCCATCGCGAGCAAGCTCGCTCCCACAGAGATAGAGTTTCGTCGGCCAGACTCGGGTTGACCGGCATCGGGGTCATACCCAACGTGCTAGCATGTCGCGCCTATTTGGAGGACCCATGGCCGAACACGATTTCCGCTACACCCTGATGAACCCGCAGCACACCCTGACCGAAGTCCGCGCCCTGGCGCCGGGCCGCTATCAGGTCACCGGCAATGGCGGTTCGATCCAGGCCAACGATGTATTGCTCGTCACCCTCAAGGGCAGCAAGGACTTGTCCATGCGCCTGACCGTGGACACCGTCCGACACCTGCTCAAGCCCATAGGCCAATGGACCGCGATGACCACCGGCCCGGTGTTCGGCGAACTGGCGATCCATACCTGGCAGGTCAACTGCGACGGCTGCGCCAAGACCTTGAGCTTCGAATTCGCCGTCGATGCCAAGCTCGGCGTCAAGGCCGAGAAACCCGCCGCGAGTGCGCGTATCGCCGAGTTGGGCTGGAGCAGCGTGGGTGAAAAACATCTGTGCCCGAAATGCCAGGAAGCCGCTTGATGAAACGTTTGATCCTGTCCGCGTTGATCGGCATGAGCCTGCTGGGCTGTGCCGCTGAACCTGTGCAGTTGCAACAGAACCGCAGTTACATTCTGGAATGGATCGGCGAGCGACCGCTGATGGATTACAGCCACCTGACCATCACCCTTGGCGATGACGGCCGGGCCTATGGCAATGCCGGCTGCAATCACTGGTTCGCGCCTTACACACTGGAAGGCCACCGCTTGAGCTTCGGCAAGATCGGCAGCACCCGCAAACTCTGCGCCCCGGCGGTGATGGAACAGGAAACGCGCTTTTTGCAGGCCCTGGAAAAAGTCGAACGCTGGGACGTCTCGCCCATCGAGCAGATGCGTTTCTGGCCGGCCCAGGGCAAGCCGTTGCGTTGGTGGTTGGAAGAGGGCTGAGGCTGGCGCTCTCTGGCTAGCAACACTGATGAGCTGATGTAGATGCGATCATTGTGGCGAGGGGATTCATCCCCGCTGGGCTGCGTAGCAGCCCCCCCTGCGTTTGGTCTGATACACCGCGGTGGCATTGATATATTGGGGCCGCTTCGCAGCCCAACGGGGATAAATCCCCTCGCCACAAGGTACCCACCTTGCAGCAAGTCTTATTTAAGTGCCTGCAACGCCTCAAGCTTCGCCATCACCCCCGCCGCTGTCTGCTCCCCCAGCAACTGTTCACGCAGCTTGCCCTGGTTATCGATGATGTAGGTCACAGGCAGCCCTTCGCTGCGCGGCAGGTCGAAGAACTCGGCTGGATCCCGGGCCAGCACGGTGAACCGAATGCCCATTTTCTCGCTGACGCTCCTGAGCTCTTCGCCCTGCACCTGGTCGAAGTTGACCCCGAATACACCAACGTTGCGCCCCTTGAGCTGCTCGGCCAACGCATTGAACTCGGGGATTTCGGTACGGCACGGCGCGCACCACTCCGCCCAGTAATTGAGCACCAGCCATTGCTTGTCCAACCGCTGGGAGGCGATGGCGTGGCCGTTCTGGTCCACTCCATAGTCATTCCCGCAACCGGCCAGCAACAGAATGCCGATCAGTGTCAGTGCCGTGGTCAATCGCCTTGCCATGTGCCAATCCTTGTCTGAATGTAAAAACTGCCGCCACCCATCGGCCTATCTCAACGTGCCGGGTGCCTCGCGGCACAGTAGAATAGCCGCCACCTTACGCAAGATGCGACCCGCTCATGACTGATCTGACGCTTTATCACAACCCGCGTTGCTCCAAATCCCGCGGCGCGCTGGAACTGTTGGAGACCCGGGGACTGACACCCACCGTGGTCCGCTACCTGGAAACCCCGCTCGACGCCGCAGAGCTCGAACGCCTGCTGGGCAAACTCGGTATCAGCGCCCGGCAACTGCTGCGCACTGGCGAGGATGAATACACGACCCTGAACCTGGCCGATGAAAACCTGAGCCAGGCCCAGCTGATTGCCGCCATCGCCGCCCATCCGAAACTCATGGAACGGCCTATTCTGGAAACCGCTGACAAGGCCGTGATCGGTCGTCCGCCGGAGAAGATCCTGGAGATCCTGCCGTGAGCGCACCGTACATCCTGGTGTTGTATTACAGCCGTGGTGGCGCCACCAATGAAATGGCCCGGCAGATTGCCCGTGGCGTCGAGCAGGCCGGGCTGGAAGCCAGGCTGCGCACAGTCCCGGCGGTTTCCACCGAGTGCGAAGCGGTTTCCCCGGACATCCCCGAGCAAGGCCCGCTGTACGCCAGCCTCGATGACTTGAAGAACTGCGCCGGCCTGGCCCTGGGCAGTCCGACTCGTTTCGGCAACATGGCCGCACCGCTGAAATATTTTCTCGACGGCACCAGCAACCTGTGGCTGACCGGCGCCCTGGTGGGCAAGCCGGCCGGGGTCTTCACCTCCACAGCGAGTTTGCACGGCGGCCAGGAAACCACCCTGCTGTCGATGATGCTGCCGCTGTTGCACCACGGCATGCTGATCACCGGCCTGCCCTATAGCGAATCGGCACTGATCGACACCCAGGGCGGCGGCACGCCTTATGGCCCGAGCCATCACGCCGGAGCCGACGGCAAAAGCGGCTTGAACGAGCACGAGATCACGCTGTGCCGGGCACTGGGCTCGCGCCTGGCGAAAACCGCGCAACTGCTGGAGAAGGGCCGTGGCTAAGAAGCCGAAGATCCTGCCGCCCATCCACTGGCTGGAACCGCGCGTACGCATCGCCCGCGCCCTCAGCCTGCTGTGCTTTTTCGGCCTGGTGGGGTTGCTCAGCGCCTATTACCTGCTGATCGCCGACCTGCATGGCGCGCGGCCCTGGGTCATTCTTCTGATCGAACTGGTGCCGCTGTTGATCCTCGCACCCGGCATGCTCACCGGCAGTGCCCGCGGGCACTCGTGGATGTGCTTTGTGGTGAACCTGTACTTCATCAAGGGCGCGCTGGCGGTCTATGACCCGAACCGACAGTGGTTCGGCGTGCTGGAAATGGCCGCGAGCGTGGCGGTGTTCTGCTCGGCCTTGCTGTATGTGCGGTGGCGGTTTCAGTTGAACCGCAGGCTGGCGGGGGAAGGTGAGATTTCCGTCGCCTGAAAGATCGTCATCGCGAGCAGGCTCGCTCCCACATGGGGGTTGTGGTGTTCACAAGTCCTTGTGGGAGCGAGCCTGCTCGCGATGGCTACAACTCGGTCTCAATGATTCACTGTGTAGGCCAGCATCATCGAAATCTGCGACATCGGCCTGCCCCCACTCTCCTCATGCCAGCGGTTGAACGCATTCTGCACCGTCGCCAGGTCCCGCAGGCTGGTGGGCACTTTGTCGATGATCTCCTGGGCGTTGAGCGCCGCCACCACGTCGTAGCTGGGCACGAAGGTGTCCTTGCCCATCATTCGCAAGAAGCGCGGCGCTGAAAGACCGCCCAGTTGATGGCCGTGTTTTTTCAGGTAGGTCCATAGGCCCACGATGTCGGTCACCGGCCAGTCGGCAATCAATGCGCCGAAGCTGCCCTTTTCATGAGCCACGTCCAATATCAACTGCGCATTGCGCGGCACGCTCTTGAGCTTGCCCAGGTGCCGGATGATCCGCGCGTCCTGCATCAACCGCTCCAGGTGCTCGGCGCTCATCAACACGACCTTTTCCGGGTCGAACTTGAAGAACACTTCCTCGAATGCCGGCCATTTGGCGTCCACCAGGCTGTGCTTGAGCCCGGCTCGAAACACTCGCAACGCCATGGTCGAGAGGTAACGGTCATCGCTGATTTTGCGCAGTTGCGCCGAGGTCTTGGGAACCGGCAGATGGGCTTCCAGTTCAGCCGCCGAACCGAAGCGGTTCAGACAGTATTCGTGCAGCCACTTGTAGTCGCGCATGCCCTCTCCTGGGGTCGGAAATGAAAACGGCGCTCGCGAGCGCCGTGAATACGAGTGTGTGCCCTCGTCAGAGGTTCACCACGTTGACGAACCGCGGCGTGGCGTTTTCGTCGATGCGAAGGTTGGTGAAGTCGAACAGGTTGCGGTCCGCCAGTTGCGACGGAATGACGTTCTGCAAGCCGCGGAAAATGCTCTCGGTGCGGCCCGGGGTCTTGCGCTCCCATTCCTGGAGCATTTCCTTGACCACCTGGCGTTGCAGGTTTTCCTGTGAACCGCAGAGGTTGCACGGGATGATCGGGAACTGCTTCAAATCCGAATAGGCCTGGATGTCTTTCTCATTACAGTAGGCCAGCGGGCGGATCACCACGTTGCGCCCGTCATCGGCCAGCAATTTGGGCGGCATGGCCTTGAGCGAGCCGTTGTAGAACATGTTCAGGAAGAACGTCTCGACGATGTCGTCGCGGTGATGCCCCAGGGCCATCTTGGTCGCGCCGATCTCGTCGGCGAAGGTGTAGAGCGTGCCGCGACGCAGGCGCGAGCACAGTGAGCAAGTGGTCTTGCCTTCGGGAATCAGTTCCTTGACCACCGAGTAGGTGTCCTTCTCGACGATGTGATATTCCACGCCCAGCGACTCAAGGTAAGCCGGTAGCACGTGCTCGGGAAACCCAGGCTGCTTCTGGTCCATGTTCACCGCGACGATGTCGAACTTGATCGGCGCAACCTTCTGCAAATGCATCAGCACGTCGAGCATGGTGTAGCTGTCCTTGCCGCCGGACAGGCAGACCATGACCTTGTCGCCGTCCTCGATCATGTTGAAATCGGCGACCGCCTCACCGGCCAGACGGCGCAGGCGCTTTTGCAGTTTGTTCTGGTTGACCGTAAGAGTGCCCATGACGCGAAATCCGTGAGGTGTGACGAAAGGCGGGCATTTTACGCAAAAAACCAGGAAGTGGCACCGTCCCCTGTGGCGAGGGAGCTTGCTCCCGCTGGGGTGCGAAGCAGCCCCCCCAAATGCTTCTGCCACCTGCGATGTGCTGGCTGAAACTCAGGGGTCTGCTGCGCAGCCCAGCGGGAGCAAGCTCCCTCGCCACAGGGGCTTTGCACGCCCTTGCAGTGTGCACAGACCCATCGGCGATTAACGCCCCGCCCCACAGCGCGATTTGCTCTAAGCCCCCCATCCCCCTGGCAGTAACTCCTTTCTATACTGCGTCATAAGGTCGCACACACATACAGACCTTTACTTACTTGGCCGCTTGGCCCGTAGGCGCTCCGTTGGGGGGCGATGGCAATAACAAAGGAGTGACTGACTATGATCCATCACGTCGTGGGGCTCTTTACCCACCCTGATCAAGAATGGAAAGAAATCCGTGGCGATCAGGAGGAAAGCATCAGCCACATGTACCTCACCCATACGCTGATCCTGGCCGCCATCCCGGCAGTCTCGGCGTTTATCGGCACTACCCAGGTGGGATGGGTCATCGGCAATCGTCCACCGGTGATGCTGACCCAGGAAAGCGCGATATGGATGACTGTCATGTCGTACCTGGCCATGCTGGGCGGCGTCGCGGTGATGGGCGCTTTCATCCACTGGATGGCGCGCACCTATGACGCCAATCCGAGCCTGGCCCGTTGCGTCGCGTTCGCCACCTACACTGCGACACCGCTGTTCATCGGCGGCCTGGCGGCGCTCTACCCGCACATGTGGCTGGGCATGATCGTCGGCACGGCGGCCATCTGCTACACGGTGTACCTGCTGTACGTGGGCCTGCCAACCTTCATGAACATTCCCCAGGACGAAGGCTTCCTGTTCTCCAGCTCGGTGCTCGCGGTCGGCCTGGTGGTACTGGTGGCGATCATGGCGTTCACGGTAATTGTCTGGGGGCTGGGCGTCGGCCCGGTGTATACCAACTGAATCAAGGCTCGCCTATAAAAACAGGATCTGCCGACACAGGCCGCCGCCAGGCGGCCTTCCTGTGCCTGGGCCGGCCGAAACGACCGCTGGGCGCCTGGGCGATTCGCAACGACCGACGGTTGCGGCATACTCGGGCTTCTGGAGACCCGTAAAGCATGCTCGAGCAACTCAATACCCGCGTCGAAGAGTGTTACCAACAAGCTGAATCCTTTTTCAAACGTCCTTTCAAACGCCCGGTGGTCAGCTTCAAATTGCGCGGCCAGAAGGCCGGCGTGGCGCACTTGCATGAGAATCTGCTGCGCTTCAATCCGCAGCTGTACCGGGAAAATGCCGAAGACTTTCTCAAGCAGACCGTGGCTCACGAAGTCGCGCACCTGATCGCTCACCAATTGTTCGGCGAGCGCATCCAGCCCCATGGTGAAGAATGGCAATTGATCATGCGCGGGGTCTACGAACTGCCGCCCAACCGCTGTCACACCTACGAAATCAAACGCCGCAGCGTGACCCGCTATATCTACAAATGCCCGTGCGAGGCTAACGATTTCCCGTTCTCGGCCCAGCGCCACAGCCTGGTGCGCCAGGGGCGGCGGTACTTGTGCCGTAGTTGTCGGGGGACGTTGGTGTTCAGTGGGGAGACGCGGGTGGAATAGTCTGTCTTGGGGTGTCTGGGTTGACCCCATCGCGAGCAGGCTCGCTCCCACACTGGATCTATGGCGTTCAAACATCCCCTGTGAGAGCGAGCCTGCTCGCGATGGGGCCAGTCCAGGCGCTACAAAATCACCTTATCACCACGCAATCGGGCAATCCGCTCTGCACTAAACCCCAACTCCCCCAACACCTGATCCGTATGCTCCCCAACCTCCGCGCCAATGTGCCGAGGCGCAGGCAGCCCATCCGAAAACTTCAACGGACACGCCATCTGCGCCTGATCCGTTCCATCACCCCGAGGCACCTGGGCCAGCACCTCGCGCGCCTGTAACTGCGGGTTTTGCAACGCTTCGTCCAAGCTCAACACCGGCTCGACGCAGGCATCGATCCCGGCAAACAAGCGCCGCAGATCGGCGAAGTCATGTTTCTCGAACTCGGTCTGCAGCGCCTGCTTGAGTGCCTGCTGCTGTCCGAGGTCGGATGACAATCCCTGGGCGGCCAGTTCCGGTCGCCCCAGCGCCTCGCACAATGCCTGCATGAAGGCCGGTTCCAGGCTGCCCACCGACATCCAGCGCCCATCCCGGGTCCGGTAATAGTCGTAGAAGCTACCGCCGTTGAGCATCTGGCTTTCCCGGTCCGGCAACACATTGCAAGCCAGGTAGCCGGCGCCGGCCAGGGCATTCAGGCTGAATACGCAATCGGTCATGCTCACGTCCAGGTGCTGGCCCTGCCCGGTCTGCTGCCGGGCGATCACTGCCGCCAATAACCCGATGACCCCGTGCAGCGAACCACCGGCGATGTCCGCCGCCTGGATCCCCAGCGGCAATGGGCCGCTGTCGGCCCGACCGGTGTGGCTGGCAATCCCCGCCAGGGCCAGGTAGTTGATGTCATGGCCGGCGCGGTCCTTGTAGGGCCCGGTCTGGCCGTAGCCGGTGATGGACACATAGATCAACCGGGGATTGATCGCCTTCAAATCCTCATACCCCAGGCCCAATCGCTCCATCACCCCGGGGCGGAACTGCTCCAGCAGGATGTCGTAGTCCCCCAGCAATTGCTTGACCACCTCCACCGCTGCCGATTGCTTGAGGTCCAGGGCCAGGCTGCGCTTGTTGCGGTTGAGGTAGGCATGACTGGCGGATACGCCCCGGTCGTGGGGCGGCAATACCCGCAACAGATCCGGACGGGTCGGCGACTCGATGCGCAACACCTCGGCGCCCATGTCCGCCAGCAGCAGCGAAGCGAACGGGCCGGGCAACAGGGTCGAGAAGTCGAGCACCTTGAGCGATGCCAATGGGCCTTGCATGGGTGAATCTCCGTAAAGTGAGGCGATGACTGAAGACTAGGCAGGGGCTGGCGTTGGGGCAATTACCGGATTCGTCACGCTGACTGACGATTGTGCTCAGGCCCTTGTGGCGAAGGAGCTTGCTCCCGCTGGACTGCGCAGCAGGCCCTGCTCTTGGCTGGAGAGTCGTGGTGACTGATGGATTTTGGGGTTGCTTCGCAACCCAGCGGGAGCAAGCTCCCTCGCTACAGAAGCATGCTCGCTTCAGAAATTCCAGGCATGAAAAAACCCGCCGAAGCGGGTTTTTTCATTGCAGCTTGAGGATTACTTCACAATCCCTGGAGCCGAGGATTCAGCTGCCGCGATCTGCGCTGCCGCGATCTGCTCGTCATCTTCACGCACATCGGAGATACCGCGACCACCGGACGCCAGTTCGGCGTGCAGTTGATCCTCGTTCAGTTCCTTGACCCACTTGGCAACCACGATAGTGGCAACCGCGTTGCCCACCAGGTTGGTCAGGGCACGGGCTTCGGACATGAAGCGGTCGATACCCAGGATCAGCGCCAGGCCGGCAACCGGCAGGGTGCCCACGGCCGACAGGGTGGCCGCCAGTACGATGAATCCGCTACCGGTCACGCCGGCAGCACCTTTGGACGACAGCAGCAGCACCAGCAGCAGGGTGATCTGGTGAGTGATGTCCATTGGGGTGTCGGTGGCCTGGGCGATGAACACCGCGGCCATGGTCAGGTAGATCGAAGTACCGTCGAGGTTGAACGAGTAGCCGGTTGGAATCACCAGGCCCACGACCGACTTCTTGGCACCCAGGCGCTCCATCTTGATCAGCATGCGAGGCAGTGCCGATTCCGACGAGGAGGTACCCAGTACGATCAGCAGTTCTTCACGGATGTAGCGCACCAGCTTGATGACGCTGAAGCCGTGGGCGCGGCAGATGGCGCCCAGCACCACCAGCACGAACACAATGCAGGTGATGTAGAAGCAGATCATCAGTTGACCCAGTTGCACCAGCGAACCGACACCGTAGGCGCCGATGGTGAACGCCATGGCACCGAAGGCGCCGATGGGGGCCAGCTTCATGATCATGTTGATGATGATGAACATCACGTGGGCGAAGCGGTCGATGAAATCCAGCACCGGCTTGCCGTAGGCACCCAGGCGATGCAGGGCGAAGCCGAAGAGCACCGAGAACATCAGCACTTGCAGGATGTCGCCGTTGGCGAATGCGCCGACGATGGTGGTCGGGATCACGTTGAGGATGAAGGCGATGATGCTCTGGTCTTTACCGGCCGAGATGAAACCGGCGATCTTGCTGGTGTCCAGGGTCGACGCGTCGATGTGCATGCCGTTACCCGGTTGCACGACGTTGACCACGACCAGGCCGATCAACAGGGCGATGGTGGAGACGATTTCGAAGTACAACAGTGCGTAGCCGCCGGTCTTGCCGACCGACTTCATGTTCTGCATGCCACCGATACCGCTGACGACCGTACAGAAAATGATTGGAGCGATGACCATCTTGATCAGTTTGATGAACCCGTCACCGAACGGCTTGAGGGCCACACCGGTCTGCGGGTAGAAGTGGCCGAGCAAAATGCCGATGGCAATGGCTACGATCACCTGGAAATACAGGGATTTGTACAGTGGCTGACGAGTCGTCATGGCAAACCTTCCTCAAGCGTCCCGCGCGACAACATCCACCTGTCGTCGACGAAACCTCAATTGCGAACCCTCCTGCGCTGGAGGGATTTGTTTTGGCGGCTGCACGCGGGCAGACCTACTCAACGTATTGCAAACCACGCGCCACTTTTTCGAAATGCCCTACATCCTGTATAGCAGAAGGGTTTGCTGATTTCACACGGGGTTAAACAGGACACCCAAGGTGGCGGATTTCCGCCTAAGGGTCGCTCCCCGCTCCGGGATTTGGCGGATATCCGCCTTGTTCGATACACCTCCCCTGCTACCATCGCCCGCCTGACGGACGGAATTTCTTGCCATGCGCCAACGCACAATCGCCAGCCACTACGCCCGCGCTGCCCTGGGAGGCGCGCGTCGGCAAGGGTTCGATTATTTTCCTTTGCTGCAACAGCTGGGCATCAGCCCCGAATTGCTGGATGAGCCGCGGGCGCGAATTGCCCCGGAGCAGTTCGCCCGTTTACTGCAAACGCTGTGGTTGGCCCTGGAGGACGAGTACCTGGGCTTTGGCCGGGCTCCGAGTAAACCCGGCACTTTTGCGATGATGTGTCACGCGATCATCCCTTGCCGCACCTTGGGCAAGGCCCTCCAACGCGGCCTGTTGTTCTACAGCCTGTTCCCCGATGCACCGAGCCTGACGCTGGAGGCCGAGGGTGAAAGAGTACGCCTGGTACTCGACGAGTCGACCTTGTGGGACCCGGATCATTTCCTGAGCGAGAGCCTGTTGGTGATCTGGCACCGCCTCGGCAGTTGGCTGATAGGCCAGCGGATTGGCCTGGAACAGGCGACTTTCGGCTACGGCAAGCCAGCCCACGGCGGCGAATACGATTTGCTGTTCCCCTGCCCGCTGGTCTTCGACGCCGACCACAGCAGCCTGTTGTTCCACAGCCGCTACCTGGACATGCCACTGTTGCAGGACGAACGGACCCTCAAGCACTTTCTGGAACGCTCCCCCGCCGACCTGCTTTCACGCCCGGACGACGGCCACAGCCTGAGCAGCCAGTTGCGCCGCCTGCTCAGCCGCGACACGGCGCGCTGGCCCGACCTGGACACCGTGGCCGCCCATCTGCATATCAGCCCCCAGACGCTGCGCCGACATTTGCGCGAGGAAGGCACCAGCTTCCAGGAGCTCAAGGATCAGCTGCGGCGGGATATCGCCATCTATCACCTGGGGCATGCGGACTTGTCGTTGCAGCAGATTGCCGAGCAACTGGGATTCTCCGAGCCGTCGGCGTTTCATCGGGCGTTCAAGAAGTGGACGGGGCTGACGCCGGGGGCTTATCGGGAGCAGGAGAATTAAACAGGGCAGATTAGCGGTGCCGCCATCGCGAGCAGGCTCGCTCCCACAGGGGATTTATGAGCCCCGTAAATCCAATGTGGGAGCCTGCTCGCGATGGCGGCATTAGCAACTGCGCCCAGTCCCAGTCACACCACCGGAAAATGAATCCGAAACGCCGCCCCACCCAGTTCCGAATCCTCCAGGGTCAACGTGGCGCCGTAGCTCTCGATGATGTCCTTGACCACCGCCAGCCCGATCCCTTGCCCCGGGTGCTGGCGATCCAGCCGTTCGCCACGCTGGAGAATCCGCGCCCGTTGGTCCGGCGGCACACCCGGCCCGTCGTCCTCGACACACAGCTCCATGCCGCCAAGGGTCCGGTGCACGCTGACCCGTACTTCGCCCAGGCAGAGCCGGTAAGCGTTTTCCAACAGGTTGCCGAGCATTTCCAGCAACGCGCCCTGTTCGATCGGCACCTGGCAGTGCTCCGGCAGGTCGAAACCGACGTTGACCCGTTTGTCGCGATAGACCTTGTCCAATGTATCGCACAGGCTTTGCAACACCGGGCGCAGGCGTACCTGATGCCGCACCAGCCCGCTCTTGCGCAGGCTGGCCCGTTGCAACTGGTAGCCGATCTGCTGGCTCATGCGTTCGATCTGGCTTTGCAGCACCCAAGCCTGTCCGCGGTCCTCGGGGCGCCGGGCCATGTCTTCGCTAACACCCTGCAACACCGCCAGCGGAGTTTTCAAGCTGTGGGCCAGATCGTCGAGGGAGTCGCGATAGCGGCTGCGCTGCTCGCGTTCGCTATAGAGCAGACGATTGAGAGAACCGGTCAGGCGCAGCAGCTCCCGGGGATGCTCGGCGCTGAGGCTTTCCCGGGCGCCGCTTTCGATTTCGTCCAACTCCTGACTCAGGCGCCGCAACGCCCGAAGGCCCCAGGTCAGGCCAATCCACAACAGCGCCAGCAACACCACCAGGGCTGCGCCAAAGCCCAGGTAAAGATTGTCCCGCAGGCCCTTGAGCGTCACTTCGTAGTCGCGCACCGGTTGCAGGGTGACGATGCTGAACGCCGCGCTCTGGCCGCCGAGCAGCTTGACCTCCACGTCATAGACGAAAAACTCCTGGCCATCGTTCTCGCGAATGCGAGCGAACTGGTTGCCCAGGCCGTCATAGCGTGGCGTGTAGTTGATGTTTTCTTCCTGAGTCGCCTTCGACCGCCAGACCAGATGACCGTCGCGATCATAGATGTAGCCCAGCAGACGGGCGTCGGCGAGGTTGAAGCGCTCGTCGGGCAACTGCGCGGGCATCTTCAGTTTGTTGTTTTCTACCCGAGCGGCGGAAATCAGCGTGGTCACGTCGGACGCCAGGCGCTGTTCGATGGACTCCTGCAACGCCAGGCTGAACGCGCCTTGCATGGCCGGCAGCAGCGCCAGCATGAACAGCGCCGCCAGGGTCATGGCGGCGAGCATCAGGCGCAGGCGTAGCGAACGAATCACTGGCAGCGCTCGTTGAACAGGTAGCCCAGGCCGCGCACGGTGTCGATCGGCTTGAAGCCCGCCGGAGCTTCCAGTTTGCGCCGCAGGCGCCCGACCAGCACTTCGATGACATTCGGATCGCGCTCATCGTCATCGGGATAAAGCTGCTCCATCAGGCGATCCTTGGCGACCACCTGCTGGTGATGGCGCATCAGGTATTCGAGGATGCGGTATTCGTAGGCCGTCAGTGCCAGCGGCTCTTCATTGAGCGATGCCTGCTTGCGGTTGAGGTCCAGCAGCAACGGGCCGGCGACGATGGTCGACTGGGTGAAGCCACTGGAACGGCGCAACAGCGCGTTGAGCCGGGCCTCCAGCTCTTCGAACTGAAACGGCTTGACCACATAGTCATCGGCCCCGGCGGCCAGGCCTTCGACCTTGTCCTGCCAGTTGCCGCGGGCGGTCAGGATCAGAATCGGGAAGGTCTTGTCCTGTGAACGCAGGCGGCGGATCAATTCCAGCCCGCTGATGCCCGGCAACCCCAGGTCGATCACCGCCAGGTCATGGTTGAATTCACGGACCTGATACAACGCCTCTTCGGCATTGCCCACCGCCTGGACCACGTGGCCGCTGTCGGTGAGGCGGGTGTGCAGGTGATGACGCAACAGCGCTTCGTCTTCGACGACCAGTAACTTCATGGAGCCTCCCCAGGCAAAACAGACAATCCGGCGCAGCGCACCGCAACGACAGGCGCCGGATCAGCCCTGTGGGAGCGAGCCTGCTCCGGGCGGCGATCCGACGATAGCGGTGGATCAGTCGCTGCAATCTTGAATGACAGACCGCATCGCGAGCAGGCTCGCTCCCACAAGGAGCCGCTTAGAACGTGTAGTTGGCGGACAGGTAGGTCTGGGCGCTACTGGTCAGGTCCAGCGAGCCGACCTTGTCGCCACCGTGCGGGCTCATCTCGGTGCTGGCGTTGCTGCGCAGGTAACGGTAACCCAGTTCCACCGAGGTGTTCTGCGAAATTTGTTGCAGGACGCCGCCCTGCAAGCCCACCGCATAGCCGATGTCGCTGTCGCGGCTGTAGCCGGGAGAGTCCTGGGTCAGCTTGGTCAGGCCCGCCGTGCCGCCGCCGAACAGTTTGGTGCTACCGGTGACCGGGTAGAACAGGTCGTAGCTGCCCAACAGGTTTTCCTGACGCAGCTTGATGCCGTTGTGGGTCCCGGAGACGTTGTCGTAGGTGGCGTAGTAGCGGCCCTGGTCGTTCTGTTTGCCCAGCCGGACGCCGTAGGTGGTGTCCTTGCCAATGATGCCGTCGGCGTTCGGGTGGTTCAGGTTGTCGTTCAGTGCGTCGGATTTCTTGACCTTGTCGCTGGTCTGGCCAAGGGTCAGGCTGGCGAAGTTGTCGTCGGCGTGGGCCAGGGCGCTGGCGCCCAGTACGGTGAAAGCCAGCAGCAGTTTTTTCATCTGAGTCATGTTCAAGCTCCCATGAAGCGTGGGTGGTGTGTGAAGTCGCTGTCACGTTAACCAGCGGTCCCTGAACACCCCTTGAACGTTCTCTGAACCTGGGCTGAATGAATCGGCTAGAGTGTCGTGTCTCACCTTCGTGCGAACCACTTATTCAAGGAGATCCGTCATGCGCAGGTTGCTTGCCGTTGTACTTCTGGCCCTTAGCGGTGCGAGCCACGCCGCCATCCAGACCCAGGAGATTCCCTACACCAGTGCCGATGGCACGAAGCTGATTGGCTATTACGCCTACGACGACGCCGTCAAAGGCCCACGTCCGGGCGTCGTGGTGGTGCATGAATGGTGGGGGCTGAACGATTACGCCAAGCGCCGCGCCCGTGACCTGGCCGGCCTGGGCTACAGCGCCCTGGCCATCGACATGTACGGCGACGGCAAGAACACCGAGCACCCGACGGACGCGATGGCCTTCATGCAGGCGGCACTCAAGGACGGCAAGGCGGCCAGCGCGCGCTTCCAGGCCGGGCTCGACCTGCTGAAGAAACAACCCCAGACCGACCCGGACAAGCTGGCGGCCATCGGCTACTGCTTCGGCGGCAAAGTGGTGCTGGACGCCGCGCGCCAAGGCGTGCCGCTGGCGGGCGTGGTGAGTTTCCACGGAGCCCTGGTGACCAACACCCCGGCGACACCCGGCAGCGTCAAGGCCAAGGTGTTGGTCGAGCATGGTGCGCTGGACAGCATGGTCACCCAAGACAACGTGACCGCGTTCAAGAGCGAGATGGACAAGGCCGGTGTCGACTATAAGTTCGTCAGCCTGGAAGGTGCCAAGCACGGCTTCAGCAACCCGGACGCCGACCGCTTGAGCCATGGCGAACATGGCGGGCCGGACATTGGCTACAACAAGGCTGCCGATGAGAAGTCGTGGGCGGATATGCAGGCGTTCTTCAAGAAGATATTTGGTTGATATCAACTCTCTTAGCTGAATAAACACCTGTGGCGAGGGAGCTTGCTCCCGCTGGGCTGCGCAGCGGCCCCAAAATCTTGCGGGCGCTGCACGCCCGAGCGGGATCAAGCTCCCTCGCCACAAAAGCGTTTTCCATTCAGTCTCTCTTTGCCCCCACTACCCAGCATGCAGGCAACCCGGCAAAATGCCCGCCATGAACACACTCCCCACCCTGCCCGCCTGCTGCTCGCCCTTGGACGAACACTGGCTGCTGCCCGACGTCCTGCCCGATACGGTACTGCTCAGCACCCGTTTCGACCCATCGCTGCTGACCGCCAATGACTTCGCGCTCAGCGCGATCGAGCCGCCACCGAGCATCCAGCGGTCGGTCGCCAAGCGTCAGGCTGAATTCCTCGCCGGGCGAATCTGCGCCCGGGCCGCCTTGCTGCGCCTTGGCGGCCAGGCCTGTGTGCCGGCCATCGGCGAGGATCGCGCCCCGGTGTGGCCGGAGCGTGTCAGCGGCTCGATCACCCACAGCACTGGTCGGGCGGCGGCCATCGTTGCGGATAAAAATCACTGGCGTGGGTTGGGTATGGACCTGGAAAACCTCCTGGCCCCCGACCGCGCCGAGCGGTTGTGTGGGGAAATCCTCACCCCGCCGGAATTGCAGCGCATGGCCGCCCTTTCGCAAGAAGACCGGGCATTGCTGGTGACCCTGACCTTTTCGGTGAAGGAAAGCCTGTTCAAGGCGCTGTACCCGATCGTTGGCCAGCGCTTTTATTTCGAACATGCCGAGGTGTTGGAATGGACGCCGGACGGGCAGGTGCGGCTGCGGTTGCTGACCCATTTGTCCAGCGAGTGGTGCCATGGCACTGAGTTGCAGGGGCAGTTTGGGCTGCGGGATGGGCAGTTGTTGAGTCTGGTGGGGGTCAAGGCCTGAGTTCGATGGTGTTCTTCAAGGCGCTATCGCGAGCAGGCTCGCTCCCACATTGAAACGCATTTCCCTGTGGGAGCGAGCCTGCTCGCGATGGGGTCAACGCAGCGCTCAAGACCTGTCCTGATGCCTCGGCCAACTCAAGCTGAAACACGCCCCACCCAGGCTTTTGCTCTTGCTGATCAACGCCCGACCGTCATGCCAATGAATGATCCGCCGGACGATCGACAGGCCTAAGCCATGACCGCCGGAGGCCCGGGCGCGGCTGTCGTCCAGGCGCAGGAACGGCTTGAAGATCCGCTCCCACGCAGCCTCCGGCACACCGGGGCCGTCGTCTTCCACGTCCACCCGGCAACGCAACTGGCCCACTTGGTAACTGACGGTGACCCGGGAGCTGGCGTGGCGCATGGCATTGCTCACCAGGTTTTGCAGGGCGCGATGCAGGAAACGCGGCTCGGCCTCGACCCAGGCACCGTCGCAATCGGCTGCCGACAAGCAGACGCCACGCTCCACGCTGACCCCGGCCCGCAACGGCCCCAACTCCTCGATCACTTGATTGACCAGCGCATCCAGGTCTACCCGCTGGAAATTCAGCGCCGGTGAACCCTGCTCCAGGCGCGCATAAGTGAGCATCTCGTCGACCAACCGGTCCAGGTCTTCGATATCGTGGTCCATGCCCGCCAGGTATTTGTCCCGGGCCTGAGGCGTGGTGGCGCTGCCGAGCATTTCCAGGCCGAAGCGCAGGCGTGCCACCGGCGTGCGCAGTTCGTGGGACACCGCCCGCACCAGCTCGCGCTGAATCGCCAGTAACTGCTGCAGATGCTCGGCCATGCCATTGAACGCCGCAGCCAGACGCCCCACCGAGTCGGCTCCGCGGGCTGGTACCCGGGTTTCCAGGCTGCCCTGGGCGATTTGCGTAGCGGCCGCCTCCAGGCCGCGCAAGCGTCGCTCCAATTGGCGGACCAGCAGATAGACAATCAATCCGATCAGGCTCAGCCCCAGCGCCGCGATCAACACCAGCCATTGCGGCGGATAAGGATTCATCTGGTACAGCGGGCCGATTTCCAGCACCCACGGCGTGCCGACCATACCGGCAAACACCCGGATAGAGTCGCCGCCCTTGCCCAACGCCATCACCGTGTCACCCTCGGACACCCGGCGGCGCTGGTCGTCATCCATGTCCGCCTGCTCGGCGGTCATGAGGCGCAGATCGAAACCGAAGCCCTTTTCTTCCTTGAGTTGCGCCAGCCGTGCCGGCTGTTCGCTGATCGGGTAACGCACCAGCTCGTCGGCCAACAGATAAATAGTCGCCCGGGCCAATTGCTCACTGATCTGCTGGACTTCTCCCACCAACATCAACTGCTCGCCATCACTGACCAACCGATAGACCTTCGCCGCGTGGGGCCCGGTCTGCTCGACCAGTGCCTGACCGCGCAATACGCGGGTGCGCTGGCCTAGATCCAGGTCAGTCTGGGTGAAGGTCTGCAACGCCAGGGGGATGCCCAGCAGGCGCTCCCACACCAGAAGCGCCCGGTGCCGCTCGGTGTCGTTCATCGGGCGCAGGTTGTCGGCCATCAACGAAAACGTGCCATGGGCCAGACGCTCGCGGTACTGCTCGCTGCGGTTCTGGTTGAGCAGGTGCAAGGCCAGCACACCGAGCACCGCCACCAGCACCAGCGCCGCGCACATGCCGCCATAGATGCGCAGGAAGATCGAGTTCACGGCGCCGTATCTACGCAAGCTTCAGGAACGAACAGATAGCCTTTGCTGCGGATGGTCTTGATCAGCCGTGGATGGTCCGGGTCATCGCCGATCTTGGGGCGGATGCGCGAAATACGCACGTCGATGGATCGGTCCTGGCCGTCATAACCGATGCCGCGCAGGGCGGTGAAGATTTCTTCCCGAGACAGGATGCGCCCGGCGTTGGCGACCAGTAGCCATAGCAGGTCGAATTCGGCGCTGGTCAACTCGATACCGTTGCCTTGCAGCCAGGCTTCGCGCAGGGCGTTATCCACCACCAGCGGACCGAATTCCAGGCGCCGCGGTTTCTGCGGCGCGACCGACTCCGGTTCGCTGCGGCGCAACAGCGCCTGGATCCGTGCCAGCAACAAACGCGGGCGGACCGGCTTGCAGACGTAATCATCGGCCCCCAGGTCCAGGCCCTGGATCTGGTCGGTGTCGTCGGTACGGGCGGTGAGCATCAGGATCGGCCCGTCGTATTGCTCGCGCACCTTGCGGCAGATGCTCAGGCCATCCTCGCCGGGTAGCATCAGGTCGAGGACCACCAGGTCCGGCTGCTCGGCGATGATCCGCGCCGCCGCCACGGCACCGTCGCCCTCGATGGCGACGCGCAGCCCGTTGCTCTCCAGATACTCACGGGTCAGCTCGGCCAGACGCTGGTCATCCTCGACGATCAATACCTGCCAGGCTTCTTGTTCCACTGGGGCCTCGTCTTGCTGCGAATATAAAAGGAAGGATCAGCACTCACCTGTGGCGAGGGAGCTTGCTCCCGCTCGATTGCGCAGCAATCGCAAAAAGCGGGGCCGCTTCGCAGCCCAGCGGGAGCAAGCTCCCTCGCCACAACAGTGCTCGCTCCGGAGATTCGAATACAGCCCCCTCTTTTTGTCATATCAAAGGAGGATAAACATGCCGGCACACCGGCCGATTGTATAAACGCCACCCCCGGAGAAAACAAGCCGTTAAATGCGTTCGGTCAGCCGGAATTTATGTGGTAACGTCCGCGCCCGCAAAAATCAACGAGCTGTTTTCGAGCCATCGAAAACGTTGAAAAAAGGTCTACTCCAGCTAGGTCGCGGCCTACAGAGCAGTTCCACGTTTCGCACACAAATTACGCACAGGCTTATCCACAGGTAGTACGTTGCAATCGCCCCCCAAAACGCATTATCTTGTAGCCCGCCGCGTAAAAAACCCTACATATAGGGTTTCAGGCAAAAAACCAAACACAAGTTGGACAGGGAATTCAAGCGCTTTTCTCGCTTCTGTCCAGCTGAAATCACGCATTTCCCCAAGCCCAGACCGCCCCGGCGGATGGCAACTGTTTCGAGGTCGAAAACGACCGGAACGGTACGGGTGTTGCAGTCCATTGCCGGTACCCCGGCAATCCGGTCCAGGGCCCAGGCCCGCGACCCAAGAACTTCGGATGGAAGCAGCGCCAGACGCCTGTTTCCTACTGTCCCGAAGTTGTTATACCCGGCGCCAGTCGGTTGTAGTGCTTCAGGACGGAACGGTGGGCACCGTAATGGCGCCCAAATAAACATAGAGAACGTGGAGACACCCATGCACACCGACACAACTCGCGAGAACCCGCAGGCCAATGCGCCGCTGGCCGCCGATTCGACTCCGGATCTGTCCGCCACCGCGCCAGGCCAACTGCGTGTGATCAAGCGTAACGGCACTGTCGTTCCTTACACCGATGACAAGATCACCGTCGCCATCACCAAAGCGTTTCTTGCAGTTGAGGGCGGTACCGCTGCCGCTTCGTCGCGCATCCACGACACCGTGGCCCGCCTGACCGAACAGGTCACCGCGACCTTCAAGCGTCGCATGCCCTCGGGCGGCACCATCCACATCGAAGAAATCCAGGACCAGGTCGAACTGGCCCTGATGCGTGCCGGCGAGCAGAAAGTGGCTCGCGACTACGTGATCTACCGTGATTCGCGCGCCAAGGAGCGTGCCACCCGCACCCCGGCCGACGCACCGGTCCAGGCCCACCCTTCGATCCGCATCGCCCGCGCCGACGGCAGCCTGGCCCCGCTGGACATGGGTCGCCTGAACACCATCGTCACCGAAGCCTGCGAAGGCCTGGAAGAAGTCGACGGCGAGCTGATCCAGCGCGAAACCCTGAAGAACCTCTACGACGGCGTCGCCCTCAAGGACGTCAACACCGCCCTGGTCATGACCGCGCGGACCCTGGTAGAGCGCGAGCCGAACTACTCCTTTGTGACCGCCCGCCTGCTGATGGACACCCTGCGTGCCGAAGGCCTGAGCTTCCTGGAAGTCGCCGAGAGCGCGACCCACCACGAGATGGCCGACCTGTACGCCAAGGCCCTGCCGGCCTACGTCGCCAAGGGTATCGAATTCGAATTGCTGAACCCGGTCCTGGCATCCTTCGACCTGGAAAAACTCGGCAAGGCAATCAACCACGAGCGCGACCAGCAGTTCACCTACCTGGGCCTGCAAACCCTGTACGACCGTTACTTCATCCACAAGGACGGTATCCGCTTCGAACTGCCGCAGATCTTCTTCATGCGCGTGGCCATGGGCCTGGCGATCGAAGAGAAGCAGAAAGAAGAGCGCGCCATCGAGTTCTATAACCTGCTGTCGTCCTTCGACTACATGGCCTCGACGCCAACCCTGTTCAACGCCGGTACTCTGCGTCCGCAGCTGTCCAGCTGCTACCTGACCACTGTTCCGGATGATCTGTCGGGCATCTACGGCGCGATCCACGACAACGCCATGCTGTCGAAATTCGCCGGTGGCCTGGGCAACGACTGGACACCAGTTCGTGCGCTGGGCTCGTACATCAAGGGCACCAACGGTAAATCCCAGGGCGTCGTGCCGTTCCTCAAAGTGGTCAACGACACCGCTGTCGCGGTCAACCAGGGCGGCAAGCGCAAGGGCGCGGTCTGTGCCTACCTGGAAACCTGGCACATGGACATCGAAGAGTTCATCGAGCTGCGCAAGAACACCGGTGATGACCGTCGTCGTACCCACGACATGAACACCGCCAACTGGATTCCTGACCTGTTCATGAAGCGTGTCTTCGACGACGGCAAATGGACCCTGTTCTCGCCGTCCGAAGTACCGGACCTGCACGACCTGACCGGCAAGGCTTTCGAAGAGCGCTACGAGTACTACGAAGCCCTGACTGAGTACAACAAGATCAAGTTGTTCAAGGTTGTCCAGGCCAAGGACCTGTGGCGCAAGATGCTCTCGATGCTGTTCGAGACCGGCCACCCATGGCTGACCTTCAAGGACCCGTGCAACCTGCGCAGCCCGCAGCAGCATGTGGGCGTGGTCCACAGCTCGAACCTGTGCACCGAGATCACCCTGAACACCAACAAGGACGAGATCGCAGTCTGCAACCTGGGCTCGATCAACCTGCCGAACCACATCGTCGACGGCAAGCTGGACACCGCCAAGCTGCAACGCACCGTGAACACCGCCGTGCGCATGCTCGACAACGTGATCGACATCAACTACTACTCGGTGCCGCAGGCGAAGAACTCCAACTTCAAGCACCGTCCGGTCGGCCTGGGCATCATGGGCTTCCAGGACGCTTTGTACCTGCAACACATCCCGTACGGCTCCGATGCCGCGGTCGAGTTCGCCGACAAGTCCATGGAAGCGGTCAGCTACTACGCGATCCAGGCGTCCTGCGACCTGGCCGACGAGCGCGGTTCTTACGAGACGTTCCAGGGTTCGCTGTGGTCCAAGGGCATCCTGCCACTGGATTCGCAACAGATCCTGATCGCCCAGCGCGGCGAGAAGTACATCGACGTTGACCTGAAGGAATCCCTGGACTGGGCACCTGTTCGCGCCCGTGTGCAGAAAGGCATCCGTAACTCCAACATCATGGCCATCGCACCGACTGCCACCATCGCCAACATCACCGGTGTGTCGCAGTCGATCGAACCGACCTACCAGAACCTGTATGTGAAATCGAACCTGTCAGGCGAATTCACCGTGATCAACCCGTACCTGGTTCGCGACCTCAAGGCGCGCGGCCTGTGGGACTCGGTCATGATCAACGACCTGAAGTACTACGACGGTTCGGTGCAGCAGATCGAGCGCATCCCGCAGGAACTCAAGGCGCTCTACGCCACTGCGTTCGAAGTGGACACCAAGTGGATCGTCGACGCCGCCAGCCGTCGCCAAAAGTGGATCGACCAGGCTCAGTCGCTGAACCTGTACATCGCCGGCGCCTCGGGCAAGAAGCTGGACGTGACCTACCGCATGGCCTGGTACCGTGGCCTGAAAACCACCTACTACCTCCGTGCCCTGGCTGCTACCAGCACCGAGAAGTCGACCATCAACACCGGCAAGCTGAACGCTGTGTCCAGCGGCGGCAACCACGGTGACGACTCGGTCCTGGCTGCTCCAGCAGGACCGGCGCCAGTGCCAAAGGCCTGTGCGATCGACGAGCCGGATTGCGAAGCTTGCCAATAAGCTGAGCGGGTGGGTGCGTAAAGGCGCCTGCTGAAGACAGCCCCCGATAGGCCATTGGTTTATCGGGGGTTTTCTTTTGCCCGGCGAAAAGTGGCGCCTGTTCGGGCCTCATCGTCGGATCGCCGCCCGGAGCAGGCTCGCTCCCACATTGAATTGAGCGGTGTATGCAGGCTCTGTGGTAGGCATAGAAACCTTGTGGGAGCGAGCCTGCTCGCGATGAGGCCAGGACAAGCAACACAAAATACCCACCCAAAACAAAGCCCCTCATGCGAGGGGCTTCTTGTACAGCATTTCAAGCAACCATCGATATCAAGCCATCTGAATGATGGTCTGCATGATGGTGCTCTGGGTGGAGATGGTCTTGGCGTTCGCCTGGTAGTTGCTTTGCGCCTTGATCAGCTCGACCAGTTCGTTGGTCAGGTTGACGTTGGACTCCTCCAGGGCGTTGGAGACGATCGAGCCCAAGGTGCCGGTAGTCGGGGAATCGTAGGCAGGGATGCCCGAATCGAAGGTTTCCTTCCAACTGGTGCCCCCTACCGGTTGCAGGCCCTGTTCGTTGGTGAAGCTGGCCAGGGCCAGTTGGCCGATCGGCTTGGTCTGGTTGTTGCTGAAGTTGGCCAGCAATACACCGCTGCCATCGATGGTCAGGTTGGTGATCTGGCCGGTGGCGTAACCGTTCTGGACCGGGAGCGAACGAGCGGTATCGGCGTTGAACTGAGTGGTGTCGGTCAAGGACAGCGTGATCGTCGAGGAGCCTGCGCCGTTGGCAGCCCATACGCCGTTGGTCACGGTGCCAGGCACCCAGCCACTCAATATCAAGTCATTGCTGATGATCGGTGCAGGTACTGCCGGGGTGCTGACCTGGACCAGCTTGCCGTTGGAGTCGAAGGACATCGTCGAAGGGACCGCAAGGCTGGCGGCAGCGGTTGGCGAGCTGCCATTGAGGTTGCGACCGTCGATCAGCGTGTAGACATCCCAGGTGTTGGACCCCGTCTTGACCATGAATTGGTCCATGGAATGCTGGTTACCCTGGGTGTCATAGACCGGGGTCGTGAACTGCTTGGTGTAAGTGTCCGTATTGGCCGGGTCGAACTTGTACGGAGCCGCCTGGGAAATCGGCGTCGCCGTCGAGTTCAGGTTGATCGTCGACGAAACCAGGCTCGTTGCCTGCGGTGCCAGGTTAGAGGTGTCGATACGCAGGTCAGTCAGGATCCCGTTCTGGATCTTGCCGTTGGCATCCACGCCATAGCCCTGCAGCTTCGAAGTGCCATCACTGTTGGTGATGTAACCTTCCTTGTCGGTCTTGAAGGTACCGGCACGGGTGTAGCTCAGAGAACCGTCGTTGCTCAGGACAAAGAAGCCCTGGCCCTGGATACCCATGTCGAGCACGTTGCCAGTGTTGTTCACATCACCCTGGCCGAATTGCTGGGAAACGTTGGACAGGCGCACGCCGTTGCCGACGGTCTTGCTGCCCGAGCCCAGCTTGGTGGCCGAGTAGACATCTTCGAATTCCGCGCGGGACGATTTGAAACCGGTGGTCGCCACGTTGGCAATGTTGTTGCCGGTGACGTCCAGCTGTTTGTTGGCAGCATAGAGACCGCTAAGGCCGATGTTGAAAGACATGTTCCACTCCTTTTGCCGGGTTAGTCGGCTCTACATACCAATAGTTTGTACTTTGGACAGGGCGATGCTGCCCAGCCCGGCGAGGTTGAGCATTAATTCTCCGCCTGTCTGGCTGATCGTCACGCTGCTGACGGTGGCCGGCAGGTTGGTGATCAACGACGTCGGCTTGCCATCGATGGTGGTCGAGGCTGCGAAGGTGTAAGTGCCGGATTCGACGGTGGTGCCCGCGTCGTTCTTGCCATCCCAGATGAAGGCTGAGTTGCCAGCCTTCTGCGCGCCGAGGTCGATGGTGCGGATGGTCTTGCCGTCCTTGTCCATGATCTTGACCGCGACGGAGCCCGAGGCCGGTACCACCACAGTGCCGTTGAGGCTCTTGGAGGTATCGACCACTGCCTTGTCGCCCGGAGCAATCACTGAGCGCCCGACCAGCGACGAGGCCTGCAACGCCTGGGACGAGTTGTAGTTGCCGGCGATGCCGCTCACGGTCTGGTTCAGGGTAGTGATGCCCTCCAGGCTGCTGAACTGCGCCAACTGGGCGACGAATTCGCCGTTGTCCTGGGGTTCCAGCGGGTTCTGGTTCTTGAGCTGGGTGACCAGCAATTGCAAGAACGCATCTTTACCCAACTCCTTCTTGCCGGTCGCCGCACCCGTCAACGAACCCAAGGCGTCGGAAGAGGTGTTGGTCTTGACCGAAGAGTTGGCCAGGATGTCGTTGAGGCTCAAACCGCCGGTGCTGTTAGTAACGCTCATGTGACTCGCCCCTTATCACTGACCGAGGGTCAGGACCTTCTGCATCATGGTTTTGGCGGTGCTCATCATTTCGGCATTGGTCTGGAATGAACGACTGGCGGAAATCATGTCGGCCATTTCTTCGACCACGTTGACGTTCGGGTAGTAGACATAGCCCTTGGCGTCGGCAGCCGGATGGTTCGGCTCATAGCGCGCTTCGAGGTTGCTCTGGTCTTCGACCACGCCCAGCACTTGGACGCCCTGACCGGCCGCGTCCTGCTGTTGGAACAGCGAGTCGCTGCCGCCGGACTGGCCGCCCTGGAACATGGTGGCGAATACCGGGTGGCGCGCGCGGTAGGTCTGGTCGATGCTCGACGAAACGGTCTCGGCGTTGGCGATGTTACTGGCGACGGTGTTCAGGCGAGTGGTCTGGGCACTCATGGCACTGCCGGCGATGTTGAATAAGCTCGC